>Ga0209718_1004055_pt1 | contig 12528 bp, 6 predicted proteins | sample AD_JPNAS1_MetaG_FD_184420 | JGI IMG/M metagenome (GOLD analysis project Ga0209718, IMG submission 184420) | Active sludge microbial communities of municipal wastewater-treating anaerobic digesters from Japan - AD_JPNAS1_MetaG (SPAdes) (version 2) | ecosystem: Engineered > Bioreactor > Anaerobic >... | reverse complement strand
TATGTTCCAGCTACAAGACTCTTATCGCGACTTTACAACTATCCAGAGATTTACGGCGTAGACGAAAGCGACATTGAAGAAGCACAAGCTATTTTAGATTCCCTTGGTCTCAACGAAGAAGAAAAACGTATAGAAATTTCTATACCCGACACAGACTATCATGCAGATCAAGTTGCCCTCTTTGCCGAAAGCTGGAAAAAAATTGGCATACGTACAGATATAATTAAAATACCAAGCTATGACTATTACGATGCGGTACCGCAAAGCAATTCTGATATGTTTACCTATACCTGGATAGGAGACTTTGCCGACCCCATGGCTTTTTTAGAGCTATTCAAAAAAGGCTCAAGTTTAAATGAAAGCCGATGGTCTAGCCCTGTCTATGAAAATCTTTTGCAAGAAGCAACCGGCATTCACGATACTAAAAAACGCTATGAAAAACTTGCCGAGGCAGAACAAGAGCTACTCGACAGTTTTATTGTCATACCCCTATCCCACCCCATTTCAGTAAATATTGTTGACAAAGCGATACTCGGAGGCTGGTACGAAAACGCCCTCGATTTACATCCTTTAAAACATCTCTACTTTAAAGAAAGAGGTCCGATAAAAAATTTGCTTATAGCAATTAACTAATAACTATGATATAATGAGTGAATATGAGTAAACTAAAAACTGCTTATGCCCTAAACCAAAAAATTGTCTATCCAAGTCAAGGTGTTGGAAAAATTGTTGACATTAAAGAAAAAGCATTTAAAGAACAAATGCTTCTCTACTATGTTATTTATCTCGAAGCTTCTGACATGACAGTAATGATACCCGTAGAAAGATGCGATGAGCTCGGTATCCGCTCTATCGTAGATGCAAAAAAAGCACAAGAAACGCTTGACTCTTTGGGAGACGATTTTGAGCCTATAACGAACGACTGGAAATTGCGCTATCAAATGAACCTTGATTTATTAAAAAAAGGTAGTGTCGACGATATTGCAACGATTGTTCGTTGCCTCTATCATAGAAGTAAGATTAAAGAATTACCTATTTTAGAGCGAAAACTCTACGATTCTGCAAAAAAACTCCTTGAAGATGAAATATCTTTCGCTCTTGAAAAAACAGCAAAAGAGGTTGAAAGTTTAATACACACAAAACTCGAACCTCTTGGAATGCAACAAGCAAAACCTGTAACAGCTAGTCCCAAAAACGACGAAGATGATGAGGACGAGGACGTTTTTGACGTAAACGACGATGAAGATGTAGATGACGACGACGATGATGAGGATTAATTACTAACTAAACATTTTCTTATAAAAACAAAAGGTTATCTCTATATGAACATTTCACTCGTTTTAACAGCAGCAGGAAATTCCACACGCATGAAGGCTTCTATCAAAAAAGAATTTATGCCGATCGATCAAGCCGAAACTGTGTTAGCAGCAAGCGCTCTTGCTTTTTTGCGTTATTTTCAAAACCATACAGAACATAGGCTGCAAAGTTGTGTCGTAACGCTGCCTGAAAATAAAATATATCAGGGTATGACTTCCTTTTTTAATGAAAAAACACTCGACGCCTGCATTGCCTTAAAACTTTCGCCAGAATTCATCATCGGAGGAAAAACAAGGCAGGAGTCTGTATATAAAGGTCTTTTAAAACTTTCACAGTATGCAACAAAACCCGACATAGTTCTCATACACGATGCTGCCCGCCCCTTTGTAGATGAGAAAATTATACATGATATAATCACAAAAACTATCACCCATGGTGCCGCAGTTCCCGTTATTGCCAGTGTTGATACACAAAAAAAACTAGATACAGAAAAGCAATGTATTGCGGAGCATTTAGAAAGGGAAACACTCGTTTCAGTGCAAACACCTCAAGGTTTTTCTTATAAGACTATTTTCGAAGCACACAAAAAAGCAGAGCAATCAAATAAAGACTATACAGACGACTCAGAAATATTTTCTGATTACACGAACAAAGCTGTTTTTGTTGTAAATGGAAACAATAAAAATATAAAAATTACCTATCAAAGCGATATACCAGGGAATTTGGAAAATAAGGGATTCGGTACAGCATGATTAGAATTGGTTTTGGTTGGGACTTTCACCAACTTATCAAAAAAAGACCGCTTCGAATAGGCGGTGTACACATTCCGTTTCACAAGGGTGAAAAAGCGCATTCTGACGGCGACGTACTCTTACACGCCATCACTGATGCCCTTCTCGGTGCTGCTGGAATTGCAGACATTGGGGAGCTTTTTCCACCGGAAGACAATACCTGGGAAAATGCTAGCTCTGCATATCTCTTGCAAGAAGCATGGAAAAAGGTAGAAGAAAAATCTTGGCGTCTCGTAAACATTGATGCTGTGCTTATTTTAGAAAAACCAAAACTCCTCGTGCATCGAGAGACCATACGCCAGTCAATCGCGTCGATCTTAGGATGTAAGGCATCACAAATCTTTGTAAAGGCAAAAACTCACGAAAAACTTGGCCCGGTAGGACGCGGAAAAGGGATCGAAGCCCATGTTGTTTGCTTGCTAGAAAAAAGCGAAACTTAAAAATCAAACCCTAAAAAAAGTGTAATCGAAATTTATTCGCCTTGCGTTTCCAAGATGAGCTCAACCTCACCTTGAGAAATATTCAAGCGCTCGGCAATTTTTGCAGGAGTCCAACCTAATCGTGCAAGCTTTATCACATTTTCCCGTGTTTCCAAGACTAAGCCTTGACTAGAGCGTGAATCGCGCGTGCCGGGAGATTTTTTTACCTCACCCAAAAGCTTTAAGTAAGATTTTGTTTCTTTATTTATTTCATTTAAGCGAGATTCTGTACTTGCAAGCCAATGTTTTGAATCCTGCATCGCATTAAAACGCTCTTCAGTAGTTGAAAGAATTTCATCTAAGGAATCAGCCTGGTCCAGTACATCTTTGATTTTAGGATTCAGTTTTATAAGCCCATCGACATCCATTTTCAAAGCTTGGAGTAAATCAGGTAAATCTGCACTTTCAGCCTCGCAAGATTGCAATTTTTTTTCCAAGTCATCGAGCATTTTAAAGGTTGAATCGATGCCTTTTATAGTTTGTTCCAGTATCGGCTCTTTTTTCTCCAATCGTTCTATTTTGTTTGCAATTTCTTTTATTGTACTTTGATAATTTCGTACATCACCTTGCATAATCAAAAGATCATCATTTGTTGTTTTTAAGCCTTCAACTTTTTGATCGATGGATGCAGAGAGAATTACAAGTTCATTAAAGTTCTTTTCCATATCGTCGATTCTTTTTTTCTCTTGGTTAAATTTCAATACCCTTTGATTAACTTCTTCCTCAGATTTTTTAAGCTTTTCTACTTGTTTTTCAAGACTCTGTATCATTTTTTCATACTGCACCAATTGTGCGGTTTCATTTTTTAGTTCAGAAATTTTTTCTTCTAAATCAAGTTTTAAAACATCTGCTTTTTCAAAAATCTGTGTTTGTGCTATAAATTGTTTTATCTTTCGATCGATGGTATCAAGGCTTGTATTAAGCTCATCGGAATCTTTTTGCATCTTCAAAACCATTTTTTCTTGGCTTGTTTCATTTGTAAGTTTTATATCTTGAATAATTTTTTTCTCTTGTCGTAACTGCTCTTCGACCTCAGCTTTCTGTGTTTTTATTTTTCGCTCTGTTTCTTCAAGCATTTCTTTGTACATCGCTTTAAAATCATCTACGATATCGTTTGAATGCTTATTATAATGTTGGATAACAGATTCAGTCTCATTTGAAATAGCCTCTATCTTCTCTTCTAGTTCTCTAAATTGTTCTAAGGCTGATTCGGAACTTGTAGAAACAGCATCTTTTAACATCCTTTCTAAATCAACTAAAACATTTTGTGCATCCTCACTAAAAGAAGCGTATTTATCATCAAAAATTGTTTTCACTTCTGCAAACTGACTGTTCATCCTTTCTTTCCACTCGGAAAAGTCGGTCCGTATCGAATCGAGCAAGGCTGCCGCTTGTTGACTTGAATCGCTTATGTCATCAGTCATTTTTTCGAGACTTTGAGCCACATCTTTTTCGTAGCGTTTTATTTGTTCGTCAATGGAGCCAATAAAATGCGTGATTTCGTTTTTAACATAGGCATCTGCCTCTATTCGCGTTTTTTCAAAAGCTTCTTTGTATTCACCTATAAATAAAACCAATCTCTCATCAAGTCCTAAGAAATCTGCTTGATATTTTTTATTTTTTTCCTCAAAGCTATTTTCAAGTGTATTGCTATAGTTTGTAAAGCGCTCTTGAATAGCTTGGATTTTCTCTTTTAATTCCTCGGTGTATTTGTTTTCTAGGACCTTTCTTTGATCACTGTACTCAAGGGAAAGGTTTTCAAGTTTTGCATCAAAGGCATTTTGCCAGTTTTCAAGAGAATCGTTGAGCCTTTGACTTTGTTTTGTTAAATCTTCAAGGAAGGAATCTTCAAACCCACTCAATTTTTCCGACACATTGTCATAGGCTCTTTGTTTTAATTCTTGCAATTCATTTTCAAGCCCTCGAATTGTTGTAGAAATAAGAGACATTTGATTTGCAAAGTTTTCTTCATGTTTTTGCAAAGAACTTGCTTGCTCATCCGTGAAGTCAGAAAAGTCACCTAGAACCTTTGCACTTATTTCTTTAAGCGAGTTTTCTAAACTCTGTTTTATTACATCTATATCTGCAATTCCTTTTTCCAAGCTTTCGCTTTTAAAAGAGAAATCATCGCTAAAAGTATCTAACAAGCTTTGATATTCACCTGTAAATCGCAAGAATTTTGCTTCAATTTCAGTTTGAAAGCTTGAAAAGCGGTCATTAAAAGAATTTTTAGAGCTTTCTAGATTATTTGTAAACACATTTTCTATTTCATCAATATTGCTTTGAAATGTTTCTTTTATTTCTGTATTATATGCTGTTGATTCAGCTTCTATTTCATTTTTTAGTCCGATAAGCGAATCATATAACTGCGTTTTTAAGAGGGCGATTTCGCTTTGCATTTGATCGCTTACAGATTGCATTTCAGCTCGCATGCTTTCAAGTGCCTTCTCGCCATCAAATAGCTCAGTACTAATTTTTTGAAAAAAGATGGCACTTTCATCCCTATACTCTGTCAAAGATTCTGCAAGCTCTTCGGCAGTCTCCTCGTATTCACCTTGCATTTGTTTGAGTTCCAAGCGCATTGTTGTAAGATATTCATTTGCCTCATTTCGCCAATTGTCATTGAAGCTATGAATGAGGCTTTGTGTTTCATCAATCTTTGTCTTGATTGTCGTGTTTAGGAAGCCTATTTTCTCTTCTAAAAAGGTATTTGCTTTTTCAACTCTTTCTATCGCTTTATTTCGTAGTTTATCAAAGGCCTTCCCTTCAATTGCATCGGCGCGTTCACTTGCCACAGCAAAAGCATCTTCATACGATTGGTTAATTTCTGTTAAAATTTTTTCATTTTGCATCAATGCATCGCGAGTTGAAATTTCAATCGTTTCTATATCCTTATGAAAGGTATCTAAAAGCCCCTTTGTAAGCGCGTCTAGGCTCGCTTCATTTTCAGCGGTAAATTCTTTTTCAAGTTGGGGGATGCGTTTTTCGAGATAGTCTTGTTGTTTTTTTAAGGCATGTACTTGATCTTGAGTCTTTGCAATAAAGGCAGACTCAGCCTTTATCTTCATGAGATTTTCTTCAACACGCTCTGACATTTCAAGTAATTCTTTTATTAAAGCATCGTAATGAGCAGTTTTTTGCTCAAGTTGTTCTAACGTTTTAACAAGAGAGGTCTGTGCTGCAATTTTTTTATTGAATTCTTCTATAATAGAATCTAAACGTTTTACAGAAGCAAGTGCATGTGATTGTTTTGTATCAATTTCTAAACTCGCTTCTTTTAAATTATCTTTTTTTTGCGTAAAATAGGCTTCAAAATCACCAATAATTTTTTCCGAATATTTACGCACTTTTTCTAGGGATTTATCTTTTTTATCTAACTGCCTAAAAGCAAGTATCAGAGTTACACAAATACCTATAGTAACAATATTAAATATCATCCTGGCCCACCAACAACACTAATCTTTTTACTAGTTTAACACAATTTTCTGTAATTGGCGATAGTTTTTAAATGAAATATCTGCTTGTGGAAGTTTTAAACCCAAAATTCGACGCCAAAAGGGCAATAAATATGCTGTTTTCATGCCTGCATTTCGAGCTCCAATGATATCTGCCTTAATATTATTGCCAACGTAAAGAATTTCATGGGGTTCAAGTCCCAATTTCTCTGAAAGCACCCCAAATGTATGTATGGAAGGTTTTAACGCACCTATTTCTTCAGAACCTAAAATAACATCGCAGTATTGCTTCGCTCCCCATATGTCTCCTTTTTGTTCAGGGGGAAAATCAGAAAGGACAGCACATTTAAAACCTGCTTTTTTAAAAACAGCAAAACTTTCAATAGCGTTTTTAAAAGGCTTTATCTCCGTAAAATAGGGAGCCAAGCCGTCATAGACAATCTCATGAATATATTCTTTTGCGCTTTTACAATCACATTTCATAACATCGCAGAGTAATTGTGCTTGATATTCAAAAAAATCTCCCAAGGGGGCTGTTTGGTGCAGTATATCTCGAACTTTTTTAAAAGCCAGAAAAAATCGAATATTCTTTAAAAAATAGGGTAGAACTCGTATGTTAAGCCGCCAGTTGGGGTAGAGTGTCCCATCAATGTCAAATGCTATTGCCTTAATTTCTTTCATGATATGATATTGTACACGAGGGAAGGCAGCCTGTCTATTCCTTTTTTAATGGATAAAATCTAAGCTCGGTTTTTATTCGCACTAAAGAAAAAAAGTCATTTTCGCTGTTTGCTATAAGTTCATCGAGGTTTATTTCTTTTCCCGCATAGAAGACGGGGCATTGAAATTCTCGTTTTGCATCAAAATAAGGTAAAAAAATAAGTGCATCTCGAAATCGCCCTATGTCCAATTTTCCTTCCTCAGTGTCGGAGCGAAAATCTTTTATCGCGGCGATATACATTCGCTCAGGTTCTGTTAAAGCTAACATGTAGAGAAGCGGTTTTAAAATATGCGAACTGTAACCAGAATTTTTTACATATGCGCTATCCCGCACTTTGCCATGAGAATCAAAGCTCAGTGAAAAAAAAGAGTGATTTACTTCTGTTCCTGATGTAAAAAAATCTAAATCCCTTCCAAGCTGTACTGAGGCATAGGCTGTTGCCAAATTTCGTGTCCAATCAAGTGCGGCATAGATGGTTTCTCGGGAACTCAAAGTTTCTACTCGTGAACGAGGACTCGTATCAACCGTTGCCTTTTTCAAGGCTTGTATTTTTAAGTATGAAGCAATTTGTGGATAAACAAGTCCGTCGACAAGCCATTTTACATAGCCCAAAGAACCTAGTTGTAGTTTATCGCTGTCTTCTAAAATTTCATTGCTTTCTACATTATAGCGAGTGTTTAACTGCAGATTTTCACTAGAGTCAAAAATCTGACTAGGCTTTCCATTTTCATCATAAGCACGGTTTGGAACAAAGTCAATCATGTCTTGGTATTCGTGCAATTGTGATGCGATTTGAATATTTGCATCGTATAACTTCTCTTCAGGTGTGAAAAAATGCCAGGGAAAGAGGTTTTTTGAAAGGGTATAGAATTGCGGTATTGAAAGCGTATAAAAATCTCTAAATGTCAAAGAAAAATTATGGTCTTTTATAAGATAGGCATTGAAGATACGCAGGTCAATAGAGGTTTTTGTACCACTTGGTTTAAAAGTAAAATAAACCTCAGAACTCTGTGTAAAATAAAATTCAATGCGAAGGGCTTTTTCTGTTTCCTTATCGCGATATAAAATCCAAGAGCCAGATGTTTTTTCTGGAAAATCGTTTTCGACCATTGGATTACAGATAATTGCAAATTCTTTTTCGTATTCCACAAAAGAGACTCGAAAATAGTCTCCTGCCTCGTTTTTACGAATAATTGCTTTTTCTTCTCGTAGGTCATCTAAGCTTCTCGTAAGCCATGTGTAGTAGATATCCTCACGAATAGAACTTGAGTCAGATATGGAAAGCGGATTAAAGGCAGCATAGACTGGAAAGCCCACGCTAAAAAAGAGAAATACTATACTAAAACAAATCTGCCTTCGTTTCATTTTTTTTCGTCTGGATGTCGTCCTGGTTTTGCATTTGCAAGCAAGAGTTTGAGCCGATTCAATTGATTTACTTCACTTGAACCAGGGTCATAGTCAATTGCAGAAATATTTGACTCAGGATAACGGCGACGCAACTCCTTTATCATACCTTTTCCGGTAACGTGGTTTGGTAAACAAGCAAAAGGCTGCACACAGGCAATATTTGGCACGCCATCGTGAATCAATTCAACCATTTCGGCGGTTAAAAACCATCCCTCGCCAGTTATATTGCCAAGCTGTACTATATCATCGACAGATTCCATTAAATCATAAATAGATGTGGGTGGATTAAATCGACGACTCCTAGAAAGCTCTTTTTTAATGCGTTTTCTATAAAGCTCCATTCCCCATACGAGTAACTTTGCATTTCGTTTTGTCTTTTTAGGAAATGAAAGTTTTTCATAGCGATAAATACCCGTTGCAAAGGTGTAAAACAAAAAATCTGCCAAGTCGGGAACAACACATTCTGCACCTTCTTGCTCAATTGTGCTAAAAATGTCGTTATTTGCCGTGGGATGAAACTTTACTAAAATTTCACCGACAACGCCAACTCGTGGTTTTTTTACGGGCGAGAGGGGAAGGGTATCAAAATCTCGTACAATATGCTTTATCATGCGATGATAAGCCAAGATAGACATGGATTTTAGCTGTTTTTGAATATGCCTATTCCATTTTTCATAGAGGGCATTGGCTGAACCAGGTTTTGCCTCATAGGGGCGTGTTCGGTACAGTACTCGCATGAGTAGATCGCCAAGCATGAGTGCCATAAAAGCCCTATGTAAAAGGGGAAAACCTATTTTAAAACCAGGATTTGATTCCAAGCCCACAGCATTAAGCGATATTACTGGGATATGTTCCCAACCTGCATCTGCCAAAGCGCGACGAATAAAACCGATATAATTTGTAGCGCGACAACCACCACCAGTTTGGGTAATAAGCAAGCTGACATGGTCGAGGTCGTATTTGCCAGAGCGAAGGGCTGCTATCATCTGCCCCGCAACCAAGATTGAAGGGTAGCAGGCGTCGTTATTTACAAACTGTAAACCTGTTTCAACCGCCTCGGTATCAACATCGGGTAGGATAACAAAGTTAAAACCAGAATATTCAAAGGCTTTTTGTATAAGGCGAAAATGTATAGGCGACATTTGTGGTGCCAAAATCGTATGCGTCGCCTTCATTTCCTTGGTAAAAACCTCTCTTTGATAGGCTGCAGAAATCTTTTTCTTTTTTTTCTTTGGATTTCTCTCTTGTTCTCGCACTGCAGCGATTAAACTTCTTACACGGATGCGAACCGCACCGAGATTTGAGCCCTCATCAATTTTTATAAGTGTATACATACGGTTTTTTGCCGCAAGAATTTCTTCAACTTGGTCGGAGGTTACCGCATCTAAGCCACAGCCAAAACTCGTCAACTGAAGCATTTCTAAATTTGGCATATCCGCAACAAAGGCGGCAGCGCGATACAAGCGATTATGATAGGTCCACTGATCGACAATGCGAAGCGGTCGTTCAATTTTGCCGAGATGGGCGACGGAATCTTCTGTGAGAACCGCAACACCAAGACCTGTTATAAGTTCAGGTATGCCGTGATGAATTTCTGGATCCAAGTGATAGGGGCGACCTGCAAGAACAATTCCCATGCCGCCACGACGAATTATATTGAAAATAGCATCTTCGCCAGCTTCTTGCACTTCTTTTTTGAAAGTATCTTGCTCCTTCCAGGCAGCATCGACAGCCTTGTTTATTTCAGCTTGACTTAGAGAGAGTATTTCGCCGAGCTCTTCAAAAAGGCGTTCTTTTAAGCGCTCCTTGTGATCGATGGGCAAAAAGGGATTGAGAAAAAGTATTGAGTCATCTTGACGGAGTGCATCGATATTGTTTCGAAGTACTTCGGGGTAACTCGTTACAATAGGGCAATTATAATGGTTTCCTGCTCCCTCGTCTTCTTTTTGCTCATAGGGTGCGCAGGGATAAAAGATACGATTTACGCCTTCTTTTAATAATGCCTCGATATGACCGTGGCTTATTTTTCCCGGATAACAGACTGATTCCGATGGAATAGATTCAAGGCCGAGTTCATAAATATCTCTCGTTGAGCGTGGCGATAAACGAACTCGAAAACCAAGTTTTGTAAAAAAGGTAAACCAAAGAGGATAATTTTCATAGGTATTGAGTACGCGCGGTATACCAATCTCGCCCCGTGGTGCATCTTTTTTGAGAAGCGGTTTGTAATGGCGAAAGAGGCGATTATATTTCCATTCAAAGAGGTTTGGTAAGGGACCGTCTTCTTTGCCGCCCAGGGCATTTTTCTTTGCATTTGTGGCATCGACAGTAGTTTTCCCTCCTTCAAGTTCTGCTCCTCTTTCGCAGCGATTTCCTGTAACAAAACTTCGCCCTTCAGCACCAGTATAAAAGGTGTTTATCGTAAGGAGACAATTATTATTACATTTTCCACAACGAGTAAGCTCTAAATCAACTTTAAAAGATTCAAGTTCTTCTAAGCTTGCAAGAGAGGATAGTACCGGCTCCTTATCGAGAATAAAATCTTCACCAGGCTTTATCGCAATAAGGTCGCTCCACTGGTCTTTTGCGATAAGGGCAGCACCATAGGCGCCCATGAGACCTGCAACATCGGGGCGAAAGACTTCAACACCAGAAACGAGTTCAAAGGCACGTAGGACGGCATCGTTGTTAAAGGTACCACCTTGTACCACAACCTTTGTGCCGATATCCGAAGCCTTTCGAAGTTTTATTACTTTAAAAAGGGCATTTTTTATAACAGAATATGAAAGCCCTGCAGAAATGTCAGCAACAGTTGCGCCTTCTTTTTGCGCCTGTTTTACGCGACTATTCATAAAAACAGTACATCGTGAACCAAGGTCGACAGGTTTTTCTGCAAGCAGGGCTTTTTGACTAAAACTTTGAATATCCATGTCGAGGGAGCGAGCAAAATTGTCCAAGAAACTGCCGCAACCTGAAGAACAAGCTTCGTTCAACTGTATGGAAGTAATAGCGCCATTTTTCATACGCAAGCACTTCATATCTTGCCCACCGATATCGAGCAAAAACTCAACACCTGGTACAAAAAATTCTGCGGCACGATAATGTGCTATCGTTTCAACTTCACCGGCATCTGCTTTAAGGGCGGCTTGAAAAAGCGCTTCCCCATAGCCCGTTGAAACCGTTCGTGCAATGTATACATCTTTGGGAAGTTTTTTATACAAGTCTTTTAAAACACGCACCGCTAATTCGACGGGATTTCCGGCATTGACATCGTAAAAGCGCCATAAAATACGCCCCTTTTCGTCGATGAGCACCGCCTTTGTTGTCGTTGAACCAGCATCTAAACCAAGAAAAACCGGTCCCTGGGCCTTATCCAGCTCATAGGTCATCGCAATTTCTTGTGCATGCCGTTTGTGAAAAGCTTCAAGTTCTGCTTCATTTTTGAAAAGCGGTTCGAGGCGTTGCACCTCCGTCATTTCTGCACCGACAAGCTTTGTTAAATTTTCTCGCAGGTTCCCAATACTCACAAAAGGAGATTTTTCTCCAGGCACAATCTGTGAAAGATCCCGTTCTGCAGAAAAGGCAGCACCAGCTGCAACATAGAGCTGAGAGCCCTCAGGAGCGATAATTGCCTCCCCTTCAAGCTTTAAGGTTTCAACAAAGCGATGACGCAATTGGTCAAGGAAGTAAAGCGGCCCACCCAAAAAGGCAACATTTCCACGAATAGGTTTTCCACAGGCAAGCCCCGAAATAGTTTGGCTTACCACCGCTTGAAAAATACTTGCGGCTATATCTTCTCGCCTTGCCCCTTCGTTTATGAGCGGTTGCACATCCGTTTTGGCAAAAACGCCACAACGAGCAGCAATGGGATAAATCATCGTCGCCCCACGCGCGAGTTCATTCAAACCACCCGCATCGGTTTCAAGCAAGGCAGCCATCTGATCGATAAAAGCACCCGTGCCACCAGCACAGGTACCATTCATTCTTTGCTCAACAGTGCCACTAAAATAGGTTATCTTAGCATCTTCACCACCAAGCTCAATAACAACATCAGTTTGCGGGATGAGTTTTTGCACTGCCCGTGTCGAAGCGACCACTTCTTGAATAAAATCTATACCAAGCCAATGAGAAACAGCAAGACCGCCAGAGCCGGTTACTTTTACACTTAAAAGTTGCTCCTTTCCTTCAGGATAGGTTTTTTCAGCGACATCGAGAGCCTCATTTACAACCGTTATAATCGTTGTGCGAATATCAGCACGGTGACGTTCATATTTACTAAATAATATTGTATCGTTTTCACCTAAAATAACAATCTTTACTGTTGTTGAACCAACATCAATACCAACCCGTAAGGGTTC
>Ga0209718_1004051_pt1 | contig 12542 bp, 11 predicted proteins | sample AD_JPNAS1_MetaG_FD_184420 | JGI IMG/M metagenome (GOLD analysis project Ga0209718, IMG submission 184420) | Active sludge microbial communities of municipal wastewater-treating anaerobic digesters from Japan - AD_JPNAS1_MetaG (SPAdes) (version 2) | ecosystem: Engineered > Bioreactor > Anaerobic... | reverse complement strand
ATTTTTTGCTCAAATAGCCTTATTGATAAGAACTTCCTTTTTGTGGGCCGGAGTATATTAAGCGCGGTCTTGTGTGTCAAGAATATTTTACCACAAGATGTGGGGTGCTGTATGGATGACACCGCTGAAGGTATTTGGCAAAATTCGTTCTATTAAGAAATTCACACACATTTTGGTCTGTTCAGTCGCCAAGAAGGCCAATTTAACCGGAATTCAGACAAGCCTCTCCAGCACGCCTTATTTTTCAAATGCGTTATGACTGTATATAATCATCCCACGAATATTCGGGGTCGGCGTAGGCGTCGGTTTGCGGATGTGGAGCATGAGCGAGATAATCAGAAGTGGCGTATTCGATGTTTGGCGGATCATGGATTTTCGGCGGCGGCCTTGACCGGACCAGCCAGAGCCCCAGATGCGTGAGAATTTCCCGGATGACTTGTGCGTCTTCGATGAAACTGATGATGCGCATGGTTCCCTTGCATTTGGGGCAGATCAGGGGATCAACCTCATAAATCTTCTGAATCAGCCGCGCCCAGCCTTTCCTTAATGCCTTCACATCGTCATCCGGTGCAGTCATACAGGGGATGACATCGTCCGTGCCTTTTTGTTTCCGTTTTCCCCGAGCGACGTTACTGTAATAGCCATAGTATCTGACCATCTGTTCGCCCCGGTTGGGAATGTGTGAGCACATTGATGCCAGCCATTCCAGTGCGGGGAAGACCTTGTTTGTCTTTCTGTCTTTTGCCGTATAGAGGACCGTGCCTTCCTGTTCCAGATACTTCATCCGTTCCTGCGAGAACGATGCCCGAATGATGTAACGCGCCAGATTCTCCATCGCCGCGTCATCTTTCGGCGATATCCGGTTGCCGCAGAAGACATTGAAACCGGAATTTTTCCAAGCGGACAGCATCCTGACCATCTCTTCCGTGATCTTGCCTTTTTTCAGGAGCAGCTTGAAGACCTTGTGCCGGAAAATGGCCTCCAGCTTTTTCAATTCCAAAGGCGGCGCGACGCGGAACATTCCACTGTCGCCGTAAAAGCATCCGTCCGTCAGAAGGATGTGGCAGTGGGGATTGAAGCCGAGAAAATCGCCGAAGGTCTGGATGGCGATGACCGCGCCGGGGATGGGCTCCTGTTCCGGAACAGCCTGCTGCATAAAAACTTTCAGGGATTCCCAAGCACAGCGGCTCAAACCTGCAAGAAGCTTTCTGTCATAAAGAAAATATCGTCGTAGAATCTTTGGAAGACTGAATACGAAATGCCGGTGGGGAATCTTTTTGAGGACATCCATGCAGAGCCATTCACCAAACTCTACAACCCGTTTCTGGTGACAGGAAGGGCAGAAATGCCTTCTTTTACACGAGAATGCCAGCAAGTATTCGTGGCCGCAGTCTTTGCATCTGATACGGGCAAAACCGTGGCTCAGGTCGCCGCATTCCAGATAACGGTAGATCACCTTTTCGACATAGGGCCGCCAGAAGCCGTAATCCCTTGAAAAATTGTCATCATAGACCTGCATCAATGCTTCAAAATAGTCCTCTACACAGTGGTAATAATCCGAGTCTTGCGGGTGGCGTGGCCGGTATTCGGCTGCGGGCAATGACATGTCTTCCTCGCTATGGGCGGATCAATACGTCCGGAATCACAAAGACATAGTAGAACGAACGTTCTATTGTCAAGATATGATTTGAAATACATGAGGAATTTTCAAGGTTAACCGGTCGTGACCGCGCCGCTCAGTTGTCCGCAGGCGGCCAGGATGTCGCCGCCCTTGCTTTTGCGCAGCATGGCGGTGAAGTGCCGGACCAGCAGAATCTGCTGAAACGCGGATACGTCTTGCGGGGAGGGTGATTTAAAAGGCGAACCGGGGTATTCGTTAAAAACAATCAGGTTGAGTTTGCAGCGCTGATCTTTCAGCAAGTGTGCCAGCTTTTCCGCATCGGCCCGCGAAGAATTGATTCCGTCAATGAGGATATATTCAAAGGTGAGCAGACGCCGTCCCGGCATGGGATATTTTTTGCAGGCCGAAAGCAGCGTTTGCAACGGATACTTCTTATTGACCGGCATGAGACGGCTGCGGGTTTCATCATCGTGGGCGTTCAAGGATACGGCCAGGTTGATGCAGATGTCTTTTCCCAGCTGTACAATTTGCGGGGCCAGGCCGCAAGTGGAAACCGTTATTCTACGGTTGGACATCCCCAGGCCGAAATCGCAGGTGAGGATTTGAATCGACTTTAGAGTGTTTACGTAGTTGGCCAGCGGCTCCCCCATGCCCATCATGACGATATTATTGACGATGATGATCGTATCCGTCGCTTCCCTGATCATTGCGCTTTTTATTTCCTACAAACTGGCCCAGCCGATTCGGATGATGGAACAATTTACCAAGCGGCTTCGCGGGGGAGAACCGCAGGGCAGCATCCTTCTTACAACGTCCGACGAGACGAAAACGCTGGCCGACAATATCAATTATCTGGTCGAGGAACTGCAAAGCAAAATCCGCCTGGCCAACGAGGAAAAAAGCAAACTTATGACCGCTTTGACCAGCATCAACGAGGGCGTGCTGATTTTAAATACCGACGGAAAAATTGAATTTGTCAGCCCGTCTCTGGCCAATATTGTGGCCGAACAGTTCGGCGATGTCGGCGGCATGACATTGATGGAAGCCTTTCGCAATGTGGATTTACTGAGAATGTATCAGCGGTTCAAGCAATTTCCGGATACGGTGACAGGCGAGATCACGCTGGGAAGTCTGGATCCGGTAATCATGAGCGTCAGTATTTCCGAAGTTCACGGATATCCCGGCGAAGAAAAAGACATGATCGTTTTTCATGATGTAACGCGCCTCAAAAAACTGGAAAGGATTCGCACGGATTTTGTCGCCAACGTCACGCATGAAATCCGCACGCCGCTCACGGCCGTTATCGGCTATCTGGAGACGCTTCAAACCGGCGCTCTTTCGAATACCGAAGACGCCAGACGATTTATTGATATTATCCTCAAACAGGCCCAAAGGCTCAACCGGCTGGTGGAAGACCTGATGACCATTTCCAAAATTGAACTGGGCGAAATTCATTTCCGTTTCGAAGAGGTGCTTCTTTTGGATGTGATCAACAGCGTGCTGCCGCTTGTGGAAGCCAAAGCACAGGCGAAAACAATAAGCATTGAAAATAGGCTGCCGGAAAAGACGCAACCGGTTTCGGCGGATCGCGACCGCCTCAGTCAGGTTTTTGTCAATGTTCTGGATAACGCCATAAAATTTACGCCCGAGGGCGGCCGGGTAACGCTTGGCGCCGAAGAGAAAGAGGGCTATGTTGTTGTAACGATTGAGGATACGGGAGCAGGCATTCCCCGGGAAGAAATACAGCGCCTGGGCGAACGCTTTTACCGCGTGGACAAGACGCGCTCGCGTGAGCTGGGCGGCACGGGTCTGGGGCTTTCGATTGTCAAACACCTGATGCTGGCGCACGGCGGCAAAATGGAAATCGAAAGCCAGTTGGGACGGGGTACAACCGTGTCCCTGTGTTTTCCGTTGAACGGACCCGCGTAGGGCATAACCCGATTTTGGCGGGAATCAAGCGTTGGCTGAGCTCTCCATTGAATGGAAGAACATGGAAAAATCATTGAACCTCAAATAAATGGATATGAAGATTTTTGCCATCAGCGACATTCACGGGGCTACCCGGTCTATTGAAAAGGCTGCCCACCTTATCCGCGAGGCAGACGCGGTGATCATTTCCGGAGACATCACGCACACCAAAACGCGGACCGAGGCGAAGGATGTTCTTGCCTGTCTGGAGCAATATTCAAAACGGATCCTCGCCGTTCATGGCAACTGGGACAGGGAGGAAGTCAAAGACTTTCTCGAAGAAAAGGGTTTTTCTTTGCACGGCAGGGGCCGGATTCTGGATGGGACGGGATTCTTCGGCGTTGGCGGGTCGTCGCCGACGCCGATTCCTACCGCCACGGTATATTCGGAAGAAGAAATTGCCCGGATTTTAAGGACAGGATATGAGCAGGCCCGGCAGGCTTCCCGGCTTGTTATGATTTCCCATGCTCCTCCGCGTTCCGTCCGGGACCGGTCTTTCATCGGATTGCGCGGGGGGAGCCACAGCGTGAAAGCATTTCTCGCAACCCATCCGATCGACCTCTGCCTCTGCGGCCACATTCACGAGGCGCATGGCTTTGAACATTTTCAAAACACGTTGGTCGTCAACACCGGAAGTTTCAAGAAGGGACGGTATGCGATCATCGAAATCGGCTCGATCATAGCAGCCACTCCCGGAAGATTGGGGTAGAGAAATATGGGCCCGATCTTAACCGGATTTCATCTTCCGAAGAGATCCCGGATGAGAAAAGCTGATTTTGGGTACTGATGGACAAATAGCGGATTTGCCGGTGAATTATAAACAGATCACTATTGCGGGAGAGGGCGAAGTAACCAAAGCCCAAGCTACAGCTTTCATCAAAATCTATAATAATAAACTACCAATTGCCGCTACACCGGGACAAATAGTTGACTATTATTATCGTGAGGCAGGGCGGGAAGGTATCAAATGGGATATGGCACTTTGTCAGGCACTATTAGAAACTGGTTTTTTCAATTTTGGAGGAACAGTAGTACCTGAGCAAAACAATTATTGTGGTCTAGGTACAACTAATGCCACAACTAGGGGTGTTTATTTCTTTACTCCCTTAGAAGGTGTCAGAGCTCATATTCAACATCTTATGGCCTATTCTGTTTTAGCAGCACCCAAGACAAAAATTATAGATCCACGGTATTATTTAGTGCATGATGGCAAAAAGAAAACCGGATTTTTCAATTATTGGTCCCAATTAAACGGTAAATGGGCCACTAGCAGTAATTATAGCGAGAAAATAATCGATATTCATGAAAAAATGAAAAAAGTTATATCTGTTTCAGGTAGCGAAATATGGTAAAATGAGATAAGAGGTAGAATAATATGCATATAGTTTTAGTTGAACCGGAAATTCCGGGTAATACAGGTAATATAGCCAGACTTTGCGCAGCAACAGGTTGCCACTTGCATTTGGTAAGACCCTTGGGCTTTTCTGTTGATGAAAAACATTTAAAAAGAGCGGGTTTGGATTATTGGCATTTGGTAGATATTCACTACTACGATTCTGTCTATGAAGTATTAGAGAAATATCCGGATAAGAAAAGGGGAGGCATTTCAATGGCGAAGAAATTTAAGAAGCAAAAGGTCGTTAAGGTTCAACCTGAAGTCAAACAGACTCGGAGTGCTCTGATGTTGCAGGCGAAGGAGCGGGGTATTAAGAATTTCAGAGTACTTAACAAGGAAGAACTTGCGCAAGTGTTGGCTGATGGCATTACGCAGGAGCAAATCAATGAGGTTGTGGCTGGCTCAGTCGCACGTTGGAAAGCGGGATGGGGCAAGAGGAAGGTGCAGAATGAAAGTCAAAGCTGAACTTGATTTGAAGGTTGAGATGGGCGGGGTATCGCATGATGGCACCGGGTGTCAGGGCTACTTGCCCGAAGGCACCCGGTACGAGGATATTGTCCGGGTGTTCGGCCAGCCACAGCTTGGCAGATCGCTTGATGGCAAGATCAAGGCGGAATGGGTGGGCAGGATCAACGGGTTGGTGTTCACGATATACGATTACAAATCATCGCTTGATCCCGATCGGAACACCGATTGGCATATAGGCGGGAAGATGAAGTTTGTTGCGGAGTTGGTAAACATTTACTTTCAGAGTTGCTGAAAATTATTGATTTTTGCTAAATCTATGATATAAATAAACTTAACAATTCGATACAAGTCCCGAGTTCGAAGGAATAAATCCCGGACTTTAAAAAAGAAAAACCTTCGTTGGTTGCTATGACCAGCGGAGGTTTTTTTATTTTTTGTAGCATTTGAACCGTAATCTTGCTATAATACTGTAAATATGGATTTATTACTATTCTAGCAACGTTACCTGTTTCAGGAGTTTTTCCTATGAAAAATAAAACCAAAATGAAAAAGACAACGATTGAACTTACGGAGGAGCAGTACTTTTTCTTGAAAGAAAAATCTCTTTTTCTCCAAAAGAAGAGGAAACATTATTCAATCGTATCTATTATCAGAGATTTAATCGAAGCAGATCGGTTGAAGTGGAATAAGGAGAGGCAGTGAATATGGCAGAAAAGACCGAGAAAAAAATGAACGGCACCTTTGAGAAGAATCTTTTTAAGACGGCTGACAAGCTTCGCAAAAATATGGATGCCGCTGAGTATAAGCACATCGTTTTAGGGTTGATATTTCTCAAATACATTTCCGATTCGTTTGAGGAGTTGCACTCAAAGCTACAGGCTGGCAAGGGCGATTACGAGGGTTCAGATCCCGAAGACGCTGACGAATATCGTGGCGAAAATGTCTTCTGGGTGCCAAAGAAAGCTCGTTGGTCATACCTTCATTCACGGGCAAAACTTCCCTCAATCGGCAAAGATGTTGATGAGGCGATGGAGGAAATTGAAAAAGAAAATCAAACTCTCAAGGGTATATTGCCAAAGGTTTATGCTCGGCCGAATTTAGACAAGGCTTCTTTGGGTGGGCTGATTGATCTTATTGGAAATATTGCTCTTGGCGATGAAGCGTCTAAAAGTAAAGATGTTCTTGGGCGAGTATATGAATATTTTCTTGGAGAATTTGCACTTGCTGAGGGGAAGAAGGGCGGGCAATTTTATACCCCGGCATGTGTTGTTAAACTCCTTGTTGAGATGTTAGAGCCTTTTACCGGTCGGGTATATGATCCATGCTGTGGATCTGGTGGCATGTTTGTTATGAGTGAGAAATTTGTATCAGAGCATCGGGGCAGAATTGAAGATATTTCAATTTATGGACAAGAAAGCAATCAAACAACCTACCGTCTATGTCGGATGAATCTGGCATTGAGGGGTATAGATGGGTCTAATGTTAGGTGGAATACGGAAGGGTCTTTTTTAAAAGATATGCTTCCTGATATGAGAGCAGACTATATTTTGGCAAATCCCCCTTTTAATCAAAAAGATTGGGGTGGTGAATTGTTAAAGAAAGATGGTAGATGGAAATTTGGGATGCCGCCAGAGAAGAACGCAAATTTTGCATGGCTTCAACACATGTTATTTCATTTATCACCGAGGGGAAAAGCCGGAGTTGTTTTGGGTAATGGCTCTTTGGTTTCCGATGAACAATTGGAAAGCGACATCAGGCGGGAAATGATAGAAGGTGATTTAATAGAATGTATTGTTCTCTTGCCGGGAGATATTTTTTATAACACGGACATTCCTGCCTCCCTTTGGTTTATTAACAAAGATAAAAAACACAATAAGGATAAGATTTTGTTCATTGATGCTCGTAAAAAATTTAAACGGGTAAGCAGAAAGAGAGTCGTTTTAGATAGCGAGCATATATTAGAGATATCTGAAACCTTTAAATGTTTTAAGAAATCTTCTGGCTACAAAGATGTTAAAGGTTTTTGTAAGGTTGAAGACATAAAGAAAATCAGAGAGCATCAGTATTTTATATCCCCCGGCCGGTTTGTTGAGGTTGTTGATTTAGAAAAAGAAGAAAATTTAAATGTTGCGATGAATAGTTTAATTGCCGGAATTAAATCGTTTCCAGAGAATAGATTGTTGGATAAAAAAATAAATGCATCTGTAAGAGAATACGGGAAGCTATTATTTGAGAAGTATTTTCTTCAGTTTAAGGGGGAACTAGAAGATTCCGAGATAGGAGAAATTCCAAGAGGATGGAAGATAAAAACAGTCAATGATTTGGTCGAAGAAACGTCTATCAGGAATGACTCGAATGATGATTTGCCTGTATATTCAGTTACTAAAAATAGGTTATTTGTATTGTCTGATGAATATTTTAACAAGCAGGTTTATAGCGTAGATTTAAATAATTACAAAGTTATTTCGCAATTTCAGTTTGGATATAATCCTGCAAGAATAAATATTGGCTCTATTGGTTTCTTTGATCTTGACGAGCTCGGTCTGGTTAGCCCAGCCTATACGGTCTTCAAGGCGAAGGAGGGGGTAAGCCCATATTTTGTATGGTATTTAATTAATTCGTACAGAATTTTTGAACTCATTAAGAACCATTGTGTCGGAACAGTAAGGCAGGTTTTTAGATTTAATGATTTCTCCTATATAAAATTTGCGATGCCGCCGGAAAGTCTTGTGAAGGCATTCGATGAAGAATATTTGAAGGTTCTGGATATCCGGAAGAAAGCCGAGTTAAGCGTACTTAAAGATATGGCAAAGTTTTTAGAGGACAGACATGGGGCATAAAATTACTGAAGACGCTGTTGAACAAATGACGGTCGAGATTCTTGAGGCTCAAGGGTATTCCTATGTTTATGGACCTTCAATTGCTCCAGATGGTGAATGCCCGGAGCGGGATCACTTTTCGGATGTTGTTCTGAAGGGTCGGTTGAAGACGGCTATCGATAAGCTCAATCCAAAAGTAAAATCGGAAGCCCGGGAGCAGGCATTACGGCAGATTGTTAACCTGCCGAGTCAGAATTTGGTTGAAAACAACGAAGTGTTTCATCGGATGCTCACCGATGGTGTTGAGGTCGAGTATCTGGGTGATCATGGCGTTCAGGGTGATAAGGTGTGGCTTTTCGATTTTAACGACCTTTCCCGCAATGAGTTTGTGGTTTGTAACCAGTTCACGGTCATTCAAAACAATATCAATAAAAGACCGGACGTTGTTCTGTTCGTTAATGGGATTCCTCTTGTAGTTATCGAGCTTAAAAATCCTGCTGATGAGAATGCGACGGTAAAAAAGGCTTTTACCCAGATTCAGAACTATAAAAAAGCGATCGCCAATCTCTTTTATTACAACGAGATTTTGGTTGCATCGGATGGCTTTGACGCTAAGTCCGGAACACTGACTTCCGATTGGTCTCGGTTCATGGCGTGGAAAACGGTTGACGGTATCAAAGAGGACAAGGCCACTGTTCCTCAGATTGAAACGCTTATTAAAGGGATGCTACGGCCGGATGTTCTCTTGGATTTAATAAAGCAGTTCATTGTTTTCGAGAAGTCAAAGAAGGAAGATTCCAAGACTGGTTTAATTCGGATTGAGACGGTCAAGAAAATGGCCGCATATCACCAGTATCACGCTGTCAATAAAGCGATTGAATCCACCGTTCGTGCGGCCGCACTGGAAGATTCTGCGGGGGTGAAGGAGTCCCCGGCCGCTTACGGACTGCCTTCTGTTAAAACGCAAGCCAAAGGTGACCGCAAGGCTGGCGTGGTGTGGCATACGCAAGGAAGTGGCAAGTCCCTTTCCATGGTGTTTTACGCTGGGAAAATAGTCTTAGAGCTTAATAATCCGACCGTGGTGGTTTTGACCGACCGCAATGACTTAGACGATCAGTTGTTCGACACATTTGCTGGGTGCAAGCAGTTGTTAAGGCAGGATCCTGTTCAGTCGAATAGCAAGACGCATCTCAAGGAGTTGTTAAAAACGGCGGGTGGCGGAATTATTTTTACTACGGTTCAGAAGTTTTTCCCAGAGAATGGCGAACCGGACTACGATCTCCTTTCTGATCGGAAGAACATCATTGTCATTGCGGATGAAGCGCATCGCAGTCAGTACGGGTTTGCCGCAAAGACAACCATCAAGAATGGGGAGGCGCTTACTTCCTACGGTTTCGCTAAATATATTCGAGACGCCCTTCCGCATGCATCTTTTATAGGTTTTACTGGGACGCCGGTTGAAAAAGAGGATGCATCGACTCTCGCAGTATTCGGAAATTATATCGACGTTTATGACATTGAGCAGGCGGTTGAGGATGGAGCGACGGTTCGTATTTATTACGAGTCACGTCTTGTTAAGGTTCAGCTAAAGCCAGAGCAGAAAGAATTGCTGGATGCTGAGGTTGAATCGATAACCGAAGGCGAAGAATCAACAGCCAAGGAAAAAGCCAAGGCGAAATGGACGCAACTGGAAGCGATTGTTGGTCACAAGGATCGTTTGAAGGTAGTCGCCAAGGATATCGTTGACCATTTCAATAAGCGGCAGGAGGCATTTGAGGGCAAGGCGATGTTTGTCGCCATGAGTCGCAGGATTGCCGTTGAGCTCTACGATGAAATCATTAAACTGCGACCAGACTGGCATAGCGAGGACAAAAAGAAGGGCTCGATCAAGGTTGTTATGACTTCGAGCTCGAGTGATCCGGAAACGTGGCAGTTGCATAACACGACCAAGGAAGACCGGAAAGCCCTCGGAGAACGGTTTAAGGATCCAGCCAATGAACTCAAAATCGTTATCGTGCGGGATATGTGGCTTACAGGGTTTGATGCGCCTTGTTTAAACACGATGTATGTAGATAAGCCAATGCGTGGTCACAATCTCATGCAGGCGATTGCTCGGGTCAACCGTGTGTTCAAGGATAAGCCGGGCGGTCTGGTGGTTGATTATATCGGCATTGCGTCAGACTTAAAGAAGGCGCTGGCGACGTATACCGAGAGCGGTGGTAAGGGTGCGCCTACGCTTGATCAGGCAGAAGCAGTTGCCGCAATGCTTGAGAAATACGAGATCGTTTATCAGATGTTCAATGGGTTTGATTACAAGAAATATTTTTCCTTGGGTACCAAGGAAAAGATGACGCTCATTCTTGAGGCGCAGGAATTTATTTTAGGTCTCGAGGATGGCAAAAACCGATTCACCAAACACGTCATTTTGCTTTCTAAGGCATTTGCCCTTTCCGTTCCGCATCCTGAAGCGATGAAGATTAAAGACGACGTTGGGTTTTTTCAGGCGGTGAAAGCCCGTTTGACCAAGTTTGAACCCACTGGTGGAGGTAAGAGCGATGAGGAAATAGAGACCGCTATTCGTCAGATCGTGGACAAGGCGGTTGTTTCAGATGGGGTCATTGATATTTTTGATGCGGCGGGTATTAAGAAGCCGGACATTTCGATCTTATCGGAAGAGTTTCTTGCCGAAGTCAAGGGCATGAAGAGAAAGAATATCGCCTTGGAGCTTTTGCGGAAGCTATTGAATGACGAGTTGAAGATGCGCCTCAAGAAAAACATTATTCAGAGTCGGAAGCTTTCCGAGATGCTTGAGAACGCCATTAAAAAATATCAGAACAATTTACTGACTACCGCTGAAGTAATCGAAGAGCTGATTAATATTGCAAAGGACATCAAGGAAGCCGACAAGCGTGGCGTTGATCTTGGGCTGTCCGTGGATGAGCTTGCGTTCTATGACGCATTGGCGAATAACGAAAGCGCACGGGATGTTCTGGGTGATAAGAACCTCAAGGAGCTGGCGGTTATTCTTGTTGAAAAGGTCAAGGCGAACGTTTCGATTGACTGGACTCTCAAGGAGAGTGTTCGGGCGAAGTTGCGCACGATCGTTAAACGGCTTTTACGGAAATACGGATACCCGCCGGATCAGCAGAAGCTCGCTACTGAAACGATTTTACAGCAGACAGAGCTTTTATGTGATGACTGGGCGGAAGCAAAGAAATAAGGAGAATCTTTATGGTCGGGAGAATGGAAAAGGTTCCACTGCGGGAAGTCTGGAAAAAAGAAGCAAAGGACTTTACCTGTTGGTTGTTTGAGAACTTAGAAGTTCTTGGCGAAGAGCTCGATCTTAAATTAACTGCAGACGAGAAAGAAAAAAGCATCGGTTCTTTTTCTGCGGACATAATTGCCGAGGATAGTTCTGGTCAAAAAGTATTAATTGAAAATCAACTTGAAAAAACAGATCACGGCCATCTTGGGCAGATTCTGACCTATATTTCAAACCTTGATGCAAAGACCGCTATTTGGATTTCGAGTGATCCTCGGGCAGAGCATATCACTGCTATTGAATGGCTTAACGAAACCGGGAGCGGGGTGAAATTTTATCTTGTGCAGGTCGAGGCTTACAGGATTGGCAACTCAGAGCCTGCCGCAAAGTTTACTGTCGTTACGGGACCCAGCGAGAAGACCAAAATTGTTGGTGATGAGAAAAAAGAAATGGCGGAACGTGATAGCCAGCGTTATGAGTTTTGGAAGTCATTGCTTGAGAAAAGCAAGAAAAAGACAAGTTTGCACTCTAGCATATCACCCGGGATCGCAAACTGGATTGGAACCAGCTCAGGGGTTAGGGGGTTGGGATTGAATTATGCAGTGACTGATAAGTATGGACAGGCAGAACTGTACATTGATCGGGGTAAGGAATCAGACGAGGAGAACAAGCGTATTTTTGATGAGCTGATTTCTCATCGTTCAGAGATTGATAAGGAGTTTGGTGAGAAGCTTAATTGGGATCGGTTGGAGGATCGTAGAGCATGCAGAATCAGTAAGAGATTTGATTATGCCGGTCTTAATGATCCCGATAAGTGGGACAAGTTGCAAGAGGACATGATTGACGCAATGATTCGTCTCGAGAAGGCGTTAAAGAAGCACAATTGATAAGAACTTCCTTTTTGTGGGCCGGAGTATATTAAGCGCGGTCTTGTGTGTCAAGAATATTTTACCACAAGATGTGGGGTGCTGTATGGATGACACCGCTGAAGGTATTTGGCAAAATTCG
>Ga0209718_1004032_pt1 | contig 12593 bp, 11 predicted proteins | sample AD_JPNAS1_MetaG_FD_184420 | JGI IMG/M metagenome (GOLD analysis project Ga0209718, IMG submission 184420) | Active sludge microbial communities of municipal wastewater-treating anaerobic digesters from Japan - AD_JPNAS1_MetaG (SPAdes) (version 2) | ecosystem: Engineered > Bioreactor > Anaerobic... | reverse complement strand
AAGACCGACCCGTTCCATCAGTTCTTCGACCCGGTGTTCGATCTCAAGCTTGGAAAGCGGCGGATCAAGCAGCTTCCGGCGGTTATAGATTACCAAAGGCTCGGCGATGATTGAACGCACCGTCATCCGGGGGTTCAACGATGCATAGGGATCCTGGAAGATCATCTGGATATCCCGCCGGGCTGCGAGCATCGTTTTGGAATCGGCGGTGGTCAATTCGATTCCGTTGAAGATCACCGAGCCGCCGGTCGGCTTATGGAGCTGACTGATCGAGCGGACCGCAGTGGATTTTCCGCACCCCGACTCTCCGACGATCCCCAGAGTTTCCCCTTCAAACACATCGAAGGAGATGCCGTCGACCGCCCGGATCGCTCCGACCTGGCGTTGGAGAATCATTCCCGAAGTAATCGGAAAATGCTGCTTCAGATCTCGGACTTGGAGAATAGGCTGTTTCATGCTTGCGCCTCCTTCAAGGCTGCAGCCTTCTCTTCTTCACTGTTATAGAGCCAGCAGGCGACCTCGTGCCCCCCGCCGAGGTCGGTGATCGGCGCATATGATGCGCGGCACACATCCATCGCCTTCGGACAACGGGGATGGAAGGGACAGCAAGGGGGAAGGTCGATCACGTTTGGCGGCTGGCCTTCGATCGAATACAGGCGCTGGCCTTTCTTTGTGGTGTCCATCCGGGGAACGCTTCTGATCAGGCCTTCGGTGTACGGGTGGGCGGGGAACGCATAGAGCTTTTCCGTTTCCGCTTTCTCCACGATTCTCCCGGCGTACATCACGCACACTTCATCACACATTCCGGCCACGACGCCCAGATCGTGGGTGATGACGATGACGCTGGTGCCCATTTTTTTACTCAGATTCTTGATGAGTTCGAGAATCTGAGCCTGAATCGTTACATCCAACGCCGTGGTCGGCTCGTCGGCGATGAGGATCTCCGCATTGCAGGAAAGCGCCATCGCGATCATCACCCGCTGGCGCATACCGCCGGAGAACTGATGAGGATAAGCGTGAACCCGCTGCTCCGCCGACGGTATTCCCACGAGCTTGAGCATTTCGATGGAGCGCTCGAGCGCTTCTTTTTTGCTGATGCCCTTCGTATGGAGGCGGATCGTTTCGATCATCTGCGTTGAAATCCTCAAAAAGGGATTCAGGCTTGTCATCGGGTCCTGGAAGATCATGGAAATCTTGTTACCCCGGATCGTGCGCATCTCTTTCTCATCTAGGGCGAGGATGTCCGTCCCCTCGAAGATCGCCTCTCCGCCTACCACCTTTCCCGGAGGAGAGGGAATCAGACGCATGATCGAAAGATTCGTTACACTCTTTCCGCAGCCGCTCTCACCGACGATTCCCAGAGTTTGTCCTTTGTGCAGGGTGAAGGAGACCCCGTCGACCGCCTTGACGATGCCGGCGTCGGTCTTGAAATATGTTTTGAGGTTTTGAACGTCTAAGACCACCTCTCTATCGTTGACTGGACTCATGCCATCATACTCCTACAGCTCATTCTTTGATTGCGGGTCGAACGCGTCGCGCAGGCCGTCTCCGAAGAAGTTCATAGCGAACAAAAAGAGGGTCATAGCGATCGCGGGGAAAATCAGGCGCCACGGATAGAGGGTCATCCCGTCGACCGCGTCGCCGACGAGCGAACCCCACGAAGCGAACGGGGCTTGGACTCCGAGACCCAGGAAGGAAAGAAACGACTCCTGCATGATGAAAGCGGGAACGCGGAGGGTGGAATACACGATGATCACGCTTAGCGAGTTGGGAATCATATGCTTGAGAATGATGCGGGCGGTCGATCCGCCCATGGACCGGGCGGCTTCGACGTACTCGCTGTTCTTCAGGCTCATCACCTGTCCGCGGACCATCCGGGCGATCGTCAGCCAGGAGACGAGGGCGAGGGCCCCGAAGAGGTTGAGGATGTTTCGTCCGAAAATCGCCATGAAGATGATGACGAGGAGCATGTACGGCAGGCCGTACATGATATCGACGATCCGCATCAGGATGTAATCGACTTTTCCGCCGACATACCCGGCGACCGCGCCGAGGATGATCCCGATCAGCACACTGGTGAGCGTCCCGACCAATCCGATCGCAATGGACACCTGACTGCCGTAGATGATTCGGCTGAGCATGTCCCGCCCGCTGTAGTCGGTTCCAAGGTAATACATCCGCTCATGCTTCTTCGTCGCCGTCACTTTCGCCTGCAGCTGCTCGTTGACGTCGATGATCCGCTCCACGGGGAAGACTGCAAGCCCCTCTTTGATCTCCTGCTTCAAATCACGATCCGCCTGACGGGTGATCGTGGTGGAGATTTTTCCAAGGAGGTTCGTCTTTCCAAGCTTGGCAATCCCGCTCTCGCCGATCGTCTGAAGCTCCAGCTCCAGGTTCACCTCATATTCCTCGGCGCTCAGTCCGGGGGTGGCGCTCTTGAGGGTGTTCATCAGCTGGCTGGTCACTTCGGTAAGAGTCTGAGCTTTGACGGCTTCGATATCCGTTTTCGACAAATCGGCGTAGATTTGGGAGATCTCCTCATAGCTCATCTTGCTGAGGTCCTGCCGTTTGCCGTTTTTTTCTTCACTGAAGGTGATCTTGGTGACGTTGATCAGGAACTCGGTGTCGATCTTGTCTTGAAGACGGGTGATGACCCGCTGATCGGCGGCATTGAAGGTGAAGGTGCCCGCTTTCCGCTGGGCTTCCCCCTCTTTGAGGACGAAGTTCCAGACCTTGTTTGTATCATTGGCGGCGATCCACTTCCTGATCTGGGCGCTCTGTGCTTCCGTTACTACAAGCTCGCCGCTCCGCCATGCCTTGAAATAGAGGTCTTTGAGGCGGTTCTCCATCATGATTTCGCCGGCTTTCCGGGTCAGCGAAGGGCGCAAATGCTGATGGTCGAGAATGATCTGGTCATAGGGATGGATCGGAAGAAGGGGAGCCGTGGCGGCAAGGATCGAGTAGAGGATGACGATAATCATTCCGACGACCGCCATCTTGTTTTTTTTCAACCGTCTCCAGGCATCCTTTCCGAGGCTGTTGCCCTCGACCACCTGATTGAATTCATTCGTTGTTACTACGTTCTTCATCTCGATCTCCTCTACTTGTAGGTGATCCGCGGATCAAGCTGGGCATAGATGATGTCGACGATGAAGTTCATGACGATCAAGATGACCGAATAGACGATGACTACGCCGACGATGAGGGTGTAGTCCCGGTTGAATGAGGATTGAACGAAGAATTTTCCCAAGCCCGGAACCCGGAAGATCTGTTCGACGACGACGCTTCCGGTGATGATTCCGGCGAATGCGGGGCCGAGGTAGCTGACAACGGGCAATAAGGCTCCCTTCATCGCGTGCTTGAAGATGATCGCCGAGCGCTTCATCCCTTTTGCTTTTGCGGTCCGGATGTAGTCGCTTCGGAGCGTTTCCAGCATCGACGAGCGGGTGAGGCGGGCGATGTTGGCGAAGTATTCAAAGCTCAGCGAGACCGCCGGAAGGATGATCGTCAGATACCCTTCGCCGGTGGTGTACCATCCGCTGGTCGGAAGCCATTTGAGCTTTACCGCGAAAATGAGCTGCAGAACCGGAGCGATGACGAAGAGCGGGACGCTGATTCCGATGACCGCCAACCCCATCGAGAGATAATCGATCCAGGAGTTTTGCCGCACCGCGGCGATGATGCCGATTCCCATTCCGATCGTTACGCTGATGAGCATCGCCCACAACCCCAGAACGATCGATTTGGGAAGGCTGGTGAAGATGTAATAGTTTACATCGTAGTCCTTGTACTTGAAGGAGGGGCCAAGGTCTCCTCTCATGATGTCGAACATATATCGTCCATATTGCTTGATCAGCGGTTCGTCGAGGTGATATTTCGCCTCGATGTTCCGCCGGACGACGTCGGTGAGGTTTCGTTCGGCGGAAAGGGGTCCTCCGGGAGCGATCCGGACTATGAAGAAGCTTAGGGTGATGATGATGAAGAGCGTGGGAATCATCCCTAAGAGCCTGTTAACAATATATTTCGTCATGCAATGCCTCGTATTCGAGAAGAACCGTCGGAGATCAATGTCTTCCGACAAGCGGTCTTGTTGATACTATACCAAGAAGGATAGTTTGGCAAGAATTGAGAAAACCCCGTTTCCCCATGGCTGGACAATGCTTTCTCCCTTGGGTAGAGTTCTGAAACGTGATGAAGACCGTATATCTGGAAAATCTGGGATGCTCGAAGAATCAAGTGATGCTCACCCTTTTACAGGATGAGTTCTCCCGAACGGAGGATCCGGCCGCCGCCGATTTGATCATCGTCAACACCTGCGGCTTCATCGAATCCGCCCGGGCTGAGGCGATCGACTCCTTTTTCGACCTGTACGGGAGCAATCCCGAAGCAAAGATCATCTTCAGCGGCTGCATGGCTCAGCGGTACGCCGATGAACTGTCGGCGGAATTGACGGAGGCATCGGCGATCTTCGGCAACCGCGATCTTTCAAAGCTGCCCGAGGTGGTCGGGCAGGTCTTTTCAGGCGAGCGGGTCGTCTCCACTCCGGAGTATCCGGCAAACAGCTTTGAAGATGTCTATAAACGAAGTCGGTTGCTCTCATTCGACGGAAGCGCGTATGTGAAGATCAGCGAGGGGTGCAACCATCGCTGCTCCTACTGCGCCATTCCCATCATCCGCGGTTCCCTGCGTTCCAAACCGATGGCGATCATCCTCGAAGAGGTCACCTCCCTCATTGCCCGGGGAGTCAAGGAGATCAATCTCATCGGCCAGGATCTGGCCTCCTGGGGAAGGGATCTGAAGGAAGCGGATGCGCATTTCATGGCTCTGCTTAAACGGATTGTCGAGGTGGAGGGGGATTTCGTTATCCGTCTGCTGTATATCCACCCCGACACGTTTCCCATGGAGCTGTTGGAGTTCATTCGGAACCATCCGAAGATCCTTCCGTACTTCGACATCCCGTTCCAGCATGCAACGGAGAGCATCCTTCGGTCGATGGGAAGAAGGGGAACGAAGGAATCCCACCTTGCGTTGACTCGGAAGATCAGGGAAATGTTGCCCGATGCAGTGATCCGCTCGACGATCCTGCTCGGCTATCCGGGCGAGGATGAGGATTCGTTTGCCGAGGTGCTGGATTTCCTCATTCAGGCGCAGCTCGATTGGGTCGGCTCGTTCGTTTATTCGCTGGAGGAGGGCACGAAAGCCGCCGAATTGACGAATGAGCGAGCCCACAGGAAACTCGCTTCCAAAGCGCGAAGGTTTCAACAGGAGCTTGAAGCGCTTCAGCTCTCCATCACTCAAAGACGCCTTGAAACCTTTGTCGGCAGGGAGGTCGACGTGCTCATTGAAGAGCATGTCGAGGGCGAGGAGCTCTACATCGGCCGAACCTACGCCCAGGCGCCCGAGGTGGACGGCCTGACCGTGGTGATGGGCCGAGATTTGGTACCGGGAACCGTGGTTCGGTGCGGGATAACCCGGGTGAACGGGATCGACTTCGAGGCGGTTCCCCTCCATGGAGGATATGATGGCTCCCATTGAAACATACTTGAAGCAACTGAACGAACCCCAACGGGAGGCGGTGCTTGAAAACAGCCGGCCGCTCTTGATGCTGGCCGGGGCCGGAAGCGGCAAGACCCGGGTGATCACCACCAAGATCGCCTATGCGATCGAGGAGTTGAAGATTCCTCCTTATAAGATTCTCGCCGTCACGTTCACCAACAAGGCTGCAAACGAGATGAAAGAGCGGGTCGAAGCGATGCTTCCGGATAATCCGGACGTGAAGGAGTGCAATATCCGGACGTTCCACTCCTTCGGCGCATGGCTCTTAAGGAGATTCGGAAGCGAGATCGGTCTGGAGAATAATTTCACGATCTATGATGACGACGATTCGCTTTCGCTGCTTGCTTCAATCTATCCTTCCTACAAGAAGCGGGAGCTTGAACCGATCATGAAGCGGATCAGCCACGCCAAGGATCGGATGCTCTCCCCCGGTGACGCGATGAAGCGCTTTCACGCCGATCTGCTCTTCAAGCAGATGTATGAGCGATATGAAGAAAAGCTTCGAGCGGTGGGAAACCTTGATTTCGCCGATCTGATCGGTCGCTCCATCGAGCTGCTCCGGGATGCCCCCCATGTGCAGGAGTGGATCCACTCCCGTTTTGCGATGATCCTGGTCGACGAATATCAGGACTCCAACACCGCCCAGTTCCTTCTGCTGAAGCTCCTTGTCGGTCCCGAGACCTTCGTCGGGGTGGTCGGGGACGACGACCAGTCGATCTACCGCTTCCGGGGGGCGGAAGTGAAGAACATTCTTACCTTCGCTTCCTCGTTTCCAAAAGCAAGAACGATCAAACTGGAGCAGAACTACCGTTCGACCACTCAGATTTTGGATGTGGCCAACAGCATCATCTCCAAGAATGCCGATCGGCACGATAAGAACCTCTGGAGCGCCCGGACGGGTGGACGGAAGCCCAAGCTCTTCTACGTGCACGATGAAGAGGATGAGGCCCGCAGGATCGTCACGCTTCTTCGGGAGGATCGCAACTACAACAGCAGCGCGGTGCTCTATCGAACCAACGCCCAGAGCGTCCCCTTCGAAACGGTGTTCAAACGGTATGGGATTCCTTATAAAGTGGTGGGAGCTCTGCAATTCTACGAACGGGAAGAGGTGAAGGATGCTCTGGCGCTCCTGTACCTGCTGACCAACCCGAAGGACGAAGTCTCCTTCCGAAGGATCATCAACAAGCCCGCTCGGGGGATCGGGCCGGGCAGTGTCGGCAAGATCATCGGCTTCGCTCCGCAGACGGGCGGCGATCTTCTGCAGGCTGCCGCATCGGCGGTGCAAAACCGGACGCTCTCCCCGAAAGCCGCCCAGGGAGCCGAGCTCGCGGTTCGCCTCATCGATGAAGGCCGAAAGCTCATTGTCGATGGAAATCTGGTGGACGGGGTGACGTTCCTGATCAACGAGTCGGGCCTCTATGAGTATTACCGGGAGCTGGATCTCCTCAACACCACCCAGAAAGTCGCCAACCTCGAAGCGCTGGTAAACGCCATTTCGGTGTATGAGCCCTCGTTTGATGGGCTTGTCGCGTTTCTGGAGCAGCTGACCCTCGATCGAACGACGTTGGGAACGGACGATCCCCGGGACAGGGACGGGGTGACCCTCATCACGATGCACAACACCAAGGGCCTGGAGTTCGACCGGGTGTTCGTCACCGGCTTGGAGGAGGGATTGTTTCCCGGCCGGAAAAATGAGAGGGAGGAGGATATCCAAGAGGAGCGGCGGATCTTCTACGTCGCGGTCACCCGGGCTCGGAACGAACTCTATCTCTTCTCCTCGAAGGTTCGGAAGATCTGGGGAAAGACCAGCTTCCAGAATCCGAGCCGCTTCATCGACGATATCGATCCCTCCCTGATTCAGGTTGAAGGGTCTCCTGCGCCGCAGGGATTCGACTCGTTTGCGAAGCGGGATGCCGTTTCAACCGATTGGGGAAGCAGTGGTTCGGGCATGATCCGTCAGGGATTCGCCCCCGGGGCAAAACGGTTCGAGATGAAGGTGAAGCATGAGAAGCAGGGAGACAGTCCCCTGTTCCCCGTCGGCCAGAAGGTGTACAGCGATGCAAATGGGGAAGGGGAAGTGGTCAAGATTCGGGGTGAAGGGGATCGAGAGGCGATTGATGTCGTCTTTTCCACCGGGAAGAAGGCCACCTACCTGAGCCGCTTTGCCGACCTTGATCGCATTGGCGGTGAATAAGGCTAGACACGATTGGGCGGAAGATTATACAATGCTTACCGTTGTCCGCCCTTCGGGGCGTGGATTTTTTCATGGACATGGCGTTGCGCCGTGAAGAACCCGATCATGGTCGATCCGTTTCAAGCACCCTTTGGATCTTGTCGGAGCACGATGGTGCGCTCCTTCCTAACCTGCCTTTCCCGGGGAGTTATCCAAGACCGAAGCCTTGACCGGATGTAATGATCGGCACGCGGAGAGATCGTTGCTACGTTGCTCAGTAGCCAATCGATTTCTTCTCTTCCGGAGAAGCCGTCGATGCAGGACTCTGCATCATGATTACAGGCAAGGAGTGACCTTGCAGAGCAGGATGAATGGATGAAGACTATTTTTGTGAAACCGCTGACGATTCAGAAGAAGTGGTATCTGATTGATGCAGAGGGAAAGGAGCTTGGCCGAGTGGCGGTCGCCGCAGCGCGCATCCTCCGCGGGAAGAACAAAGCCGAGTACGCCCCCCTCCACGACCTTGGTGACTATGTGATCATCATCAACGCTGAAAAAGCGATCCTTACCGGAAATAAGTACACCGACAAGATGTACTACAGCCACTCAGGCTTCCCCGGGGGACTGCGTAAGACCAGCTATGCCGACATGATCAAGCGCAAGCCGACGTTCCCGATGGAACACGCCGTCAAAGGGATGCTGCCCAAGGGTCCGCTTGGCCGCAAGCTGTTCACCAACATGCGGGTCTATGCCGGTGCCGAGCATAAGCAAAGCGCCCAGCAGCCGATTCCGGTCGAAATCTAAGGTAGGAGCGAATAATGGCAAAGAAAGAAGCTACTAAGGCAGTGAACCTTGGTCATGGTGTTGGCCGCCGCAAGACCGCGGTCGCTCGGGTCTATCTTCGTGAAGGCGAAGGTGCGATTATGATCAACGGCCGGGATGTCGACAGCTATTTCGGCAACCCGATGCTTACGTTCATCGTCAAGCAACCGTTGGCAGCCACCGAGACGGATGGCAAGTACGACATCCTCATCAACGTGAAGGGCGGAGGAGTCTCCGGCCAGGCCGGGGCATGCCGCCATGGAATCGCCCGCGCCCTCGCCATTCATGACGAAGCTTTCAGGCCGGTTCTTCGAGCCGCCGGGTTCATGACCCGCGACTCGCGAATGGCTGAGCGGAAGAAGTACGGTCAGCCTGGCGCCCGCCGAAAGTTCCAGTTCTCCAAGCGCTAAGGTGTCTTACGCACGGATCGTCAGGGAGCCCGGAAAGGGAGGGTATCAGCTCCTCCCGAGCCAAGGCTCCCCTTTTTATATCTCCCCGGACGTGTTCCGCACCCTTGGCTTGAGGGTTGATCAGGAGGTCGATGAAGAGCTTGCCGCCAAGCTCTTTCGGGAAAGTCAAAAACAGGGGTGCTACGCCCAAGGTCTTTCCTACCTCGCCCGAAGCGAGCATACCACGTTTCACCTCGTTCAGAAGCTGACCCGGAAAGGATACCCGAAAGAGATCATTGATGATGCCGTTTCCCGACTCACCGAGGAGGGGGCGCTCAGCGATCTGCGCTACGCCCGGCTGTTCATCGAACGCAGGCAGCGCAAGAATCCCGAAGGCCGCTTGCGTCTGGCTCAGCGTCTTGCCGATCGGGGAGTCAGGAACGATGCCGCCCTGCAGGCATTGGATGAACTCTTCACCGAAGAGCATATTGCCACCTATGTAGCCCGGGCACTGAACCGGGCGAAGACCGGCTATCCGGAGAAAAATGTCCGGGATCTTCTTCGCTTGTGGGGGTTTTCCTCCTATGAGATCCGAACGGGGCTTGAACTGGCCGGCGATGATGAATTACCGTAAAGCCGTGACCAAAAAAATTCTCGTTCTCTTTGCAATCATAGCTGTTTTCTCAACCGGACTCTCCGCGTTCCGCTTCGACTATTCCGAAGACCTCGACCGGATCGGTGATGTGGGGATGTACCTGAGCCTGGCGCTTCCGGGAACCCTTCTCTTTGAGGCGGAAACGGAAGCGTATCCCTCCTTGGCGCTCAGCTATGGCTCTGTGATCGGTGCCGGCTATCTCGTCCGAACCGTTTTGAAAGAGGCGATAACCGCCCAAAGGCCCTATGTGGGATATCCCGACGCCCCGCCTCCCAGCAGCGACGATTACAAGAGCTTTCCCAGCGGACACGCCCTGATGACCTTCGCTTCCGCCGCGTACCTGCAGACGGCGGTGTGCCTGTGGCATTCGGATTCGACGCTGTTGAAATCGATGGCGGTTGCCAACTGGATTCTGGCTGCCGCCACCTCGACCCTTCGGGTCGTTGGAGGCTCCCACCATGTCCATGACGTTCTAGCCGGAGCGGCGATCGGGGGAGGTCTCGGCTTTCTCGGGCCCTTCATCACCGACAGACTGCAAAAGCGTGACAGACAAGCACCCCGGGTGCTTATCGGTCAGGCTACCGGGGTGCTTGTTTCCTATTGACAGGGGCTATTTCGTCTTGATGTGGGCGAGGAACTCCTTGAATCCGTCCCGGCCGTTCTTTGCTTCCGGTTCATACTCTTCCAGCGGATAGTGCTCCAGCACGAAGTCGATATCCTTGTCCCCTCGGCCTGAAAGGTTTACCAGAATGACTTCGTTGGGACTCATCGTTTGAGCCAGCTTGATCGCATACGCCACGGCGTGGCTTGATTCGAGGGCGGGGATGATTCCTTCCATCCGGGAAAGGCCGTAGAACGCCTCCACCGCTTCGCGGTCGGTGATCGATTCATAGATCACCCGCTTGATCGAGTGCAGGAATGAGTGCTGCGGTCCGACACCGGGGTAATCCAGACCGCTGGCGATCGAATAGACGGGAAGAGCTTCCCCTTGTTCGTCCTGAAGAACGAGACTTTTGAAGCCGTGAAGAATTCCCACGCTTCCCTTGGTGATCGTCGCAGCGTGGTTGGGCGTGTCCAGTCCCTTTCCCGCCGGCTCGACTCCGTAGATCGCCACATCCGTGTCGTCCAGAAACGCGCTGAAGATTCCCATCGCATTCGACCCGCCGCCGACACATGCCACGATCGCCTCGGGCAGGCGCCCGATCATCTCTTGAATCTGTTCTTTCGCCTCAATGCCGACAATCGATTGGAAATCGCGGACCATCATCGGAAAGGGGTGGGGGCCGACTACCGAGCCGATGCAGTAGATCTGATCGACCGGATCTTCCAGATACGCTTCAAACGCGGCGTCAACCGCGTCTTTGAGGGATTGGGTTCCCCGATCGACCTCGATGACCTTCGCACCGAGAATCTTCATCCGACTGACGTTCGGCGCTTCCTTTCGGACATCGATGCTCCCCATGTAGATGTCGCACTCCAGGCCCATCAACGCCGCCGCGGTGGCAAGGGCCACGCCATGCTGGCCGGCTCCGGTTTCGGCAATCACTTTCTTTTTGCCCATCGCTTTGGCAAGGAGGACTTCGCCGAGACAGTGGTTGATCTTATGGGCGCCGGTATGGTTGAGATCTTCCCGTTTCAGATAGATCTGCGCTCCTCCGACCGCTTCGCTGAGCCGTTTGGCATGATAGATCGGGGAGGGGCGTCCAACGTAGTGCTTGCGCAGGTCCATCAGCGCTTCAATGAAAGCGGGATCTTCAACGATCTTTCGATAGGCGCGGTCGATCTCCTTCATCACCTCTTCCAGGTTTGGAGGGAGATATGCTCCTCCATATTCGCCGAAGTACCCTTCGTTGTTTGGCAGGTTTTTCGTGTTGATTGTTTTCGTCAGTTGATTAGCCATGAGAAATCTCCTTGATAGCCGGGATGTTACTGCACATAGAAACACAATGTCAACACATTTTTGAAAAAAGTTTCTATAAAAAGAAACATAAGTTTCTTACTTCTTTTGTTGCAAAAAAATACCCCCACAAAAAAGTGGGGGCATCGATAAAAGATAATCTTAAGCAAGCCCGACGGCTCGTTTCAGGGTGGCGCCGTCGCGGACGCCGATCGCTTTGTTGACCACTTCGCCGTTCTTGTAGATGAGCAGGGTCGGAATCGATTGGATCCCGTACGCCATCGCGAGCTCACGCTCTTCATCGACGTTGACTTTGACGATCTTCAACTGATCAGCCGTATATTGTTTCGCCAGATCTTCAAGAATCGGAGCCTGCATCCGGCAGGGTCCGCACCAAGGTGCCCAGAAGTCGACGATGACCGGTGCCTTGCTTTTGAGCACTTCACTTTCGTAGGTGCTCTTGTTTACATGTTTAATCATTCCATTCTCCTGTTACGTTGTGTACCATAGTAGTGTATTCATCTGCTACGACCAGTAAGATACTACATTTACTTGCTAGCGACAACTACTTGGGAGGCTTCACGGTGAACACTCCGGTTATCGACTTGCACATCGACACGATCTATGCTCTTTTCAATCGGTATTCGAGCGGGGATCTTCGATCGAACACCGGTCATGTCGACCTCCAGCGAATGAAAACCCTGCAAGGAATAACGAGCTGCTTTGCCCTTTTTGTTGACGGGCAGGAGACTCCCGGGAAGTGGGAGGCCGTGAGTGAACTGCATCGATCCTTTCTTGAGCAGATGCGGGGAAACGGGGAGACGATCGACCATGTTGCCACGGGAGAGAAGACGGAAGGATGCCACGCCCTTCTCAGCGTCGAGGAAGGAGGAGTCCTTGAAGGGGATCTTGCCCGATTGGAGATTCTCCACTCATGGGGAGTGCGCCTGATGACGATCGGATGGAATTGGGAGAACGAGCTTGGTTTTCCCCACTATCAGAAAGGGGCTCTCAAGCCCTTCGGGCATCAGGTCGTCAAGCGGATGGAGGAACTGAAGATCCTTGTCGACGTGTCCCACCTCAACGATGAGGGAATCAACG
>Ga0209718_1004025_pt1 | contig 12619 bp, 9 predicted proteins | sample AD_JPNAS1_MetaG_FD_184420 | JGI IMG/M metagenome (GOLD analysis project Ga0209718, IMG submission 184420) | Active sludge microbial communities of municipal wastewater-treating anaerobic digesters from Japan - AD_JPNAS1_MetaG (SPAdes) (version 2) | ecosystem: Engineered > Bioreactor > Anaerobic >... | reverse complement strand
GTGACATCGGGATATTCAGCCGCAATGCTCCGCATGATCTGCGCCCCGCGCCGACGTGCCAGCGCGGCGGTCTCCGCAAAGGGCGCGTCGCTGGACGCCAGGAAATACTGGCGCGTCTCAGGATAGTCTTCCGGATCAATCAGGATGCCTTTCGACCCGCTCTCTTTGGCCAGCCACGCCACGACCCCGATACTGCGGGCGAAACGCTCCCACGCCTCATCATCACTCCACGCCAACCGCTTGCGCGGTGCCCAGAACGTGGTGATGAAGTTGTACTTCAGATTACGCGACGAGCATTGACGCAGCGACGCGAGTTCCTCCGTGAACCACTCCCGCTGCCACGGCGGATCGGTCATGATCGTGCCGAAGCTGATCGACGTGCCGTCCGGCAGTTTTTTTCGCAGCGCCAGCGAGATACCGTCAAGCGGCACCTGCTCCCAGGCGTCAAGGTTCCGCGCCACATCGGCCGGGCTCACGCCCAGCAGATCCCAGCTATGCCCGATCATTTTCTTTTCGACGCCGCACACGCTCAACGCCGCAGCACAGAATACCAACGCGCACCGTCTATACCTCATTGCCATCATTCCTCCTTGTATTGTTACATCACGCGCGCACCGCCGCACGGATACGGAGCAGCAAGCCTCCGCCGGCAACGGCGGCGACCGCCAGCAGCACCGCGCCCCGCGCGAACTGGCCGTAAAGCAGATAGCCGGTACCAAAGAGCGACGCCCACACCAGCAGGCAGCCCAGCATCATGCAGAGTATGCCGTTGGGCACGTTCCAGCCTTCCGGCTCCACCCCCTCCGGCACCGTCTCGAAGCGCCGCCAGCCCGGCCCTCCCGGACGGATCTTGCGGCAGAATTCCACCAGTGTGCGCTCCTCCACCGGCGGGGTCAGATAGGTCACGGTGACCCACGCTATCGTTGTGATGATGATGCCCAAGACCATTTTCCACGAGGTGAAATCCATGACCTTCAGCCAACCGGCGTTCGACAGCGCCGCCTCGACCCCCAATGGTTCGGCACAGAACTGGAAGAAGACCGCCACGATGAACGACACCACCATCGCGGTGACCTCACTCCATACGTTGATGCGCCACCAAAACCAGCGCAGGATGTAGAGCAGGCCGGTACCCGCGCCTACCTGCAGTAGCACGTGAAAGATGGTTTTGACCGTCGTCATGTGAAAGGCAATCACCGCAGAGGCCAGCAGCATCACCAGCATGGTCACCCGCCCGACCAGCACTGCGTGGCGCGCCGAAGCCTGCGGGCGAAGGAAACGCAGATAGACGTCCTGCACCACATACGAGGAACCCCAGTTGAGCAGCGTTGCCACCGTCGACATGTAGGCCGCGATCAGTGACGCAACGATCAACCCCTGCCAGCCGCGCGGCATGCGCGCAACCATGCCGGGATAGGCGATGTCGTGGCCGAGATAGGTGTCATCCACGCGCGGGAAGGCACGTGCCAACGACCCCACGCCGCGCGCGTCCGCCCGGTGCAAGCGCACGTCCTCACGCAACTCAGGCGGCATCGCGGCTTTGTCGGTATCGTACTGGCGCACCTCGGCCGCGTGATCTGTCAGCCAGGCTTGAGCCGCATCCTGCTCCGCTTGCGGCGTCAGCGGAAAGACCACCAGCGAGGCCAGCGCCACCAGAATCCACGGCCACGGCCGCACCGCGTAGTGCAGCACATTGAAAAGCAACGTGCCGCCAATCGCGTGGTTTTCATTACGGGCGGAAAGCATACGTTGCACCACAAAACCGCCGCCGCCCGGCTCTGCCCCCGGATACCAGACGTTCCACCACTGCACCGCGAGCGGCAGGATCAGCACCGTCATCAACGTCGAAAAATCGTGCGTGGACGGCTGCAACATCGACAGCTTGGGCGCCACGGCGGAATGTGCGAACAACTGTGCCAGCGTGGTGCCGCCCTCGGCCATACCGGAATTCACCGCATAGACCGCTGCAAAGATAGCGCCGGTCATCGCAACGGCGAACTGGTAGAAATCGGCCCACATGGAACCGGTCAGACCGCCGAGCGTAGCGTAGATCGCAACGCCCGTCATCGAAAAGAATAGCGACATCCCCGGCGAGAGACCGAACATGATCTGGCCGATCTTGATCGCCGCCAGCGACACGCCACCCAGAATGATCAAGTTGTACACCACCCCGAGATAGATCGCGCGGAAACCACGCAAAAACGCGGCGGGACGTCCGCTGTAGCGGAGTTCGTAGAAACCAAGATCGGTGTCCAGCCCCGAGCGCCGCCAAAGTCCGGCATAAACAAACACCGTCAGCATGCCCGTCAGCAGGAAGGCCCACCACACCCAATTGCCCGCGACGCCGTTGAGACGCACAATCTCGGTGATCAAATTCGGCGTGTCGCACGAGAAGGTACAGGCAACCATCGAGACGCCCAGCAGCCACCACGGCATGTTGCGCCCCGAAAGGAAAAACGACTCGGTGTCCTGCCCGGCACGCCGAGCGGACCAGGAGCCGACCAGCACCACCGACGCCAAGAAACCCAAGATGATCCATGCGTCCAGCCAAGAAAGCGTCAACATACGAACGTCCCTTCGTGAGTGGGTCGATGTCCAGCAGGGAACTTCCGCTCAGAGGCCGGGCGTTCCCTGCTGGACGACTCGCCTTGCTTACTTCTTCATGTACGCCGCCGCCACCTTCTTGAAGGCGTCGATGCACGCCTGCATGTGCGCCTCGGTGTAGACGGGATGGGTGAAGAAGCACATCGTGCGGTCGGTCAGCCAATGCGCGGTCGGACAGTCCACCTGCGTGTAATCAATGTTACGCGCCTTGGGATCGAAGAACGGATACTTCGCCACGCCGAAGCCGTTGCGCTCGATGTAGGCGCGCTCCTTGTACATCTCCGGCCAGAGCACGCTGTAGACCGGCACGCCCTCGGCCGCGATCGCCGCGATGAACTCCTTCATCGTGCAGGTCAGCTTGGAAGTGTCCAGCACGAACGGCGCCCACCAGTAGGAGTTCTGCCGGTCCTTGGTGTCCAGCGGCGTATGCAGCACCAGCGGATGCTTCTCCAGCGCCTTCTTCACCATCTTGCCGTTGCGGATGCGGTTCTTGAGATTCCAAGAGTCGAAGCGCTTCAACTCGCACAGGCCGATCTGGGACTGAATCTCGGTCATGCGGTAGTTAAAGCCGACCCGCTTGTGGATGTACATCAGCTTGCCTTCCATCTCCAGCAGGTTCAGGCGCTCCTTCACGTCATAACCGTGGTCGCGGAACGAGCGGCACTCCCACGCGAGATCGTCGTCATTCGTGACGACCATGCCGCCTTCGCCGCCGGTGGTGAAATGCTTGCTCTGGCAGAAGCTGAAGCAACCCACGTGACCGATCGTGCCGGCCTTACGCCCTTTGTAGAGGCCGCCGAAACACTGCGCGCAATCTTCGATCACCTTGAGGTTGTACTTCTTGGCGATCTTCATGATCGGATCCATGTCCACGACCACGCCGTACAGATGCACCACCACGATGCCGCGCGTACGCTCCGTGATCTTTTCCTCGATCTGCTTGGGATCGATCTGGTGATCATACCCCACATCGGTGAAGACCGGCAACGCGCCCGCCTGCAGAACGCAGAATGAGGAGGCGATGAACGAGTAGGACGGACAGATCACCTCGTCACCAGGGCCGATCCCCAACGACGCGATTGCGGTATGCAACGCCGCCGTGCCGTTCGTCACGCTGATGGCATTACGCACGCCCAACCATTTGGCGAACGCGGTCTCAAACTGCATGCCGACCGGTCCCGTCCAATAGTTCACCTTGCCGCTCACCAACGGCTCCAGCGCCGTCTTCAGGGACTCTTCCGAAAAAGAGGGCCACATGGGGAACCCCTTGTCCCATACTTTGGGACCACCGTTCACAGCCAGAGCGACTGACTGCGCCGCGCTTTTTTTCACGGGCTTTTTCACGGTCTTTTTACCTGTAGCTTTTTTCATCTGTGTTTCTCCTTTGTGTGTACACACGGGCGGCTCAACACCGCCCCATCAAACCTCGACGATGCCCAGCGGCTGCGCCGTGCGCCAGGCCCCGCGCGTGAAATCCGGCACCTCGACAGCACTGCCGCCCCCGAGCACCGATCGCTCGGTCAGATCCACCAGCGAACTCCATGCCGCGCCATCGTAGACATCCTGATCCAGCGGCAGGCCATTGAGCAGACAGTGACAGAGGCGATACTCCATGATGTAGTCCATGCCGCCGTGCCCGCCGTTCTTCTTGGCGATCTCGCCGATCTTACGCCACAGCGGATGGGTATACTTCGCCTTCAACTCGGCGAGCGCCTTATCGTCGAGCCACGTGTGCCAGTTGGGCGAGAGCGCGACGCGCAGCGGATACGAGCGCAACGTGCCCTTGGTACCGGAAATCAAATTGATGCGGTCATACGGTCGCGGACTGTAGCGTCCGTACTGCACCATGATCGTGCGTCCTTTAACGGTCCGGATGACCGTCGTGCTCATGTCGCCTGTCTTGTACGGATAACTCGCACGCGGATCGGATGCGCCGTATTTCTCGCGGACGAATGATGACAAGCCGAACTCGCCGGAGCTGAGCGAAACCAGACGCTCGAAGCGGTCACCGCGATTGATGCCCATGTACTGCGCGATCGGACCGAGCCCGTGCGTCGGATACGAGTTGCCGGTGTGGTGCTTGAAAAACTCAAAGGCGTAATCTTTGTAGTAGGTACCGTCGGTCAAGCCAGCGCGCAGTTCATGGATGTAGCCGCAATCGCCATGCACCAGTTCGCCCAGCAACCCGTTACGCGCCAACATGAGTGCGAACAACTCGTCTTCGCCGTAGCAGCAGTTCTCCAGCATCATGCAGTGCAGGCGCGTCTTTTCCGCCATCTCCACCAGGCTCCAGCAGCCCTCCACCGTCATGGCGATCGGCACCTCAACACACACATGCTTGCCGCACTGCATGGCGTACAGCGCCATCGGCACATGGAACTGCCAAGGCGTACAGACATAGACCAAGTTCACGTCCGGCCGTTCACAGAGCTTCTTGTAAACTTCCTCCGACCCAAAGTACGTCTGCGGTTTGGCGTGACCGGCGGCGACCACATCCCGCGCGCTTTTCTCGGCGCGGTCCTCGAACACATCGCAGATCGCCACCACCCGCGTCTTGGGAATGCGGCTGAGCCGATTGACCGCGCCCGGTCCGCGCTTGCCGACGCCGATGATGCCGACGCGCACCTCATCCAGTTTCGGAGCCGTCAACCCCATCACCGATTGCCCAGTTCGCGGTGCCCGCCCCAAGGTCCGGCATCCCGCCGCCTGCATCGAGGCCGCAAGACCCGCCGCTGCCGAAGCCACTTTCAAGAACTCACGCCGCTTTGTCATGATCGCCGCCCTTCCCTCCGCTAGACCCGCATGATTACCTTCTAAACCATCGTCCGAAGTATCGCACAACCGTATCAATCCGGCAAGCGCCATATCCGGCGTTCTTGACCCTTAATCCGGCGTTGTGTGGTTTTTTGTCGTTGCCGTGCACCGTAAGATGCCGTATGGTGGTTCAGGTTTCATTGCAGCGGTTTTTAGACATGATTGACATGATTGACATGATTGTGTGATATGAAACTGATTGCTGAAAAATCGTCGCTCCTTTCGGCCTCCGACCTTGTCGCATGCAACCTCGTTCGCGGCATGGATTTCGGGGATGTCTGGCACTGTCATCCCGCCTGCGAGATCACGCTGGTCCGGCGCGGCGGTTCGGAACGATGGGTCGGCGATACCCTAGAACCGCTCGCCCCCGGCGATCTGGTTTTTCTGGGACCGGAGCTTCCGCACGACTACCGCAACACCCCACTGCCGAACCAGCGTCCGAAACCCGTCGAGGCTATCGTCACGCACTTCATGCCGCACCTGCTGGGAGAAGAGTGGCGCACACTGGCGGCCATGGAACCGCTGCGGCGATTGTTCGAACGCGCCCGTCGCGGTCTGCGTATCGGCGGGCGCACCCGCGACCACGCGGAGGCGATCCTGCTGAAGATGGTGCGCGCGCAAGGCCTGCGCCGCCTGATCCTGCTGCTCGAACTGCTGGATCTGCTGTCGCGCTCAAAGCAACTGACCGCCATCTCCTCCGAAGGCTTTCTGCTCAAGCCCCGAACCTCTTCTTCAGACCGCATCGGTGCCGTGTGCGTCTATATTGAACAACACTTAACCTCCACGATCCGCGTGACCGACCTCGCCCGGATGGTGGGCCTCAGCGAGAGCGCTTTCAGCCGGTTGTTCAAGCGTTGCACCAACAGCACAGTGCCGCAATACATCAACCGTCTGCGCATCGCGCACGCCTGCCGGTTGCTCGCCGAAACCGACCAGACCATCGCCGAGATCATCCGCCAATGCGGCTACCAGTCCCCCGCCCACTTTCAGCGGCAATTCCAAAAGATCCACCGCCGCCCCCCGCAAACCTATCGCCGCGCGTTGAGAGAGTGAGCAACGGAGAGGCTCTACGCTCGTGGCATAGGCGTCCCGTCCCGCCCATGAAACACGGGCAAGCAAGCCTCAAAGTCGTTTGCGTCTCACAAAACGCATTTTGTGAGATTCAAAACACATCTAAACACATGCCCGAATGAAAACAACGTTTGTCATAACAGGTTTACTCACAACAAGTTACAACCTTTAGACAGATTGCTTTCATGAGGGGTCTGAAAATACCTGCGGAGCTAGATAGTTCTCGCCCGAAACCACCTGCTTGCCGGTTTTTTCCTCAAGCTCAAGCCGGGCCTTCTTTGCAACGCCGCCGCCCTTCTTACCGGCCACACTGTTCTCTGTCATTCCCGTGGCGTTCATGCTTTCCGCAATCTGCCGGGTGGCGAGTTCGGCCAAGGCTGTGAAGATCAATTCCGCCTCGGTCATGTGGTCGCGTAAGTTTTGACGCTCCAGCCCCTTCAACTCCTTGTGTTTTTTGACCGAGACTCCAGACCACTCACGATGGATGAGATTGGTGAGAATGGCATACTCACGTTCGTCTTTGATATCGTGCTCCTTCCAGTAATCGGTGAGCTTGTTGCGGGTCTCCTGCCCCATCATGCGCTGTTGGATCCACTTTTCACTCCGACCGTGCTGCTGCCAATACTCACGGGCGCGATCCAGCGAACGCGCCGGGTCAGCCATATCCTGCAGCCGCTCGTAACCGACTTTTGCAAGCCAGAGTTTGATCGGCTCGGCCTTGGGACTCGGAATCGACTGGATCAGGCGCAAAAGCGTCTCAGGATCGGCCACGTCGGTCTTGTATTTCTTCCCGTCCGCAGCCTCCATTTTCAGTTGGTGACAATCTGTCACCGACTGACTTCCCTCTTTTTTGAGCCTTTCTTTAAGCTTGTTCCAATATTTCCTCGCTGTCTGATGTACTGGCTGCTGTAGGAGAACCTGGATGATATCCACCACCGAAAAGAGCCAGACGCCGCGCGATTCGTCGAACTGCCGCCGGATCTTGTAGTTTTCAAAAACGGCCAATGTCTCGTTTGCCATACTTTTCTCTCCTTACCTCACACGAATGTCATACGGGGTTTGCTTGAAAATCACCTGTTCCTCTTTGAGCCGTTTCTCACTCCACGGACACCACTCGCCGTAGATCACCTTCGGGCCGTCAAAGGGCGGCAACCCCACATAGATGGCAGAGTTCAACACATTGCCGCCTGCGATGCGCTTGTCACCCTGAATAAGCATGTCTCCGGCGTCACGCTCCCCGCACGACAGCGTGTCGTCCGGCTGGAGCATGCGGTACGGCACTTTTTCCACGGCTCTGCGGGCCTGTTCGTCATCTAACCATTGCAGCGTCGGCATGTCGTCCCTTTTTTTCCATCTTCATTTACGTACGTCAGTTTAGAAATTTCGGTCTGGGGTTGTCAAGATTGCCCCGTCCCGCACAGTGATCGGCCTAGCGACAGGGGGAGCGAAGATCATGCGTTTCTGGTGGAGGAGTTATGCATGGCAAGGTAGGGCGGGACGTCTCGGACCACCCACCGGCCCAAAGGGCCGAATGCACCATAGCCCGGGGCAAGCGGAGCGCAGCCCCGGGGCACCGTCTCCTCGCGCCAGCGTGCCCTGAAGGGGCACCTCAACCCGGCATGTAACGCTCAACGTTTAACGCTAACCGTTTAATTTTCAGCGGGCGGGGACACCCGCGACTGACTGCGCACACACAAAACACGCTCTCGACTCGCATGCCCCCTGTCACTTGCCTATAACTTGAGCGTTAAACGTTTTTTAACTCAGAACACTGAATGTCGAACTCTGAACTCTGAAGGTGGAAACTCCTTGCCTATCACTTACACCGATCAAAGTTATCCTCATTTCCTGTGCGAAGCGCGGCGGCGGGCTACCCGATTACATTAGCGATTTTGATTCAGGGTTTCTGCCATTGACCTGAAATAAAGATTCGTGTAAAAAGACGGCCAAACGGTGAGACGATGCGTTGACGGAGAGGCTCTACCATGAAAAAACGGCTGTATATTGTTTGCGGTTCTGCGATTGCTCTCGTATTTGCTGTCTTGTTAAGCGTGTCAAACGCTAAGCCTGAGGACACGCGCACGGTCGCGATGGTGAATGGGGTTGCGATAAGTGAAACGAATGATGCCTCAGCCATCATCATGAAAACGCTGCTGGATCAGTTTGACAAAAGTGAAAATATCGTGGTCATGCCGCAAGAGCTTGAAAAGCAGCGTGCGCTTTTTGAAAAACTAGCCAAGGGGACTTATGACCAGCGGATTGCGTACCTCAACAAAGAACTGGAGAACCTTGTCGCCTCCGACAATGGAACTGTAGATGTCTCAAACAGAGTCGCCAAAATCAAAAAAGAAATTGCGTGGCTGAAGCCCAGTTTTTTCGTGCCTGCGGATGACATGCTAAAAGAGGACGTGCTTTTGTGGAAACGGAACAGGGCGCTTTACAGACGTTATGGCGGCAATGTGTATTTTTCACATGCAGGCGGCTCTTTTCCTGCAGACGCTTACAAAGCATTTTTCAAAGAAAAAGAGACCGAACAGGCTTTTGAGATATTCGACGAGAAGCTGAGAAAAGATTTCTGGGACGAACTCACCAGCGATGCACAGCAATCAGAACTTTTGCTCGATGACGGCAAGAAAGCCATTGAGACGCCGCCCTGGGAAATGACCATCGAGGAATGAACGCGGTCGCACCCGTTTTGAAGTGCCAACGTCCGGCGGATTTGGTAACGTGTCTCGACATTTGGCGAACACGAAGGGATTGCAGTTCATGAATCAATGCGTTTTAGTGACAGGCGGCAGCGGTTTTCTCGGAATCAACTTGATCCGGCACCTCCGGTCAAAAGGCATCACGGATATCCGTTCGATCGACCTCGTGCCGTTCGATTATCCTGAGAAAGATCAGATTCAGGCGGTTGTCGGCGACATTCGCGATGTGGCGGCTTTGAAACAGGTCATGCAGGGCGTCACTTGGGTGATCCACACCGCAGCGGCGCTGCCGCTCTACTCCGAAGAGGACATCATGACCACCGATGTCGACGGTACGCGCAACGTGATGGCTGTCGCGCGCGAAGCCGGCGTCGAGCGTGCCGTCATGATTTCGTCAACCGCCGTGTACGGCATCCCCGACCATCATCCGCTTGTAGAGGACGACCCGCTGATCGGCGTCGGGCCGTATGGACGCGCCAAGATTCTGGCGGAAGAGGAGTGCCTCAAAGCGCGCGAGCAGGGGCTTTGCGTCCCGATCATCCGTCCCAAATCTTTCGTCGGCCCTGAAAGGCTCGGCGTGTTCGCGCTTTTCTATGACTGGGCGTACACCGGCCACGGCTTCCCGATGATCGGCAGCGGACGCAACCGTTACCAGCTTCTCGACGTGGAGGACCTCTGCGAGGCGATCTGGCTGACGCTCACGCTGGATCGCGCCAAGGTCAACGACACGTTCAACATCGGCGCCAAAGCGTTCACCACCATGCGCGAAGATTATCAAGCCGTGCTGGATGTCGCCGGGCACGGCAAAAAGATCCGTGGGTTGCCGGCCAAACCGGTGATCTGGGCGCTACGCTTCCTAGAGTTGCTGCGCCTCTCGCCGCTCTACAAGTGGGTGTATGAGACCGCCTGCGAGGACTCCTTCGTGAGCATCGAAAAGGCCGAGCGTATCCTAGGATACGCGCCGCGCTACTCCAACAAAGACGCGCTGATCCGCAACTACCACTGGTACGTCGCCAACCTTGACTCCTTCAGGGACGCGTCGGGCGTCTCCCATCGCGTGCCGTGGAAACAGGGCATCCTGCGTCTGGCCAAGTGGTTCTTCTGATGCGGCGGAGCCCGCGACCCAATCCAATCTCACACAAAGCCGCAAAGGCGACACATGGTTTATCGACATGGCCAACGGCACCGACAGCCTTAAACTGGCTTAGGTACGGCAGAATCGGCAACCAAACCGCGCATAAAACCTGAAGCCGAAGCCAAGCCAAGGTTCTATCGATTTCGATCCCGATCCCGATTTTGACCACGCTAAACCAATGAACCCATGTACTCATGTACTCATGCACTAACAAATACACATGTTACTCGTTTGTTCTTGCGTCGCCGCCCTCCTCTCATTATTATTCGCAATCGTTTCCAGACGATGTTTATGCCGCATTTAATTCAGCAAGGAAATCAACCATGAACAACACCGCCCTGTGGATGGAACTTGGAACCAGAAACCAGAAGCCAATCTCTGCGTCTCCGCGTCTCTGCGTTAAACTGCCCATGCTCGCGCTCGCTTGCGCGGGCCTGCTCGCAATAACCGCCAGCGCCACCCTGACCGGAGTGACGGTCAACGGCGTTGCCCTCGACGACGACATCTCGTCCAGCGGCACGGGCTGGTCGTATGCCGCGTACACGCTCACGCTCTCCGGGGCGGGGCCGGTCACGCTCTCCGGCACCAACGAATGGGGTATGGTGCGCGTCGTCGTCTCGGCGAATGTAACGAGCACGGTCACGCTCTCGAACCTGACGCTCCGGGCAACCAGCAATAACCAATGCGCCTTCGAACTGGGGACGAACGCCAACGTCTCGCTCTTCCTCACGGGAACGAACACGCTCGCCTCCGGCGCGACCCAGGCAGGCCTTGCGGTTGCGGCGGGACGGACGCTCTCCATCACCAACACGCCCGGCGACGGGGCCGGTGCGCTGACGGTGACGGGCGGCAACTGGGGTGCGGGCATCGGTGGCGGCAACGGCGGTGCCGGCGGCACGGTCACCATCAGCGGCGGCACGGTCACCATCGCCGGCGGCTCCGAAGGCGCGGGCATCGGCGGCGGCTACTACGGCGACGGCGGCACGGTCACCATCGCCGGCGGCACGGTCACGGCGCGGGGCGGTTTCCAAGGCGCGGGCATCGGCGGCGGCCACCAAGGCGACGGCGGCACGGTCACCATCTCAGGCGGCACGCTCAATGCAGCCGGCGGCGGCTGGGACGGCAACGACGGCGCGGGCATCGGCGGCGGCTATTATGGCGACGGCGGCACGGTCACCATCGCCGGCGGCACGGTCACAGCCTCCAGCAGCTCCGAAGGCGCGGGCATCGGCGGCGGCTACTATGGCGACGGCGGCACGGTCACCATCAGCGGCGGCACGGTCACGGCCACGAGCGGCACGAGCGACGCCAACGGTTACGCCGCCGGCATCGGCGGCGGCCACCATGGCGACGGCGGCACGGTCACCGTCAGCGGCGGCACAGTCACGGCCACGGGCGGTCTTCACGGCGCGGGCATCGGCGGCGGCCGGGACGGCAACGGCGGCACGGTCACCGTCACCGGCGGCACAGTCACGGCCACGGGCGGTCTTTACGGCGCGGGCATCGGCGGCGGCCGGGACGGCAACGGCGGCACGGTCACCATCAGCGGCGGCATCGTCTTCACGCGGGGCAAGGACGGCGGCGCGGACATCGGGCCGGGGAGCAGCGGTTCAGTCTCCGGCTCGAACACCTTTACCGGCGGCTCGATCCGCCTGGCGAACAGCACCATCGCCCCCGCACCCAGCAACGGCACGGTCCGTGTCTGGTGCGTGACGGTGCCCTATCTCACGCCCAATGCGGCAGCCACCGTCAACGGCCTCGATCCCTACAACGTCAACGGCCTCGCCGCCGACGAAAACGGCAAGCTCTACCTCTGGTTGCCCAACAATGTCTACACCTTCACGACGGCGGCGGGGACTGGGACTATGCGGTGACCGTCGCCAACGCGGATGCGACAGCGAAACCGCTCGGGTACATCACCTTCTCGATCGCGAAGTTCTTCAAGATCACGGTGCCCCCAAAATCGTGGAACGCAACGCTTTCCTATTCCGCCAACACGATAAAGTGGTACGAGATCACCGCCTCCGCAGGGACAACCATCGCGGCGAACTACACCAACGGCGCGTACAAGCTCTACTTCCGCGGGACGGGCAACAGCCGCATTTCTTCCGGCTATTATAGTTCCCGGTGGACGATTGACGCCGATCCGGGAACGGTCGCCTGCTCCGGCAACATCGAGACCCTGCTCGACCATGCGACGGTGACCGCCGGCGCGCATCCGGCCATGACCACCAACTGTTTCTCGTACCTCTTCCGCTACTGTACGGCGCTCAGCAGCGCACCGGCGCTG
>Ga0209718_1004013_pt1 | contig 12642 bp, 8 predicted proteins | sample AD_JPNAS1_MetaG_FD_184420 | JGI IMG/M metagenome (GOLD analysis project Ga0209718, IMG submission 184420) | Active sludge microbial communities of municipal wastewater-treating anaerobic digesters from Japan - AD_JPNAS1_MetaG (SPAdes) (version 2) | ecosystem: Engineered > Bioreactor > Anaerobic >... | reverse complement strand
CGGCGGCCTACCTGCCAGGCGCGGACTCTGGACCGCGCCCGGCACCGTCCCGACCGCGCGGACGCGTTCGGGACTGGGGTCGCGCCCGTTGGGCGCTCCGCGGCATGGTCTCTCAATCCTCTAGGAATTTTTAACAGCCCCCTGAGTAGATCCTCGCTGCGCACGCAGCGCCCCCGTTTCGCCTGAGAGCGCGTAGAACCCCCGACCTCGCGGCCAGAAAACGGCCGCGCCCTACGCCGCACCCGAAGCGGCTGCGGCTGAGGGCGCTGACCGCCTGCGGCGGTCGCCGTTTTCCCGGCCACTCGGCCGGGCGCGCTCTACGGCTCACAAGGGGCGCCGCGTGCTCCGCTCAACAGCCCCGGAGAACAGCCCGAATACCCCCGAAAACAGCCCTAAAACCAAGTTTTCCACACTGTGGAAACATTTTTTCCATTGTGTGGAAAAATCCCGAAAACTTTTTCCATTGTGTGGAAAAAACGGCAAAAGTTTTTCCATTGTATGGAAAAAACGCTAAAAGTTTTTCCATTGCGTGGAAAAAACGGGCCTGTTTTTCCACAGTGTGGAAAATATTTTTCCATAGCGTGGAAAAATCGCGAAAAAGTTTTCCATACTGTGGAAAACTCTACCTCTAAAGGGTTTCCCTCGCATGTTCGGGCTGGTCTTTTGGCCGCCGGTTTCGTATTTTCAAGGCATTGAATCGAACCGAACCAATCAAGGGAGTCCAAAACGATGCCCGGTCTGAATGAAGCCGATACTTGCAGGGTGTTCATCACGCCTGCACTTCAAAAGGCAGGTTGGGGCGATCCTCATTGGCGTATTGCCGAGCAACACTACTTCACCGATGGGCAGATTTACCTTGTGGGCGACGGCTACCGCCGCAGCAAGGGCAAGAAGGCCGACTATCTCCTCCGATTCACCGAATCTTTCCCGATTGCCACTGTAGAGGCTAAGGCCGAGGACCTTGAACCCGGCGCAGGCCTTCAACAGTCGAAGGACTACGCGCAAATCCTCGGGCTGTCCTTTGCGTATTCCACGAACGGCCACGGCATTGAAGAATGGGACTTCACCAACAACACGCAGCGCAGTCTGGAAACCTTCCCGTCGCCGGAAGAACTCTGGCAGCGCGTTTGCGCGGCAAAGGCACTCGACTCCGCGAGGCCGCGCAACCCGCTTCTTTATCCCTACTGCACGCAAGAAGGCAAGAAGCCCCGCTATTATCAGGAAGTGGCGATCAATCGCACGATTGAAGACATACAGAACGGCAAGGATCGCATTTTGATCAACCTTGCTACGGGCACGGGCAAGACGCTCATCGCGTTCCAGATTGCATGGAAACTGTGGAAATCAAAATGGACAAAGAGCGGAGCCGAGAGAATTCCGCGCATCCTTTTCTTGGCCGACAGGAATGTTTTGCGAGATCAGGCCTACAACGCCTTTGAACCATTTGAAAACGAGCGGGACATCATCGCCGAAGGCCAGTCACCGACCAACCGCTCGATCTTTTTCAGCATCTATCAGGCGATGTATTCCGGCTCGGACGGCCAACGCCTCTACCAGAAATATCCCCGCGACTTTTTTGACTTGGTCATCATCGACGAGTGTCACCGTTCCGGTTTCGGGACATGGAAATCCATCCTTCAGCATTTCGACTCCGCCGTTCAACTCGGCATGACAGCCACGCCCAAGCGGACGGAAAATATAGACACCTACAAATATTTTAACGATCCATCATTTACCTACTCGCTGGGCCAGGGCATTGACGACGGCTTTCTTGCCACCTACAAGGTCCATCGGTCGGTTACGAACTTCACGAAGGACGGCGTTGTCATAAAAGATGTGGTTGCGCAAGGGGCGAAGCTCGAAGTCCCGGCCGGCGCGGACATCAAAGACGAGTACGAGTTGCAGGATTTCGAGCGCAACATCACGATGCCCGACCATGTGTTACGGCTTTGCGGCCACCTCAACCAGCTCCTGCACCATTACGGGCGCATGGAGAAAACAATGGTCTTCTGCGTGAATCAGGATCACGCGCTAGCCGTTTCCACGGAATTGAACAGGCTCAACGGCGACCTGAATGTTTCCGACTACGCCGTTCGGATCGTTTCCGAGGAGGGGGCGACCGGCAAGGCCCTGCTCGAAAAATTCCAGAACACCGGGGTCATGACGCCCGTTGTGGCGACCACCGTTGACCTGCTGACGACCGGCGTCGACGCCCCGAGCGTGCGCAACATTGTTTTCATGAAACCGATTTCCTCGATTGTCTCTTTCAAGCAGATCGTGGGAAGAGGCAGCCGCCTTTGCCCGGATACGGATAAATTCTGGTTCCGCGTGATCGACTACACCAACGCATCACGGCTTTTCGACGAATGGGACAAGCCGGGAGAACCGCCCGCAGGCGGACCGAAGACAGAGCCGCCCTATGAATGTTCCGTTGGCGGCAGGGTCTTGGATGCCGTCACAAAGAAGCCCATTGCGGGCGCGCATGTCGTTTTGCAGACCGGGCCAAACGACATCATTGACCAGCGCACGGGGCCGGACGGCCAGTTTTTCTTTTCCAGCATCGGCGAGGGCCAGGTTTTGCTTGTGGCGTCCGCCCCCAAATATGACCGGATGCAGGCCACCTATGAGACCCGGAGAAACGCCCCCCAATCATTGGAGATTTTGTTGAAGCCCTGGAAGGAGGGGCCGGAAACAAAGAAAATCCGCATCACGCAACTGGATGTCAAATTCGTGGATGAAAGCTATGAAGAGCGCGACTCGGAAGGGAATCTCGTTTCGCCAGAGGATTACTTGAAAAAAGTTCGGGAAGAGATCCTGACGGCCTGCCATTCGATGGTTGAACTGCAAGGCACATGGACCGACAGCGAACGCCGCGAGCAGTTGCTTCAAATGCTGGAAGAGCGAATGGTTCATGTGGATATTCTGCGGGAAATCCTCCAGCGCCCGGACGCCGACGCATACGACCTACTTGCGCACACGGCTTTCGGGGCGGACATCCACAGTTGCGAAGAGCGAGCAACTGCGCTCTTCAATCTGCACAAGGAATTTTTCGAGAAGTTTGACACTTCGGCCCGCGAAGTCCTTTTAGCATTGGTTGAAAAGTACAGATATGGGGGTTTGTCCGGAGTCGTCGACCCGCTCATTTTCCAATTGGCCCCGTTCAACAGCGATGTGCGCACGGTCGCAAAGCCCTTCGGCGGCATATCGGAATTGCGAAAGGCCGTCGACGACCTTGTCCGTCTTCTCTATCGTCAGGAGGTTGCTTAGCCCATGTCCCGTGAAACTCTCGACACCCAATTTTGGAAAGCCGCAAAAATCCTGCGGCAGGACGACAACACCAACAGCCTTTTGGACTATGTTGAACAAATCTCGTGGATTCTGTTCCTGAAATGCTTCGAGGAGCTTGAGAAGAAGCGGCGGGACGAAGCGGAGTTCGAGGGAAAATCCTATCGGCAGATCATCGCCGACAAATACCAATGGTCCACCTGGACCAATCCCGATCCGGCGAAAAAGCTGACCGGCCAAGCGCTGTTGGACTTCCTGAGCGGCGAGTTGTTTCCCCACTTGCGGAACCTGAAGGGCAGCAACGGCAGTTCGGTTATCCGCGCCTTGTTTGAGGAAAACCCTTCCAAAATGCTGAAGGACGGGAATATTCTTCGGGACGCTATCGACGCCATTCAGGCAATCCAGTTCGAGGGCGCGGACGACATCCACACGCTTTCCCACCTTTACGAATCCTTGCTTGCCAAGCTGGGGCGGGAAGGCGGGTTCGGTGGCGAATTCTACACGCCAAGGCCCATCATTGAATTTGTCGTCAAGATGGTGGATCCCCATTTGGGCGAGACCATTTACGATCCGGCCATGGGCTCGGCGGGGTTTCTCGTCGAAGCCTTCAAGCACATGCGCGGAGCCCTGGGCGCACGCATCCAGCCCGCCGATGAACGGGGATTGCAGCAGAACACATTTTTTGGGCAGGAGAAAAAACCGCTCCCGTATTTGCTCGGCTGCATGAACATGATTTTGCACGGGGTCTTGACGCCATCCTTGAGCCGCAAAAACACCCTCGGCGACGATGTGCGGAAGTTCACCGAAAAAGACCGGTTCAATGTGATCCTCACCAATCCGCCGTTCGGGGGCACGGAACACGACAGCGTGACGGCTAATTTCCGCTATCCTTCAAAGGCAACCTCGATCACTTTCGTGCAACACATCATGGCGAAGGTGAAGCGCGGCGGGCGCGTGGGTATGGTCATCGACGAGGGCGTTTTATTCAAGGCCACCGAGAGCGCCTATGTGGAGACCAAAAAAGAGCTGCTGGAGCAGTTCAATCTGCACACGATCATCAGCCTGCCGGTTGGCGTCTTTGCAAATGCGGTCGCCGCTGGCACCGGGCCGAAAACCAATCTTCTATTTTTCGACAGGACACTCGACGAGGCCGGAAGGCCCATCGGCACAAAGGAAATCTGGTATTACGAGGTCGATGCTGTTGGATTCAGTCTGACGAAATCTCAAAAACCCATTGCTGAAAACGATCTTCCGGACTGCTTTGAAAAAGCGATCAAGCGCGAAATCTCAGAAAAATCATGGATACTTACCGTTGAGGATATTGCGGCGCGAAACTATGATCTTTCTGCGGTGAACCCCAATGCCAAAACCTCAAAGAAACATCGGTCTCCAAGCGTTATTGCGGCGGACATCGCACAAAAACAGGAGCGCGTCCTTGAAATAATGGCTGAAATTCAAGAATTGTTTGAACCGGCTGATTAATGAAGACTCGATTCCCAACTGTCCCGCTAGGTGAACTATTATCGGCGGTTTCTCGTCCCGAGAATCCTGTGCCGGGCAAGGTGATTCGGCAGGCGGGGATTCGGTTGTGGGGTAAAGGGGCGTACGAGCGCGCAGTCATTGACGGCGGGGCAACAAAGTATCCGGTTTTATATCGGCTTGATGAAAAGGATATTGTTATCAACAAAATATGGGCGCGCAATGGGGCTGCGGCAGTCATTCCAAAATCACTTGCGGGAACATATGTTTCAGGGGAATTCCCAACATTTCGTTGCACTGAAACCCGAATGCTCACGCCATGGATGGAGGCTTTTACTAAACATCCATGGTTTTGGTCGCAGTGTACCGAACAGTCCAGGGGCACAAGCGGGAAGAATCGTATCAGGCCCGAAAATTTCTTGCGGGTCCTGGTTCCGCTGCCCGGATTGGATGAACAACTGCGGCTTGCCTCTTTGCTAAATGCCGTTTCTTTTCGCATTGGAGAGGCGTATTCGTTGCAAACGGCTCTCGCTATTGCGCATGAAGACCTTTGTTTTAGCGTTGTGTCAGAAATAGCGGTCGGCGCACCTCGTCTTCCTTTGAAGGAGGTTGCTCCGATCATTCGGCGAAAGGTTGCGGTCGACCTTAATTCCGAATATCCCGAACTCGGCATCCGGTCTTTTGGCAAAGGCACTTTTCACAAGCCGGCAATCACAGGTGCCAAACTTGGCAGCAAACGGATTTACCGGATCGAGCCCGGCGATTTGCTTTTCAGCAATGTTTTCGCGTGGGAGGGTGCCATCGCCATCTCGCAACCCGAGGACAAGGACCGTTTCGGCTCGCATCGTTTCATCACCTGCCTGCCCGACCCGTCAAAGGTGCTCGCGGAATATTTGCGGACATGGTTTCTCTCCGCCGAAGGCATGGCCGAAATTCGCGCGGCGTCGCCGGGCGCGGCAGGCCGCAACAAGACCCTGAGCTTGAAGAAACTCCAAGCGATTCAAATTCCCATACCGGACATGGCGAAACAGCGGCGTTTCGCTGAGGTATATTCGCGCGTCCAGGCCGCCAGAAAGCTAAATGCCCAAACGGCCGCCGAACTTGAGGCCATCATGCCCGCCGCTTTGTCGCAGGTTTTTCAAGGAGCTATCAGTGGTAAAATGGCATGACATTTGCCGGGGTCTTCCACGGGGAAGGTCCTGCCATTCCGTCAGGCAATGAAAGGACGCGGATAAAATGAATACGGCTCTTCTCCAAAAACATATTCAGGCATATATCCGCCAATTGTCCAAGGACTCCAAGCTAACCCAGGCGGACATTCAGCAGCGCGAAGAGCGAATGGGTTTTTACCAAGGGTGGACCGCCGCCCGTATTAAATCCATGACGCCCGACGATGTGGCCCAATATCTATCGCGGCTCTGGGCGATGCTCATTTGGGGCAACAAGCAGTATGTGGTCGACAAGGTGATCAACACAAACGGGCTGGACAAGTTCCGCCAAGAGCTAGCCGAACTGGTTTGGGGGCAAGCGCCCCTTGCGGCGCGATGGGATCGGTTTCGCGATAATATCAAGTCGGTTGGTCCGGCCATGATGAGCGAGATCCTGTGCCACACGCATCCCGACACCTGCATGCTTTGGAACAGGCGCGCATTCGTCGGGCTGAACTATCTGGAAGTGCCGGACCTTCCGAAGTACGACTATCAGCTCACGGGCGCACGATATGAGAAGCTCTGCCTTGCGGCCCGCGCGATTGCCGATGAAATCCGAAAAGCGGGCGGCAAGGACATCAATCTTTTGTGGGTCGATTACTTCCTGTGGAGCGAACTCCAGGTCGAGGACACGCTTGCGGCCATTGGAAAGCCGTCAGCAAAGGTGCAAGGACCCTCGGCCGCGGAGGTTGCAAAGGACAAAAAATGCTTCATCCACAACGAAATCCGCGACAAAATCGCGGACATCGGACAATGGCTGGGGCTGCAGGCGGAAACGGAAAAAAAAGTCGCCAATGGCGCAGTGGTGGACACCGTATGGGAAGCCACCATCGGAAACATGGGCCGGGTCATTTATGTCTTCGAGGTTCAAACCAGCGGCAGCATCGACAGCCTGCTCATGAACTTGCTCAAGGCCTTGAACAATCCGGCCGTGCAGGGCGTGGTGGCGGTGTCCGATCTGGACCAACTGGAAAAGATCAAAAAGGAAGCCAGCGGCATCCATTCGCTTTCAGGGAAACTGAGGTGTTGGAACTACGAAGAAGTCATGAAGGTCCATGACGCCCTTTCCAGCGTGAGCGGCGCAATCAATGCCCTTGGGCTCGTTCCGCAGGGGTTTTGAAGTCCAGGCTGGCGCTCTACGGAATAAAATTCTTTCCTTTGTAGGAAGTCGGGAAGTCACGCCCCAGGTTATTCAGCTCGTCGTATAGCCAAAATGAATCCCGATGAATGGTCTTCAATTCTTTTGCGCGGTCGGCCTTCATCACCATTCTAAAAGCCTTGTTTTGCCCCACGCGTAGGAGGATTTCGCTTACTTCCTCTCCATATCGGGCTGCGGCATCTGCTTCGTTTTCCGCTAGACCCGCTTCCACAAGATACGGGTAAAAATCTTTTGGCCGTCCGCCATATAGTTCCGGCAGATACTCAAAATAATCGCAGTACAGTTCATTTTCTTTGTCGGCCAGATGCACCTCGAAAAAGGCGTCCAGCGCAACATGGTTATAGAGAAACTGGACCATTTCTAAGTCCGGGTTCTTCCAAAAACGCTCTTCAATCAGGAGCATTTGCCTGAATCTACTTGGAGTAAAAAATGGCTCCAACTCATATACAAGGTTGGCAAGATTATTGTCCGGCACCAAACGGTGGAGTGTGCGCAGAGCCCTTAAAATATTTATGTAGGCGAGGCGCAGCACATTCGGATGAGGGTTGGCATCCGGTGACGAAAATTCGTCTAGGCAGGCTTTCGGTTGCACCATGAATGCGCGGGCAGCAAACCAGCGGCGGGGAGGGTTTTCGTTGGGGGCGTAGGGCATGTTAGTTCATATTCCTATTATCGTGATTGTGTGTCCGTTCAGGCGGGCCTTTTTGAATTGTTCGATAATGAAGTTTAGTGTTTCCAGCAAATCGCGCCTAATGATGCTGGCTGCAGGTCCGCGGCCTTGTCCCGGTGCGCGATAAATGGATTTCCCGAGGTTGTAGAGCGCCTTGCCGTCGAGCATCCCAATGATTTTTGCCCACCGCTTGAAGGCGTTTTCGACTTTTCTTAGCTCAGCCGCTTTGCTGAGATTTGTTACAGTCCAAAGATCAAAAGGGGCATATATCTTTGTCAGCGAACAAAAGGCCACCACCAGATCGTCGGAAAAATCGAAAAACACATCTTTCTCGTACTCGCGACGAGACGGCCAAGCGTCTTTTGCTCTAAGCGGGGTCTTGCGGTAGACCAGATGAAGATAGGGGCCATGCCACTTAGGTAATGCGTCTTTATTGAGTATGGTCATATCTTTCACCCACCGTTTGGTTATTGGGTAGTTTCTTGCGTTCTTGGCATTTATGCGAGATGAAAAACCGTGGTTAATCATAAGAATTTAAGACGCGCGCGCCCCCACCCGAAGCCCGCAGGGCGGAAGAGCGCGGCAGAACGCCGCGAAGAACCCCGCCGATCTTCACGCGGGCCGCTTTGCCCGAAGGGCACAGGCCCGCGTGGGTGCCGAGGGCAAAGCCCGAGGCAGAGGCGAGCGAGCGCACCGCGAGCGAGTTCCACCCGCAGCCGCGCCAGCGGCGAGGAAAGCCGCCCCCTGCGCAGGCCGCGCCCAGCCGCGTCAGCGGCGGGGCCGTGGCCGAAGCGGGGGCGGCTATCCCCGAGCGACGCGCAGCGGAGCGAGGGTCAGCGTAGCGGCGCGGCAGCGCCGCGCGTAAGGGGGGAAGACCGCGCAAAGGGGGGCAGCGTAGCGGCGGCGCATGGGGGGTGGCGCGGCCAAGGGGGGGCAAGGAAGGTCGGGCTATGGGGGGAAAGCGGCGCAGGGGGTAAGCAGGGCCGCGCAAAGGGGGAAGCCCAGGCGGAAGGAAAGAGGCCACGCGCAAGGGGGGAAGGTCGGGCGCAAAGGGGGCAGGCCCGCGCAAGGGGGGAAGCGATTGCACCCAATACGGCGTTATGAGCGCGTTTGCTCCAAAAGGGCAACGGGGGTTCGAATCCCTCCCTCTCCGCCATCTCCCCAAAACACCCGAACCATCTCAACGCCAGCGCCACTACCAACCCAAGCCCAGCGCGCAGCCCCAAGAACCCCGCACCATGCCCGCCGCACAGCGATTTTATCGGCCGGAGTTGTGTATCCCCGGCAGGTCGTTTTGCCCTCGCGCAAAAAATAAAGACTCTTCGCCGATTTGAGTGGCGGATGTGTGGTCGGCAACTGTTATGCGGCACCGCACCACGCGGATAAAAACGCAAAAACCACTCACCCAAAAATTATCCAGAGTTTATAAACTGTGGATGACACCTTCGAAACAACCAATTATAAAAGGCCGAAAAATTATACGCAACAAGCTGTATATAAATGATATGTGAATATTATCAAATCCATCCATGTTTTATAAACTCTGGATGGCTCACCTCAAATGGCAAAAATGAAGGTTGGCCTGACGACTGCTGCTTCTACGCCCCCAAAGGGACTATTCAGCCACAGAAAACAGCGAGGAACCAAGATAAAGAATCGGCTCCTTCATACTACCTTGTCATCCAAGGTACCTTGGCTCACAAGGTAGTGGTCTCCCTTGGATGGGGTGGGGAAAAATGGCGCTGTTTGTGCCCGGCCTCACTTACCCCCGCGGCCCCGCCGCTGGCGCGGCGTGGCGCGGCCTTGGCAGGGGCTGGCCATTCCTCGCCGCTGGCGCGGCTGCGCGGGGGAGGGCATGCGGTGTCTCGCGCCTTGAACTTCCCCATGCGACCCGCTAGGCTCCCCACATGCCGCTAAGCTGGAATGAAATCAAGTCGCGTGCGGTGGCCTTTTCCCGCGAATGGGCCGATGAAACCCGCGAGACCGCCGAAGCCAAAACCTTCTGGGACGCTTTTTTCAACGTCTTTGGCCTCAACCGCCGCGCCGTGGCCAGCTTCGAGGAACCGGTCCGCTCGCTCAAGGGCACCTATAACCGCATTGACTTGTTCTGGAAGGGACGGCTGCTGGCCGAGCATAAATCCACCGGCAAAGACTTGGAAAAAGCCAAGCTGCAAGCCTTCGATTATGTGCAAGACCTCGTCCGCGAAGGCCGCCACAACGAAGCCCCCGAATATATCATCATCACTGACTTCGCCCGGCTGCTGCTCTATGACCTCAACCAGAACGGCGATCTGATTGCGGACTTTCCGCTCGCGGAATTCCACCGTCACGTCAAGCACTTCGCCTTCATTGCCGGCTATAAGCAGCACGCCTTCACCGCCGAACCCGCGGTGAACATCCAAGCCGCCGACCTGATGGCGCGGCTGGCCGACACTCTCGAAGACGCCGGCTATCCCGACCACCACCGCCAACTGTTTCTGGTCCGCCTGCTCTTTTGCCTGTTCGCCAACGACACCGGCCTGTTCGACAACCGCGCCTTTGACCTCCTGATTGAGGAATCCGCCCCCGACGGCAAAGGCCTCGGCCCCGCCATCGCCGAATTTTTCGACACCCTCAACACGCCGGTTGAGCACCGCCAGCGCACGCTGGATGAAACCCTCGCCGGCCTGCCGTACGTCAACGGCGGCCTGTTTGCCGATCCGCTGCCGCTGGCACACTTCAACAGCGCCATGCGCAACGCGCTGCTGGCCGCCACCCGGTTCGACTGGTCGCGCATCTCCCCCGCCGTGTTCGGCGCGCTTTTTCAAGGCGTCATGGAGCCGCGCGCCCGCCGGCAAGTCGGCGCTCACTACACCTCCGAAGCCAACATTCTCAAAGTCATTCGCCCCCTCTTTCTCGATGACCTCCAGGCCGAGCGCGCCAAAGCCGGCGCCAACCGCGCCGCCCTCCAACGCCTGCACGACAAATTGGCCGGCCTGACCTTCCTCGACCCCGCCTGCGGCTGCGGCAACTTCCTCGTCATTGCCTACCGCGAAATCCGCGCCATCGAAAACGACATCCTCGCCACCCTCCACAGCGATGCCCAAGGCATCGTGGACATTTCCCACCTCGCCCGCGTGGACGTCAACCAGTTCTACGGCATCGAAATTGACGAATGGCCCGCCCGCATCGCCGAAGTCGCCATGTGGCTCATGGACCACCTCATGAACCGCGACCTCGCCGAAAAAATCGGCCAATACTTCGCCCGCCTACCCCTGCGCAACGCCCCCCACATCCTCCATGCCAACGCCCTCCGCACCGATTGGCAAGAATGGCTCCCCCCTCAACAATGCTCCTACATCATGGGCAATCCGCCGTTTGTGGGCGGAAAATTCCAAACGCCGGAGCAACGTGCCGATCAACAACTCATTTGCGGCCATGTGCCCAGTTTTGGATTGCTTGACTTTGTGACCTGCTGGTATTTCCGCGCCGCCAGCTACATGAAGGAAAACCCCGCCATTCGCGCGGCCCTCGTCTCCACCAACTCCATTACGCAAGGTGAACAAGTCGGCGTTCTCTGGCCGGCTCTTTTCGAACAAGGCATTCAAATCCATTTCGCCTATCGCACTTTCTCTTGGCAAAGCGAAGCACGCGGCAAAGCCCATGTCCATGTGGTGATTATCGGCTTCGGCCTCGGCAGCATCCCCAACAAAACCATTTTCGAAGAACAAGATGGCATGCTGACCGCTACCACAGTTCGCAATATCAACCCCTATCTATGCGAAGGTCCAAACATTGCGCTGACCAACCGCTCCAAGCCCCTGTGTAACGTGCCGGAGATAAAATTTGGGAATCAGCCCATCGATGGGGGACATCTGATTTTACGTCGTGAAGAAAAAGATAAATTAGAAGCAGACTATCCAAAGAGTGCCCAATGGATATTCCCCTTTATTGGTGCCCAAGAATTTATAAATGGCGAGGAGCGGTGGTGCCTTTGGCTAGTTGACGCCAACCCTCATGAAATAAAAGAAATTCCGCCCATAATGGAGAGAATAACCGCAGTGCGGGATTTTCGGCTGGCCAGCAAACGCCCGGCAACACAAGCATTGTCTAAAACACCAACGCTCTTTGCTTTTATAAGTCATGAAAACAGTCCGTACCTTGTCATTCCAAGTGTTTCATCCGAAAAACGAGAGTACATTCCGATTGGTTTTTTGAAGCCAGATGTGATCCCTAGTAATCTTTGCCTCGTAATATATGACGCCACACTGTACCACTTTGGCGTCCTGACCTCGGCCATGCACATGGCTTGGATGCGGCAGGTTGCGGGGCGGCTGAAAAGCGATTATCGCTACTCAAAAGATATCGTGTACAACACGTTCCCTTGGCCCGAAAACATAACGGAAGATCGCCGCGAAGAAATTGAACGTTTGGCGCAGGCGGTATTGGACGAGCGGGCCATCCATTTGGGGCAGGGGGCCACGCTGGCGGACCTGTATGATCCGGTGACGATGCCGCCGGGCCTTGCCAAAGCCCACGCCGCCCTCGACCGCGCAGTGGACCGCGCCTATCGCCCGGCCCCCTTCGACAGCGAACGCGCCCGCGTGGAGTTCCTTTTTGAGCGCTACCAAGCCCTCACCACCCTTTTCCCGGAAACACCCAAGAAACGCCCCCGCCGAGCCCCCGCCGGCACATAATTTCCCCGGGGCGGGAACGGCTGGAAGGTCTGCGACCGTTCCAGCCCTTCTATGGGGGCCGTCAAGTCATGGCGATGGATTTATTGTCTTACTGTCCTTTCTATTTTATTCCAAGCGGATCGGATCTGGATGCGATTTGAGATAGGTACGTCGGCGGAAATTACC
>Ga0209718_1004008_pt1 | contig 12652 bp, 17 predicted proteins | sample AD_JPNAS1_MetaG_FD_184420 | JGI IMG/M metagenome (GOLD analysis project Ga0209718, IMG submission 184420) | Active sludge microbial communities of municipal wastewater-treating anaerobic digesters from Japan - AD_JPNAS1_MetaG (SPAdes) (version 2) | ecosystem: Engineered > Bioreactor > Anaerobic... | reverse complement strand
ATGCTGCGGTGAATATTCACCGCGTGGGGATGGAACAGCCCTTCGAGCCTGTGGAGCCAAGACCTCTACATCACATCTCGGTGGTGCAAGTGTTGGCCATGAAACAGGAAGCCCCGCCCAAAAGGCGCGGGGTAGTTCACCACAATCCTTGCATACACTTTCCAAACGTCATACGATCAGATGCAGGCGATGAAGTCCGCCTCCAACCGCCGACACGGCTGATGACTTCTACCCTTGCTCTCTATGATCTCAGACGTCGAACGGAACCAAACAATCCGGTTTATCGCCGACTGCCGGTGCGCAAGCGGCGGCTACTGCCACTACCGGCTGGACGAACCCAACGCCGCCGACACCTTCTTCGCGCTCGACATCCTCCGGCTCCTGGGCGCCCTCGCACCCGACCCGGTCACCGACGAATTTCTGCTCCGGATGCAGCACCCGGACGGGAGATACCCTACGTTCTATGCAGGTGCCTACGTGCTCCGGTGCCTTGCGCTCATCGGAAAAGAGCCGGCCGTCGACCCCTGCCCCTGGCTCCGGTCGTTTGACCCTTTCCGGGGATCCGGCGAGCGCCCCATCGAATCGATCTCCGTCTTCGAGCGGACCTGCACACACCTCGGCCTCTACCGGACCCTCGGAATCCATCCGGACGAGCAACTTCGGGATGTCGTGCTCCGTCACCTGATCGCATACCACAACCCGGACGGCGGGTTCGGCCGCCCACGCTCGTCGCTCATCGAGACCGCTCACGCCGTGACGATCCTTGCTATGGTTGGAAAGCCTCACGGCACGTTCGGGGCTGAACGGTTCCTCCGGCAGTGCGAAGATGCGGCATTCGGATACCTGAACACCCCTGGAGCGACGCCCGCGTACCTCGAACACCTCGCCGCCGGCGTGGAGTGTGCCGCCCTCACCGGCCGCCCCCCTCGGTTCCCGGAGAGGTGCCGGACGTTCATCTACGAGTGCCGGAACGCCAACGGCGGTTACTCCCGCTCGATCTACGGCGGGATCTCAACGCTTGAAAACACTCACCTGGCGATCCGGACACTCGCCCTCATAAACCAGATCGAACATAGGAGAGACCAGCATGACCGAGATTGACACAACCATACGGTCGATCCGCGCCCGGGAGATCCTGGACTCCCGGGGCAACCCGACCGTCGAAGCGGAAGTTACCCTCGCCTGTGGGGCGCACGCACGCGCCGCATCCCCCTCCGGGGCATCCACCGGCGTTCACGAGGCGATCGAACTCCGGGACGGCGCACCCGGCCGTTACAATGGGAAGGGCGTGCAGCGGCCCGTCAACCTGATCAACTACGGCATCGGCGACCGCCTGACCGGGTTTGATGCCCGCGGCCAGGCGGCGGTGGACCGGGCGCTCATCGAGCTCGACGGAACGCCGAACAAGCGGAACCTCGGCGCCAACACGACGCTTGCCGTCTCGATGGCCGTCGCCCGTGCGGCCGCCGCTACAGAAGGCCGCTGGCTCTGGGAGTACCTGAGCAACCCGGCAGAGCCGCTCCTCCCGGTCCCGATGATGAACATCCTCAACGGGGGCGTGCACGCGAACTGGCAGGGGCCGGACTTCCAGGAGTATATGATCGCCCCCTACGGCGCCCCGACGTTTGCCGAGGCGCTCCGGTGGGGCGTCGAGATCTACCACGCCCTCAAAGCCTTCCTCACCGAGAAGGGCTACAGCACCGGCGTCGGCGACGAAGGCGGGTTTGCGCCCGCGGTCTCCTCGAACACCGAGCCGCTCGACCTGATCGTCGAGGCGATCGAACGGGCGGGCTACGCCCCCGGCAGGGATATCGGGATCGCCCTCGACCCGGCATCGAGCGCGTTCTACTCAAACGGCGTCTACAATCTCAGGACCGAAGGCCTGACCCTGACTGCCGCGGAGATGGTCGACCGCTACCGCGACCTCGCCGGCGCCTACCCCATCGTCGTCATCGAGGACGGGCTTGCCGAAGATGACTGGGACGGCTGGCGCTTGCTGACCGAAGCGATCGGCGACCGGGTGGAACTCGTCGGCGATGACCTCTTCGTGACGAATGTTACACGGATCGAGCGCGGGATCCGGGAAGGCGTGGCGAACGCCGTCCTGATCAAGCCAAACCAGATCGGCACCGTCACCGAGACGATCGCCGCGGTTCGGCTTGCCCGGGCAAACGGCTGGGGCGCGATGGTCTCCCACCGGAGCGGCGAGACGGTCGATACGTTCATCGCCGACTTCACCGTCGCCATGCGGACCGGCCACCTCAAGACGGGAGCGCCCGCCCGGGGCGAGCGGGTGGAGAAGTACAACCAGCTCCTCCGGATCGAAGAAGCGGCGGGAGATGCCGCCCATTACGCCGGGCGGGCCGGGTTCGTCCGGTAGGGTAGCAATGGCATCGATGATCGAGGACCTCAAACTGGCCGTCATGGGGCGGCTGGACCAGGTCTGTGCCGGAATCGCCGCCGGCGGCGATCCGGAAGAGGAACTCGCCCGGGCTGCACGGGACATCGAAGCGCTCTGCGACAGAGCTGACCAGCTCTACCGCGACGCCGTCTCCTCGATGTGGTGAGCGGCGTGGACAGGTGGTTCTCCGTTTCCGGTCTCGCAACCGGCCTTATCCGGCCGGGAGACGCGATCGCCGACCGGCTCATTGCGGCAGCGCCCCGGCCGGGCGGCTTAGTCGACGGAGATTGCATCGTTGTCGCCGAATCGGCGGTGGCCACCGCCGAAGGCAGGCTTGTCCGGCTCGACGGGGTAAAACCCACCCCGGTGGCTCATGACCTTGCCCGCCGGTACACGATGGACCCGCGGATAGTCGAGATCATCCTGCAGGAGAGCGATGCCGTCATCGGCGGCATGCCGGGGCTCCTCCTCTGCCGGGCTCACGGCACGCTTCTGCCCAACGCCGGCGTGGATGCGTCCAACGCTCCGCCGGGATGCGTGGTCCTCCTCCCTGCCAACCCGGGGGCGAGTGCCGCCGGGATCCGGGATGCCATCCGGGCGTCTGCCGGGGTTGAGGTCGCCGTCATCGTCGCCGACAGCCGCCCTTACCCCATGCGGTCGGGCTGTGCCGGCATCGCCCTCGGGTGTGCCGGGATGGCGGCGATCAGGCACGGCCGGGCGGTGGCGGACTGTATCGCATCCACCGCGGAACTCGTCATGGGCGAGGCCGACGAAGGCATCCCTGCGGCAATCGTCCGGTGGTGGAAACCGTGAATGAGGCGGCGGCAGGGAAATGAACGTGTGACCCGGAGGGCCGGATCCTGCAAAAGGGAGGGAACAATGCGCGATGACGGCGACGGCTGGCTGAACAAGACGGTGATCGGTGCAGGCATAGCGAGTTTCTTCTCCGACCTCGGTCACGAAGCCGTCACAGTCCTGCTTCCCTCCCTCCTGATCGTCATCGGAGCTCCCGTCTATGCGCTCGGGGTGATCGAAGGGTTGAGCGACGGTGTTTCGAGCTTCGTCAAACTCTTCTCCGGTCACTGGTCGGACCAGCTCGGGAAGAGGAAGGAGTTCGCGCTCACCGGTTACCTCGCCACCGCAGTCTTCCCTGCCTTTGTTGCTGTTGCGACCGTCTGGCCGGTCGTCCTCCTCGGCCGCGTGATCGGATGGGCGGGCCGCGGCACTCGAGGGCCGCCCCGCGACGCGATCCTGGCAAAATCCGTCCCGCCGCACGACCTCGGCAAGGCCTTCGGGTTCCACCGGGCCGGCGATACACTCGGCGCCATCGCCGGCCCGCTTATGGCGCTGGCCCTGGTTTCCTCGATCGGCCTGCGGGAGATCTTCTGGCTCACCCTCATCCCGGGTTTTCTTGCCGTCGCGACCTTCTGGCTCCTCGTCCGGGAGAAAAACCCGACGCCGTCCCGCGACAAAACTAAGCTTGTCACTTCGCTTCGCGGCCTTCCCGGTGCCTTCAAACGCTTCCTCGGGGCGGTCCTGGTCTTCGGGACCGCCGATTTCTCACATACGCTCCTCATCGCCTTTGCAATCGTCGCCTTGACACCCTCGCTCGGACTGGCGGGTGCGACCGCAGTCGGCGCCGGCCTCTACCTCGTCAGAAATGTGGTCTACGCGGCGGCCAGCTACCCGTTCGGCGTCCTCGGTGACCGGTTCGGACGAGTGAAAATGCTTATCCTCGGGTATACGGTCGCGGTCGCGACATTCATCGGGTTCGCCGTGGTTCCGCCGGATCTGGTCGGCTATGGTGCACTCTTCGCGCTGGCCGGTCTGTTTATCGCGGCGGAGGATACCCTTGAAGGTGCGGTCGCGGCAGAACTCGTAGAAGAACAGCGTCGAGGTCTCGGGTTCGGCGTCCTCGCCACCGTCAACGGTATCGGCGATCTGGCATCAAGTATTATCATCGGGTTTCTCTGGGCGTTTGTCGGGTATGCTGCCGGGTTCCTGTTCGCTGCGATCGTCGCTGCCGCCGGGACGCTGCTCCTGGTTGCAACACGGTCCTTGCCTTCTGCGGCCGGATGAGGAGCGGTATCCGTGCCGCAGCCAGAAAGGATTAATCCCTTGCAGTCTCATTTCAGAGTGGATAGTACTCCGGTGATGAAGTCCGCCGCAAACCGCCCTCCACCGGGCTGATGACTTCTATTCTTGAGGCCGTGCGGGCATATATCACCGATGGATGGAACACCGCTGCACGGCCCGATTTCAAGATCGGGTGATGACGTCCACCCCGGCACCACGCCAAAACCGCCCTCTGCGCTGATGATGTCTGCTACACGGAGGTCTACCACTCATGCAGATATGGCTTATTGGTATCGGAGCAGCCTTTCAGTACCTGATAGGCGACGGGATTCAAGGGAGCGCCGTGACCTACCCGCTCCACCAGGGAGAGTGAGGTGCGGTGGAGATCTACTTCTGCCCGAATTGCTGGCGCTGGGGTCCGACCGTCCAGGAGCACTGCCCGGCCTGCGGGTATGCACTCGCCGACTACCATGCGCTCTCCTATGACGAGCGGCTGGTACGGGCCGTCCGTCACCCTATCCAGGAAAATCGCATGATCGCCGTCGAACTTCTTGGAAAACGCCGATACGCACCCGCAGTAGCGGTATTTGCCGATCTGCTGGCAACAGAACGGGACTACTACACAATTCGCGAAGTCGCACGGGCACTGCGTAGGATAGATACCCCGGAGAGCCGTGCGGTGCTCGACCGGCTCCGCTATCACTCCTCGCCGCTGGTGCGTGCCCTGCTGGAGGAACCGTGTACGCAGTAGAAGCGGCCGGCGTCTCCCGGCGGTTCGGGCGACGGGTCGCGGTCGAAGGATTGACCCTGCAGATCAATCCCGGCGAGATCGTCGGGTTCCTCGGCCGGAACGGTGCCGGGAAGACGACCACGCTCCGGATGCTCGCAGGACTCCTGCACCCGGACGAAGGCACGGTACGAGTCTTTGGATACGATACGCAGGCGCGGGGGTTCGCTGCACACGGGCTCGTCGGGGTGCTGCCCGAGGATGCCGCGATCCGGGTGATGGGGACAGCGTGGGAGAACCTGTTGCAAGCGGCGGAGAGCCGTTACGTTCGTCCGGAAGAAGCAAGTCGGCGGGGCCGGGAGCTCTTCGCGCTGCTCGGGCTCGACGACCGGGCCGACGAGCCGGTGCGCGGGTTCTCAAAGGGCATGAAACGGCGGCTTGCGATTGCCATGAGCGTCATCAACGACCCGCTTCTGCTGGTGCTTGACGAACCGACGTCCGGTCTGGACATCGAGAGTGTCGTCGTCATCCGCGACGTCATCCGGGAACTCAACCGGCGGGGCGCCACGATTCTGCTGACGACGCACACCCTTGAGGAAGCGGATGCCCTCTGCGACCGGGTGATCATCCTCGACCGGGGGCGGCTTGTCGCATGCGATACCCCGGCACGGCTGAAAGCAAGCGTGCCGTACGAACCGTCTCTCGTGGTCACTCTCCTGCCGGATGCACCGGGCGTGGCAGACGAGATCCAGCGCATCCCTGCGATCACGGCAGTTTCCGGGGACGGCGGGCGGTATCGTGTCGGTTACACGGACCTGCCCGGTGTGCTGGAGGCGCTTGCTACATACTCCCGGCGGACCAACCGAACGATCGCTGCCCTGCAGACGAGCGTTCCGAGCCTCGAAGAGGTCTTCCTCCACGTCACCGGGTCAGATCTTTGCTCAAGGCCGGTAGCATCCGTCTGCTGGACCGACCCGGCGAGGATCGATAAGGAGGGGGGAGCATGAAGCAGAAAACAGTCGAAATGATGCGTAATTCCCTTGAAGCGCTCTGTGAGTGCATCTCCACGCCGGCGGCAGCCGTGCTCCCGGGTGCCCGCGTCCTGGCCGTGAACAGAGCATACCGGAGCCGGTTTAGCGATCAAGATGGCGAAATCGGCCGGGCATTGGATCGGAGCGAAGGGGTGAGAGAGGCGAGCCGGACGGGCCGGCCACAGGTCGGCACGGTCACCCTTCCGCACACTGGCAACGATCGGGCCCTCACCGTAAGGTGCATCCCGCTCCCGGAGCGATCCGGGTCGGTCACCGCGATCCTCGTCGTATTCGACGATGAAGATGCCCGGAGAGGCGAGAATGGCCCTGATGCCGCATGCTGCGAGAGCGCCCGTGAACTGGAAGAACACCTCCGGTACCTGGCGTCCGGGAGCCGGGTGCCGATAGCGGCGATCAATCCTGAGGACCCGCTTGCGAGCGCCAAGAGGTCCTACAACGCGGCGCTTGAAACCGTCGAACGAATGCTTGCGGTATCCGGGCTGTTCGGGCACCGGCCGGACAGATGAGGTGGTGCGTATGGAAGCGAGAACAATCAACGAGCATCAGGAGATGCTCCCGACGACCGTTGTCGAGGGTGGAGGAAGAGTGGTCCTCGACGATTCGCCGGAAGAACCAGGCCGGCTCTACAGCGAAGTCGTCGCAGACCCCGATATCTCCGTTGTGGTCGCCTTCATCCCCTGCAAGAGGTTCGAACAGCCGGGGGGGGCAAGGTCGAAATACCCGCCGGCGCCCTGAAACTGGATGGTCGGTTTTCCGTCGACCACCCAGTTCCGGCCCGGTGTTGAAGGCGTAGCCGTCCTTTGACACGTCGTCCATCGCCCCGCCGCAGCACGCAGCACGGGTCGCCTGCGAAGGGCCGGCCACCGGGTCCGGTCACGTTGCAAACGAACCGGGCGACTGCATCCTCGTGCGGCAGCCACGAGAAGGGCGTAGGCGGAAGGTCCGGTTTGGGGAGCATGTCGGACTCTTTCGAGGACCCGTCAAACCCGATGCCGGTGGTCAGGGGTTTCTCTGCCTGGTCGGCGGGGATGGCGACGGTCCTGGGCATGCCGAGAACATCGGTGAACTGGAGGCGTAAAAACCGCACGTTATTCAGGTCGATCCTATTGAAGAGTGTTGAAACGGCTGGATCCGATATTACGAGAAGGATTTCTGCCCTCTCTACATATAGTCCTGCCCGGTACCGGGGGGGCAGAACGCATCAGGGGAGTGGAGCTATCGGAGAACAAAGCATTAATTATCTGCGAAGCAAGATACAATGATACAGATTCAGGTGATGGGGTTCACCTCTAACCGCTTTTGTGGCTGATAACTCCTACCATCGTGCGGCCAGTGCCCGCATGATCCATATCCATTTGTCAAGGAGAGATCCCATGACCAGCCACGCCCCGCAACTACCCGAAATCCTCGCCTGCGAAGCCGATCGTGTCCAATCGTTCGGTTCCGAGTACGTTCACTACGCCGACCAGCTCCGGGAACTGGCGGGCCGGCTTGATTCCGGCCGGTTCCACCTCGCCGTGCTCGGCCAGTTCAAGCGGGGCAAGAGCACGCTGATCAACGCGCTCCTTGGCGAGTCACTCCTCCCGAGCTCGGTGATCCCGCTGACCGCCATCCCCACGCTGATCGCCTACGGCGACAGGCAGAGCATCCGTATCCGGTTCCAGGGCAACCGCGACGACGAGGTTGTCGAGGGCGGCACACCCCACGACCTGTACCGCTCGCTCCTCCACTCGGTCTCGGAGGAGTTCAATCCGAAGAATGAGCGGGGCGTGTTGCAGGTGGAGGTGACCCACCCCGCCCCGCTCCTCGCAGAGGGTGTCGTCCTGATCGACACGCCCGGGATCGGGTCCATCCACCAGCACAACACCGAGATGACCTTAAACTTCCTCGCCCAGTGCGATGCGGCGCTCTTTCTGGTCTCTGCCGACCCGCCGATCACCGAGGTCGAGGTGGAGTTCCTCCGGACCATCCGCGACGCGGTCACGAAGGTCTTCTTCGTCCTCAACAAGGTCGATTACCTCACCGCCGACGAGCGAGAGACCGCCCTCGCGTTCTTCGAGACGGTGCTCCGCGAGCGGGCGGGCATCCGGGGGCCGGTCGCCATCTTCCCGGTCTCGGCGAAACGGGGGCTTGCCGCCGCAATGGCCGATGATGCCGCCCTCTGGCGGTCGAGCGGGATGGCGAAGGTCTCCGATCACCTGGTCGGGTTCCTCGCCGGCGAGAAGAATGCCGTGCTCCGCGATGCGGTCCAGAAGAAGGCCCGGGCCGTGCTGGGCGCCGTCGCGCTCCGGCTCGACCTCTCCCGGCGGGCGCTGGAGATGCCGCTTGACGACCTCGAAGGCCGGATGCGGACGTTCGAAGTGAAGATCCGCGAGGCGGAGCTCCAGCGCCGGCATGCCGCCGATATCCTGGAAGGCGACCATAAGAGAATAGCGATCTCGCTCGAAGAGGAGATGCGGGCGCTCCGGGAGCGGTCGCTCGCGCGCCTCATGGGGGTCGCGGAGGGCGCGCTCGCCGGCCCCGCGGGCCCGGACGAGACGGCGGCGCAGAACGCCGTGGCCGCCGCCATCCAGCCGCTCTACGAGCACGAACTCGGCGAAACGACCGCGACGATCGAGCGGGAGGTGACCGCGCTCCTGCAGACTCACCAGCAGCGGGCCGGCGACCTCATCGGGTCCATCCGGATCGCCGCCGCGGACCTCTTCGAGATCCCCTACCACGCCCAGGAGAACGACCGGATGCTCTCGATGCGGCAGGAGCCGTACTGGGTCTCCCGGAAGGGCTGGGAGAGCACCTTCAGCCCGGTCACGAACGGTCTCGTCGACCGGGCGCTGCCGCGCTCGATGCGGGAGAGGCGGATCCGGGCACGGATGGAGAAGCAGATCTCCTACCTCGTGGTCCGGAACACCGAAAATCTCCGGTGGGCGACGATCCAGAACGTCGACGCGACGTTTCGACAGTTCGGCCGCGAACTGGATGCGGATCTCGCGGAAGCGATCGATGCCACGAAGGGTGCCATAACCGCCGCATACACAAAGAGGAAAGAACACGCGAGCGGGACGGCGGAAGACCTCGCCCGGTTGCAGAAGGCGTCGGCAGAAGTTGCGTCCGCTATATCGAGCCTTGAGCAGGAGTGAAGAGAAGATGGCTGCATGTCCGTGCTGCGGGGTGGAACTGACCGGCTACGAGCGGGTCGCCGTCTTTGGAGATAAGGAGAAAGTCAGGACCGAGACCGTTCTCTGCTGCCCCTGCTGCCGGTGGCAGGGGGTATGCCGGGAGAACTGCCCGACCGATCTCCTATGGGGCTGATTTTAGGTTCTGCCGCGACGTTGCCAGCGCCCGCCGCATGACGTCCTCTTCAGGGCGGAAGTAGAGCCGGTCGTGCCCCTGCCAGGCGGGAAGGCCCCGGACGACGACGGCCGGGACGCCGTTGCTGCTCTCCCCCATGACGATGTTCGCGAACCCGGCGATCTCGTCGACGATCGCCTCCTCGGTGATGGTGAGAGGACGGCCGAAGAGGTCCGTATCACCCCGGAAATCGCGAATCGCCGTTACCCCGCTCCAGCCGACGGCGTGGCCAGTCTGCCCCCGGCGGAACGCCCGCCCGCAGGTGTCGGTGAGGATGACCGCGACCGTTCTGCCGGCGATCCTGCGGATATCCTCCCGGATCCCGGCGGCGGCTGCCATCGGGTCGGGCGGCAGGATGATGGCGATATCATCCTCCACGTTGCTCCGGTCGACGCCCGCCCGGACGCCGATATGCCCGCAGGGGACGGCAGCGAGGATGAACGGGCTCTCGAGGAGCACGTCGACGGAGGCGTCGAGGATGACCTGGATGAACCGCGGGTCCTCGCCGGCGGCTGCCGCGATCGCTATCGCCCGCTCGGTCGGCTCGATCTCTGTGAGGTTGCGGGTCTGCCCGTTCGCTTTCGCCGAGACCGACGAGGCGATGCAGAGGATGTCGCCGTCCTCAAAGGCAGTCCGTTCGCAGATGAGTGCGGCAAGATCGTCACCGGCGTGGATGATCGGGAGGCCGTGAATGCCCATGACCTGGATTGTCATCATCAGGAATTCATCGCCGGTGGGGATAAGGGTCGCTGAAAGATCGTAACGCATAGCAGAGAGGCAAGAATGAATGAGGGCACCGAACCGGGGGCGCCGTCCCCGAACGAGCACCAGGTGCGATATATCCTGAGCACCTGTGAGTATATCGACCGACTCCTGACCGATATCGAAGGCGTTCTGAACGCTTCGGCATCGAAGAGTGTGTTCCCGCGCTACTCTTCCGATCTTACCCCCGTGCAGCGGCAAACGATCGAGGATTTTGTCGCGTGTCTTCGCACCCGGCTCGTCCGCATCCTGGACGACCAGGGCATCGCCAGGGATCGGCCAGCAGTCCCGGTGTCGCGCGCCATCAGGGGTTCGCTCATCGCGATCGATATCGCAGCGGAAGAGCTGCGGCCGAAGCACGTGCGGGCGTATGGCGAGGTTTCCGGGGGGATGACGGCAGAACTCGAAGGTATCGCCGGGGAGCTGCACGACCTTCTCGGGCGGCTCGACCGGGATCTCGACGAAACAGTGGGTGACGGCAGGGAGGGGTAATGCCGGCCGGACCTCGCCTGCGATGCCCTCGCACTGCGAGAGGTTGAAGGCCTTGTAGTAGCGGATCAGCGGCCGGTCGCGCTGGAGCGCCACCGTCACCTGCTCGCCGTTCTCGTTCGTGACCTTCTTTGTATCGTAGCGGGACCAGAAGACCACCATGCCGCTCGCCTTCTCCCCGCGCCGGTCATGGCCGCCCGCCCGCCGGGTCTGGTTGTAGGTGCCCCGCCAGGTGTGGCCGGAGAGGAGGAGCAGGGCGCTCCCCAGAAGTTCTCCCGCTCCTGGTGCGTCCGGCAGCACTCTTCCCCGACGACGGCGCCGCATCGGTCGCAGGTGGTCGTTATCACTCGTCTCCCCTCCGACGACGGACCAGCATGGCCCGAGGGCCGGCCTCGTAGGGTGACACGAGGACGACGAAATCCGGGGCGTCCTGCTCGTCATCGTCACACCAAAAAGCGGAGAGAGTGAGGGACGGCATCAGAAGAACCTCCCGTTGCCGTAACGTTCGCCCTCCTCCGCAGCCTGCTGCACGCAGAGCGCAAGGCTTCGGGAGGTCAAAAAGCAGGGCGTTTGCATTCGCACGCAGTGGATGCATATTGATCCCGGCACGGGGCTGATCGGGCAGAACCGTCGCGCCCCGGTCTTGCCGTTCACAGTCGCCGCCGTGACGTAACGGTCGAACCGGGCGTGGCCTCTGCTGAGGTTGAGGAGTTCGCCGATCCGGGCGCCGGAACAACGCTGCTAAAACGAGAGATAGGAGTGGGAAAAGGGAGGGAGAGTCAAAAAGAGCAGCCCGATAGAGTAACGGGGACAGTCGCGTCGGGAAGCATGCCGTCAGTTCGGAACCTCTTCCGATTCGAAGGGTTCTCTGCAACAGGTCGAGCGGAAATTTATTATATCACTTTTATACAGGTAGGCCCATGGCACTATCGTACCGTGATGCAACGATAAACTCCGTAGAGGCAAATCCTACGGGCAGCGGGAGTACCGGCGGCGGTCGCGACGAGAGCGGCAAGGTGTATTTCTTCCCGAATATATCGGTGAGCATCGGCTACTGGTTCGACAACGAAGGTATCCCTAACTCGGACTGGAACACGCATTTCACCGCGAAGTTGTTCGTCAACGACTCGCCGATCGAGACGAAGCAGGTGCTCTCGGGCGGAGGGCCGCAGACGTACTCGTTCTTTGCCTACAAGTTCCCGGCGCCGGGCACGTACAAGGTGGAGGTCCGCGGCAAGAACTCGAAGTCGCTAGAGGTTACGATCAAGAACCCCCCGGTGCAGGAGAAGAAGGCGGCGTAGCGGCGCGGGGCGAAAGGTCGGCTTTTTAGGATCAGGACAGGGCTAATCCCCGCCATTTTAACTTGCGGGGGTGAAGGGGGCGGAGCGAGAAGTCCCCGCCGAACAGGTGCGGGGACGGGCGCTCCGCCACCCTTCTTCACTTTCACCCTTACTCCAAAGTCCTTCAGATGGTGAACTACACCCTCTGGAGTAACCTTTGTGCTCTGTCGCAGACAAAGAAGAAAGGGCAAAAGATCGGCAAACTCCGGTTCAAGAGCGCAACCCGGTACCGGACACTCAATTACAATCAGTCCGGGTTCAAGATCGACCGTGAGCAGAGCCGGATTACGCTCTCGAAGATCGGAACAATCCCGTTCACCGTTGCTATCGACCGTATCCGGGAGAGGCGAAAGGTGTCCTGATCACCCGTTCCGGTGACAACTGGTACGTCATCATCCAGGCGGAACAGGAAGTTTCCGAACCGAAGAGGGAGGGGCGATCCGTCGGCATCGACGTC
>Ga0209718_1003991_pt1 | contig 12697 bp, 10 predicted proteins | sample AD_JPNAS1_MetaG_FD_184420 | JGI IMG/M metagenome (GOLD analysis project Ga0209718, IMG submission 184420) | Active sludge microbial communities of municipal wastewater-treating anaerobic digesters from Japan - AD_JPNAS1_MetaG (SPAdes) (version 2) | ecosystem: Engineered > Bioreactor > Anaerobic... | reverse complement strand
CTCACGCAGACGGTCCGTGATCCCTGCGGATCTGCATGCGTTCACGATCCAGTTTGAAGCGCCGGGCGAAGGTTCGGTCATTGAGGCCGTTGAACTGGCCAAGGCCCTCAAGATCCACTTGTGGGGCGCGAAAAACAGTCGCCCCGGCTGGAGGGAGGCCGCACAAGCCTGCGCGGAGGAACGGGGTGTGCCGGTGACGTTCTTTGCCTCGGACGAGGCCTACGGAACGCGGGTGAGCCTGTCGGGGTTGGGTTCATATACCCATGTCAATGACCCTGTGGCGGCACCGGGGCGTCCGGTGCCGGCGTGGCCGCGGCGCGATGGGAGCTGGCGGGAGTTTCGCGACGAGTGCGTCGGATCGCTCCACGCGGTGGGAGGCATGATGCTCTGGCAAATTTGTGACAACGAGGAGTTCGCGCGAATCGTGCTGGACGATTCGATCCTGCGTGGCGGTTACGGCGCCATCAGCACCTTTCATTTCGGTTGCCACAACATGATTTGGGCATTGCCCTTTATGATGCGCTACCGGCACGAAATCCCCTTTGTGTCCCTGCAGGACGCGCATGGGGAGTCGTGGTGGTGGAGCGGGATGCTCACCGGGTTCCGAACCCTGTTTCTCGCGCGCGAGCCGGGGTGGGAAGGGTGGCAGGAGGCCTTGCGGGAGAAACGGGTGGTGGCGGTGAGGCGTGATGCGCGGACCGCCGGGCGGATACGCATGCTGGGCGGCGCGCCCGAGGTGCGCGAAGCCTGCATGAGGCGTCTGGATGACTGGCGCTGGTGGGATGACTCCGGCACCGTGCTGGACCGGATGCCCGTGTCGGTGGTGACCGTGCGGCCTGGGGACCGGTTCGAGTTCGGACGTCCGGACGCGGGCGTGTGCGTGCGGATTCGGGTGCGGCGCGAATGGGTGGAGGGGCGGAAGTTGGCGGATCCGTCGGCGATCACGTGTGTCGGAGCGACGCTGGACGGCGTAGCAATCAAACCCGAACGCGTGGCGAAGCGCGACGCCCAAGGCTTGCTGGAAGAGTGTTGCGAACTGATCCGCTTGCCTGCCTCGCCGGCCAAACGCATCCTGAATATGAACTTCCGTGAACAGACCGCCGACGGAGTGCGGGAGTTCACGTGGCGCTTGGAGGTGTGAGGCGAAGAGGGAAGGGGGGGACGTCCCGCCGTACTGGCAGGGACATGAGCCGAACAGAGTACGGGCGGACGTCTCGGACGCCTGAGAGTGACTGGAGCACGAAATGTCGATCTGTGACGTTCGTAATCGGTTCGTGACAGGGGTGTGCGAAGGTCATGCGTTTCAGGGTTCCATTGCGGCGCCATCGCTATCGCCATCGGTATCGGAATCGGAATCGCCGCTATCATTACACTTGTCGCTGCGGGCCACTGCGTGGGCACAACAGTCGATTTCGAACCCGATAGCGATACCGATACCGATACCGATAGCGATTTGGAGAACGTGAACGTTGGCCATACCCCGTACCCGTACACGATGACTCTCCCCCCTGTCACGAACCGATTGCGTGACGTTCGGACTTTTAGGTTGTGGTCTTTGCCATATATGCGGTATTTTATAATTATTCCTATGCAGAAAGACCTTTTCAGAGTAATTCGGTTTTTGCGGCTTATGGTCGTCGCGAAGTTTTGTCTGGTCGGGTTCGTCTTTGCGGCGCCCGAGATCCGGGACGATGCGGTGCGTTTGGATTTCTTCTTTTCCCCGGGATGCGAAGAGTGCGAGCGGGTGAAACGGGAGGCGTTGCCTGAATTGGCGGATCAGCTTGACGGGCTCTACGAGTTGGCCTCACATGATCTCACGGATGCCGAGAGCGTCCCGTTGCTCGTGGCCTATCAGCAGCGGTGCGGCAACACCGACAACGGCCGCGTGGCGCTGGTGATCGATCACAGCGTGTTCCTCTCGGGCGCGGATTTGATTGTCACGGGTCTGCTGGATCGAGTCGGCGAGGCACTGGTGCGGCGGCAGCAACCGGGTTGGCAGATGCCGCAGGCACCGATTTTGGATGACGAGCGCGCGGCGGAGATCGTGAAGGAGCGGGCGGGGGCGCTGACCTTCTCGGTGGTGGCGCTCGGCGGTTTGCTGGACGGGTTCAACCCCTGCGCGATTTCGACCCTGATTTTTTTCATGAGTGTGCTCGCCCTCGCCCGTGCCGACCGACGCACCCGCCTGCTGGTTGGCGCTTCGTTCATCACCGCCTCCTTTTTCGTATACATGGGACTCGGTATGGGCTTTCTCTTCGCGTTCCGTCAAGTGCCGCAGTTCGTCATGGTCAAGCGGATTATCGAGGTGGTGCTCGGGCTTGCCATGGTGCCGTTGGCGATTCTCTCCTTTCGCGACGCCATCCGTTTCCGCAAATCGCAGCGGCCGGATGACGTGACGCTCCAGATCCCGAAGAAGATCAAGGGCCAGATCCACGCGTTCATGAACTCGCGGCTCGGTGTGGGCGGGCCGGTGCTGGGCGGACTGGTCACAGGCGCGGGGGTCACATTGCTGGAAAGTGTCTGCACGGGGCAGAGTTACGTGCCGGTCCTGATGTATATGCTCAAGCGCGACTGTTCCGATTTCACTTCCTGGATCCTGCTGATCACCTACAACCTGCTCTTTGTCCTGCCGCTAACCGTGGTGTTTATCTGTTTCCACCGGGGGTTGCAACTGACCTCGCTGATCAACTGGAGCAAGCGGAATCTCGTGGTCGTCAAAATCCTGCTCGGCTTCTTTTTCGCCGCGATGGCGTTGTTGCTGCTCTGGGGGAAAACGTGACCGGCGCAAGGAGTTGCGGAGAGGGAAGATGAGTCCGGGTCTGGCCGATGAATATGAACTGCTGGACAGCGGGGATGGCCGGAAACTCGAACGTTTCGGCGCGTACACGCTCGCCCGGCCCTGCTCCCAGGCGGTTTGGAAGCCCCGCCTGAGCGAGGCGGAGTGGACCGCGGCGGCGCACGCCGCGTTTGACCGTGAGGATGGGAACCGCTGGCACAACCGCAGTGGCCTGCCCGCCGCATGGGAGGTGGAGATCGCGGGGATCCGTTTCCGGCTCTCGGGCACGGATTTCGGCCACCTCGGCGTGTTTCCCGAACAGCGTGCGCAGTGGCTGTGGCTCCGCAACACCGTGCGGGACGCATGCGCCGCGCGTCCGGGGCCGGTGCGGATTCTGAATCTCTTCGCCTACTCCGGGGGCTCGACCCTGGCAGCCGCCTTGGGCGGTGCGGAGGTCTGTCATCTCGATGCCTCGAAGGGCATGGTGACGTGGGCGCGGGACAACGCGCGGCTCAACCGGCTCGAAGCGCATCCGATCCGCTGGATCACGGATGACGCGCACACCTTCCTGCGCCGGGAGGTACGCCGTGAACGGCGTTACGATGCGGTGATCCTTGATCCGCCCACCTTCGGCCGTGGACAGGGCAACGAAACCTACAAGATCGAACGCGACTTGCCCGAGACACTCCGCCTTTGCCGTAGCCTGCTCGCCCCCGACCCGCTCTTCGTGCTGCTGAGCGCGCACACTCCCGGGTATTCGCCGCTCGTGCTGGAGAACGTCCTCGGGCAGGCGGTGGGGGATTTGGACGGCAAAATCGTTTCAGGCGAGATGCTGCTCACTGGCGCGGCCACCGTGCCGTCCACGCCGTCCGGGGCCTTTGCGCGCTGGACGCGCGGTGCGCAGTGACGCGTCCCCCACTCAGGTCAGCAGGATTGTCACGAAACCTGCGGCAATGCAGTAGAGGCCGAACAGCCAGAAGCGGCCCGCACGCAAAACACGCACGAGCAGAGAGAGGGCGAGATACCCCACGCCTGCCGAAACTGCGGCACCCGCCAACAGCAGCCATACGGGCAGCGCATCGGCTTTCGGTGCCGCCGGCGTGATGCCCAGTCCATCCATCAGGGCCGCGCCGATTAAGAGCGGTATGCACATCAGGAACGAGAACTCCGCGGCCCGGTCCGGCGCGATGCCTGCCATGCGTCCGGCCGCGATCGTCATGCCGGAACGGCTGACGCCCGGCAGGACCGCCAGCGCCTGGGCCAGCCCCACCAGCAGCGCGCGCGCGGCGGTGAGTCTGCCTTGGCCGCACGCCATCCAGCGCAGCGCGTACAAAACCACGCCGGTGAAGATCAGAAACCCGCCCACGGCCCGGGGGGACTCGAAAAAGGCGTTGATCTTGTCGTGGCAGAGCAGATAAAAGAAAACCGCAGGCATGGCGGAAAGCGCGATCTGTCCCGCTGTGCGCCAGCTTTCGCGGTCGCCCCGCACGGTCCCGAGAACCAACTGCGTGAGGCGGTTCCGGTAATACACGAGGATGGAGACCAGTGTGCCGAGATGCAGCACCACCTCCAACCGCATGCCTGGGGTGTTGACGCCCAGCAGGCTTTGGGCGAGCACCAGATGGCCGGAACTGCTGATCGGCAGGAATTCGGCAATTCCCTGCAGCACGGAGAGGAGCAAGACATCGAGAACTTCACGCATGACGGCTTCAAGTATACGCGGGCGGGGCCTTCGGGGTCAAATCCAGCAAGCGGTTCTTTTTGCGCATCATCATCGGAAACGGACAAAAGACGTTTGTTGGGTTGAAAACCCTGCGGGATGGGGATACCTTACACATCTCAACGCGGACGTTATGCCTTCTCTACCCATATTCTCCCTCTCCGATCGTTCGGTACCGCCGCTGATTCTGGCGCCGATGGCCGGATTCACCGGAGCACCGATGCGCGCGCTGTGCCGTGCGCACGGTGCGGAACTGACCTATACGGAGATGACCAGCGCGGCGGGTCTGTTGCACTCCTCGGACAAAACATGGCATCTGCTGGAGACGTTTGCCGACGAAGGGCCGGTTGTGGCCCATCTCTACGGTTCGGAGCCCGAGATTCTGGCCGAGGCCGCCGCACGCGTGGAAGCCACGGGACGCTTTGCCGCGATTGATCTCAACGCGGGCTGCCCGGTGCGGAAGATCGCCGCGACCGGCGCGGGCGCGACTCTGGCGGCGGATCCGCAACGCGTACACGCGATCCTAAAGGCCATGCGCCGCGCGGTCACGTTGCCTCTGACCGTGAAAACACGCCTCGGGCCCGACCCGGGCCGGGTGACGGTTTTCGAGCTGTTGGCCGCGGCAGAGGAGGCGGAGGCCGACGCCTTTGCGCTGCACGCGCGGTTCACCTCGCAAGGACACGGCGGGGAGGCGCGGCTCGATCTGCTTGCTGAGGTCAAACGCCGCGCCCGGATACCGGTCATCGGCAACGGCGGGGTGGGTTCGCCGTATACGGCCCAACGCATGCTGCAGGAGACCGGTGTGGATGCGGTGATGGTCGCGCGCGCCGCCATCGGTAACCCCTGGCTTTTTAGCGATATTCGCGACGCCCTCGTCTCGGGCAGGACCCCGTCACCCGTCGAAACGGCGCGGGGTCGTCCACGGCGCGCGCTTGAGACGATCCGGTCTGTTTTGGAGGCGCACCTCGAAGCCGAATGCGAATTGGCGCGCCGCTGTTGCGAACGCGAGGGCCGCGCCGGTTCCGTTAGGGATCTGGACGCTGCAGGGGTGGCCGCCTTCCGGGGGCATCTTTTCCGCTACCTGCACGGGCTCAAAGGCTCCTCGTATCTGCGCGGCCGTCTGCACACGCTCCACACGCTGGAGGAGGTCCGCGCAGCTGTGGAGGCCTGTCTGGCACGCGAAGCCGCATACCGGGCGGGCGCGCGCCCTTCCGGCAATTCCAACCGCGTCACTCCTTGAACCAGCGCTCCAGCAGACGCCCGATGATCTGGCAACCGCGCGCATTGGCATGCACGGCGTCGCCCATGAACCACCCGTAGGTCTTGCCGCTCTTTTGGATGTATTCCCACCAGGGGCCGGTCATATCGAAGAAGGCGCAGCGCTCTTCTTCCGCCACCTTGCTGAGACGGTGCCGGAAGTTCGGGGTCGTGGTGTCGATCTCCCGGGTGAAGGTCCGGATGTGCTCATCACGCATGGCGCCGAAAACGGGCGTGAGCAGCAGCACCTCCGTATCCGGCTTCGAGGCCCGGACCTGACGGATCACGGAACGCACGGCCTCGGCATCGCCGCCGTTGGAGATACCGCCGATCATCAACAGATCGGGGTTGTGGCGCAGCACATACTGCTGTACGCGGTTCTCGTGCTGATAGTAGGTGCACCCGGTGGAACTGCGCAGGGAGGCGATTTTGATGATTTTGCAGGCGGGCGCGTTGCGCATCAGCAGCAGTTCGAACGAGGAGCCCGAGGTGTTGCCCATAATGCTGTCACCGAGCAGAACCATACGCAATTCGCCGCCCCCGCGCAGTTTGGCCATGGTTTTCGGGATGTGGGCAAAGCGGTTTGCAGGCGGCGTGTAGTTGATCGGGTCCATCGCGGCGTAGATCGCGTCGATCCGTTCGAGCGTGCTCATTCCGGCGTGGGGGTTCTTCACGCTGCCGTTGACCAGCAGTCCGCCGATGCGCGCCGTGCCGTCCGAAGCGGTGCGGATGACGACCTCATGTTCGGCATCCCGCGTCAAGCCGCGTGCGAGCGGGAGCGCGCGCAAGACGGGCTTGTCTGTGTTCTTCGGTGCCGCGAGGGTGCGGAACGCGCCGCCGTCCACCGCGTATTCGAGATCCGCGCCGTCCGGAGCGGCGACATCGATGAGGCCGATTTCCGAACCCTGGAACCGGAGCGTCAGCCGGGTGCCGGGCTCGCGGGAAACCAGCACATGGCGGAAGGGCTTGATCGGACTCTCCCGGCCCGGTTGCCAAGAACCGGTGGTGCGTACCTCCGGGTGTTCATACGCGATGATTTGTCCACGGTCATCCGTTCCGGGGAACAGGGGCGCGGGGAGGGTCACCCTCTGCGGTTTTTCGGGAACCGGACCGTCGGCCATGAGCGCGTCGACAAAGGCATTGATCGCCTCGGCCCACAGACGCGCACCCGCGTCCGTGGGATGGATGCCGTCAGCGGAGAAAGCCTCGGCAGAGATCGTGCCGGAAAGGATCGCGCGGGCCGCGACCTGGGCCAGGTTCAGGCTCGGAATGCCGTAGTGGTCCGCGATCCGCTCGCAGACCTCGATGTACGCGGGCGTGCGGCCCGCACGGTAGTCGGCCAGCATCTCGGGGGTTAGCGTGTATACGAGGATCGTGCTGTGCGTGGCGCGGTAGAGCGTGATCTGACGGATCAGGCCCTCAAGGGAGGTTTTGACCTGTTCGAGATCAGCGCTTCGATCCTCAGCCGCGAAATCCAGAATCGCGAGGTGGCCACTGCAAATCACCTCACCGAAAACCGGCTGGCCGCGGCTACAACGGTACTGGGCAAACCAGCTGCCGCCGGGGTACATGTGGCGCGTCTCGCGGGGCGAGGCGTTCGGGAAGTGCCGTTTGAGGGCTTTGGTCATACACGCGGAATAACGCAGCCCCGAGTTTTTCAGTCCGGTTCCCGCAAGCACGGAATGGCCGATGAAAAAGAGATACTGGTTGCCCACGGTGTCGTTCTGGAGAAAGTACCGGCTGTTCGGGATGCCGCGGCGGATGCGGTAGGCTTCGGCCTCGGGTGCGGCCGACAGCAGGCCCGCGCATGCGGCGAGTAGCGAACAGATCGTGATCAAACGGAGGGTGCGTGTCATGAGTCGTGTCCTTTCTGAAACGTGTCGGATTCGATAAGAGAATAACGGATGGCCGGAACGGGTGCAAGCATCGTATCCGCGGTTCCGGCCGCAGGTCGGATTCCGTGCGCCACACCTTTTGTCCCGCATGGAAGGGGGTGCCGCCCTCACCGTTCAACACGTTCCGGGGGGGTTCGGGGTTGACTGCTTTCGTCCCCCGACCGCATAATAGATTAAACATGGAAACGGACGGGAATCAGGCCACGCCGCTCACGCGTCTGCCGTTCTTCGGGCGTCTCGCCGTATCGCCCGCCGCAGATTCGAGCGGTCACATGTGAACGTGCTAACGAAAGGCAAAAACAAATGAAGAAAAACCTCGGCATGAAAAAGAGTGGGTGGCAGATGTTCATGGCGTCTCTGGTCGGCGCGTGGTGTGCGTTGGCGGGGGAGCCCTACTATCAGACGGCTTTCGAAACGGCGGAGGAAATCCGCGGCTGGAAACGGGATGCCAACTGGAAGATCGAGGAGGGCGCGGGCACGGGCGGCTCGCGGGCGCTTGTCTGGACCAACGACGATCCAAAGAACTACAATGTGAACAGTTTCACCATCCCCGGTGGGCGGCCGGGCTTATACTTCGTCGCAACGTTCAAGGTGAAACCGGAAAAGATCACGGGGGCGCGGCTGGGGTGCACGATTTGCTGGACGGGCAAGGACAAGTGGCTGGGCGGCGCGGGCGGCACGGTGATGAAACTCGGAGACAAGCGGCTCAAGCCGGACGCCGACGGGTGGTACGAGATGACGATTCGAATGCCGTCCGAACGTCTGCCCGAGGAAGCGACGGCTGTCCAGCTTCAGCTTTATGTCCATGCCGGCGGAACCGGTCGCGTCGCTTTCGACGACATTCGCGTGGACACGTTTGCGGATCCGAAGAAAGCTGCCGTCAAGACACTGACAACGTCCTGTTATCGCGATATGGCTGCCACGGGGATCGTACACGTCCGTGCCGGTCTTGAGTTGCCTGACAAATACTTGGGGGAGAAAGGACTGGTGACGGAACTTGCATACAGGGCTTCCGATGGTGCACGGCGTCAGGATGCAATGCGCGCGGTGGAAGCCAAACAGTTCGTGGCATCAATCCCCGTCACATCGTTCGCCATGGGGCAACATCCGTTGGTGGCGACTCTGAAGCTGGAAAATGGAGAGGTGTTGGGCGAGAAAACCCTTGTGTTCGAACGTGTTGACACGTTGCCGCCGCGGCGTGTCTGCTTCGATCGTTACGGTCGCACACTCGTCGAGGGGAAACGCTTCTTCCCTCTGGGCATGTATTGGAGCGAGAACACGCTGGCGAAGTCCAACTCTTTGGAGCGTTACGCTTCGGGGCCGTTCAACTGCCTGCAGACATATGAAAAGCAGATGACGCCTGAGATATTGGATCGTTACTGGCGTCATGGGTTACGTGTCGTGGCGAGCGTCAAAGACATCTATGTGCGTCCTGTCGGCGGTCCGCTGATTGGCTTTACGCCGCCGGAAGTCAAGACGCGGACCGACGAGACAAACTACGTGAAACGCGTTGTTGAACGCTGCCGCAACCATCCCGCGCTGCTGGCCTGGTACACCTGCGACGAGATTCCGCATGAATACGCCGATCGGGTGGAAGACCGTTATTCTCTTCTTAAACAGCTTGATCCCGACCATCCCACGTTCATCTGCCTGAACCATCCTGTGACCGCGCGCGTATTCATCGATTGTACGGATGTCGTGGGATCGGATCCTTATCCCATACCGGGATCGGACCGCGTCAACACGGTCCTGCCTCCGGACGCCGGTGCCGTATGGCGCGCGGGCGACTCGGCGCGGACCATCCGAGAGAGCGTGTTTGGCCTGCGTCCGATGTGGCAGGTTCCGCAGGCCTTTGCTTGGAAGTGGGACAAAAGCGAACAACCTGAACTGCGTTTCCCTACCCGGCGCGAACTCTCCAGCATGACTTGGCAACAAATCGCCGAAGGGGCGAACGGGCTTTTGTTCTATTCCTACGGACAGATGATGAATAAAGCCGGGGCGGAATTGGAGGAAAACTTCCGTACGACATGTTCGGTCGCGGTCGAGGTGCGCGATCTCATCCCCATTCTTCTGTTGGAGCCTGGCCCGGATGTGCGTAAAATGCCGCCGCGGACGCGTGTGCGCACATGGAAAGACGGAAAGAAAGTCTACGTGCTCGTCTGTAACACGCACCCTGATCGACGCGTGGGACAGGTGGAAATTGAAGGGGCCTATACGACGTGCGCACCAGTGTTCGGCAGCGGCGTGACAAGGGCGGGCGGCGTGTTGTCGCTCGACATGGACTCCATGGGAACGGCGGTTGTCAGGTTGGAACCGTGACGCGGGTCATAAAAGCGTTATCCCGCAACAAACTGGTCGGGCGCGAGAAGCAGGTCTTCGCGGAGTGCAACCGCAAACTGGAGGAGGCACGGAAGCACCGGGCGCAAGCTCGACAATCCGCAACCGGAGCCACCCCCTGCACCTGCCGCTTCAAGATGTTGACGCGCCCCGCCGATCAGGATCACGTGGACAACGCGATCCGCGCGGTGGCTGTCGGACCGGTCACCAAGAGCGGCACCGTCTCCTATCCCGAATACCGCTTCCGTGTGGCGCGGCTGAGCGATCTCGACCGCCTGCATCCGCAACTGCTCTTCGACAATCCCGACGCGCTGCTGGCCGCCAACCGGCGTCAGGTGCTGAACATGCGCGCCGCAGGCGTGGACGTCACGTTCGACTCCACCGATGTCTCGGCCTCGGCGACCATCACGGTCACTTTCAATGTCAAACCGGGTTCGCGCCTCTACTACAAGCAGCCGGGCGGCGTGGAGACCGACATCACCGCCAAGGTCGACAAGCGGGGCAAAGTGACGTTCCCCGCTTCGATCAAAGAGGGACAGAAATTCATCTGCGCACGCGCCGTCAAGGACAACGTGACCCGCTACATCCGCATCAACATCTTCAGCAACGAAGTGCGTGACATCCGTAGGAACGAGTATTGAGTATTAGCGCCTTACGGTCCGACAAGCGCGATAAAAAAGTTGTTTGTTTAACGCAGAGGCGCAGAGACGAAACCTGCAACTTAAGGACACCTTGCGTTTCAACTGCTTTTAGGCTCGGCGCCCAACCTCTTGAACCCTTAAACCCTGAAACCTTGAAACCCTGAAACCCAAGAAAGTGTTCCGTAGCTAAAATGATCGATCCCGATAGCGATCCCGATCCCGATTTGGTGAAACCTTGAAACCCTGAAACCTGAAACCGAAGAGTGTTGAAGGTTCAACTGCTCTTTTTAGGTTTAACGCCAAGTTATAGGACAAGGCATACCTCCTAAATCCTAAATCCTAAATTTACATCTTACCTATTACCTACTACCTATTACTTTTTCTCTTGGCTTCCCGGCGGCGGGCCTCTTCTAGGGGCTTCAGTGTCCGTTGCCATTCGGCCTGCAATAACGCCGTAAATCGCTCGATGGCTGGATGCGGCGGCACAAGCGGATCGTCACGCTGGATCCTGCCGACCGCGTTCTTGTACTCCCACAGGATGTCGATGTAATCGCCGCGACGCTCCAGCGGAACGGTGACGGGCGGATAACCGGCACGTAGCACAGGCAGATTCGCGACCAGCCGCGCCACGCGTCCGTTGCCATCGAAAAACGGATGGATCCGCACGAAACCCAGATGTGCCCGGACATAAGCACCGACGGCCTCTTCCGGTTGTCGCGCTTCATCCAGCGACGCATTGAATGTTTCAAGCCATCGCTTCATCAGGTACGGCACATCCAAGGGATCGGCGTACTCCATGAAAACGACCTGACCGTTCACCACGCCGGTAGTGCCGTTATATGAGTGCTTCCATGCCCCCACCGGATTCAGGGCGTCTATCGCCGAGAGTTGTATCACGGCGCAATGCAAGGCGAACAGATCCTTTTCGGTGATACCCGGCTGACGTAACATCCGGTAAATCAGATCGATCGCACGGGCGTGTCCGTAGACCTCCTGATGCTCGCGCAGACTTTTCCCGCTGATGGTCAACCCCAACTCCAGAATCTTAGCCGTGTCGCCCAGCGTCAACGTGTTCCCCTCGATAGCGGTGGAGTCGTGCGTCCAGACAGCGGCAATCTGCTTCAGCATGTGGTCGCGGATATCGGGAGAGAGTCCCTCGAAGAAGAAACGGGGACTGCGCCGTTTACGACGGCGCTTCACAAAAGAAAACACCGCGTTGTGCGTCACCCCGAGGCCGTGGGTGCGGTTAAGCTGTTCGGAGACCCGGCGAAAGCTCCAACCCGCATCCAGCAGAGCAAAAATCTCATCCTCGTGCGGGTTCAGTTTTGACTGGAAAGGTTTTCCGGGCATGACTTGTAACCTCTTTTTCACCTGTTCAAGCCCAAAGTGTAACGACTTATCGGCAGCAATCAATCAAAAAGTCGTTACCCTTAAAAGAGCGGAAGGATGCTCCAGCTTTCTGGTTTCACATTTCGGCTTGGGGTGTTCGTGTCCGGCACTCGCAAGCCTAGCGAACGGACTTAGAGTACGGCGTCGCGCGGAATACCGCTTGCCGCACGCACTCCAAATCCGCGCAACGCTCAAGCTATGCGGCTCGCGGGGATGCTCGCCCTCCAAGCTTCGCGCCTTCGCGTGAAAAACCCGAGCAGTGTTTTTACACTCATCGTTGCGAGCCACTGCATGGTCGCAATAAGAGAGGACATTCGACCCGCGACCTGCGACGATAGCTTCCTTTCGCCGAAAGGAACGGCAAAACCCACCGATCTCCGCTTGCTCTGAAAGCACCTCTGTGCCATCATTCCCCATGCAAAGGTGTCGTTCATCCTGCGCCCCGTGCGAAAAGTGATGCATGACAATAAAGAAACGTCCCATGGCCTTTCGAGGATGGAGAAAAACAACGCTCACTTTGCCTGACGGCAGGGTTGTGGAGGCGGTGTGCCCTGTCATCTTGTCTGCGAGCCGTGCGACGGATATTCCCGCCTTCTTTGCAACATGGTTCATCAACCGCCTGCAAGCGGGTTATGTGCATTGGACAAATCCGTTCAACGTCGGCCAAATCCAATATGTTTCG
>Ga0209718_1003988_pt1 | contig 12703 bp, 7 predicted proteins | sample AD_JPNAS1_MetaG_FD_184420 | JGI IMG/M metagenome (GOLD analysis project Ga0209718, IMG submission 184420) | Active sludge microbial communities of municipal wastewater-treating anaerobic digesters from Japan - AD_JPNAS1_MetaG (SPAdes) (version 2) | ecosystem: Engineered > Bioreactor > Anaerobic >... | reverse complement strand
TGTGTGGAATTTGGATTCAAGGGTATTTTTTAAAACGGCAAGTAATTGTATTTACGGAACAGCAGCAGGCGGAGCTGCCGGTATTGTGTGGACAAATTCTATTCAGCCGGCTGACATTAACCTTGCTAATATTTTTGAGGAGATTGAAGATTGGACGGGCAGTTTTAAACGTCCCGTACTCAAAAGCGTTTCAGGACAAAAAATTGCAGCTATCCCTCAAAACAGTATTGCCAAGGGTGCCGGTATTGCCACTTTGATAGGATTTACTATCCCAACAGAAGATCAGATAGGGTATGATCGCCCTGCAACACCTTCGATTGGGGCAGTAGAATATCATATTCCAACAGGTGTTTCCAATGCGGTTAATACCGAACTAAAGATGATGACAAAAGACAAAGTGATTTCTTTTACCGGTCTATCGGGAGTAAGTCCGGTAGCTGTGTACGGATTAACGGGTAATTTGCTGCATCAATCTTTAGTAGGCAACAATCAGGAAATTTCCCTGGATCATCTTTCAGATAATTTAGTGATTGTGCGCATAGATAATAAAAGTTTCAAAGCTTTTTTGAAGTAAGATATTATAAATATGGCAGAGCAATATTATTTTAGACGTATTGCTCTGCCCTTTATTACATTATTATGAAAAGACATACAACACTCTTTTTGTTATTTTGCTTTCCTCTGCTTCTTGCTGCGGGAAATATTAAGTTGATGACTTATAATATTGAAACCAACAAGGGTTTTAATTTTCAATCTTTTCGCATTTCAAAGCATGCACAAGTCATTGCTTCTTGTGGTGCTGACATCGTTGCCGTACAGGAAGTTACAGGAAATTCCAATTTTAACAATTTAAAAAGTAAATCCGGTTTATCGGGGCACTGGTATGATATTGCCGGAGATGGTTACGGCATAGGTGTTCTGTGGAGAGCTTCTTTAGGTACGCCTACCATTACCAATGTTAAAATCGATCCTGCACCCGGGTCCACCGATCCGGAAAGCAGGGCATACATCATTGCTGAATTTGAAAATTTTTATTTTATCAGTACACATTTTGGGTTGAATGCCGATGACCGGGATACCATAACTGCAAGCATCATCAATTTTGCCGATACAGCCGGCAAAACGGTTTTTGTGGGAGGTGATTTCAATGCACAACCGGCCTATAAAGCCATGCAAACTTTTCAAAGCAATGGCTTTAATATTCTCAATGATCTGAATCATAAAACTTATACAAGCAGTGATCCTGAATCTTTGATCGATATGATCTTAGGGTTCAGAAAAACATCTGAAGACAAGGAATATACAGTGATTGAGAAAGGTGTGCCTACCCCGCCGTCCGGTGTGGTTTTAAAGGATATTTCCGATCATTTGCCTTATTGTGTTACTGTGGATATAGCTGATGTGAATACGAGTGGCGGTTTGACCGTAACCAATGCCAATGCTTCGGGTGAAGGCTCATTTGCCCAGGCATTCGCCAATGCCCTGGCCGGTGATATTATCAATTTCAACTTTGATGGTACGGAAATTACACTGCCGGATCCGGATGCAATAATCATGAAAAGCATTACCATCAACGGATTCAATGCATTTAACGGGGAAAAGGTGATCTTCAAACAAGCAGGAGAAGGTAAAAGTTTTTTCAAGTTAGACTCAGGAATTACCGGAACTTTTCAAAACATCATTTTTGATGGAACCGGCATATTGGGTAATTCAGCCATCACAGCAGCGAATGGTTCCACTTTAAATATTGAAAACTGTGTATTTAAAAATATCAATGCACAAAAAAGCAATGGAGGAGCTTTACGCCTTCAGGGTGTCACCAATATATCGAATTCATTATTTGAGGGCAATTATTCCAACGGAGGCTACGGTGGCGGTGCCATTTGCATTTACAATGCTGCCGATGTAAAAATTGAAAATTCATCCTTTATTGGTAATCAAGGTCCGAGGGGAGGGGCTGTTATGGTCAATTCCAGTGTAGGAACTCCGTCAAATCTTGAAGTGATCAATTCTACTTTTGCAAATAATAGTGTGGAAGGAGAAACAAATGCACGTGGAGGAGCAGTGTATCTTCAAGCCAATTTGAAAGATGCTTCGCAAGTTAATTCAACATTTATCAATTGCACATTTACCGGTAATTATGCCATCAACAATGGCGGTGGTTTATGTGCTTTTGCCGGCTCAGGCAGAATTATCAATATCGACATGATCAACTGTATTATTGCATATAATAAGACAGGTAAAAATTCCGATATAGATGTGTGGAATCTGAATGACAGGGTTTTCTTTAAAACAGCAAGTAATTGTATTTACGGGTCAACATTGGGCGGAGCTGCCGGTATTGAATGGACAAATTCTATCCAGCCGGATGATATTAACCTTGCTGATATTTTTGAGGAGATTGAAGATTGGACAGATGATTTCAAACGTCCTGTTATAGCTGATGTGCAGAATTTGAAAGTCATTAATTTGTCGGAAAACAGCATTGCCAATGGTGCCGGTATTGCTGCTTTGACAGGATTTACCATTCCAACAGCGGATCAGGCAGGATATGTACGCCCTGCAACGCCTTCGGTTGGGGCAATAGAATATCATGTTCCGGCAGGCGTTTCCAATGCGGTTAATTCTGAACTGAAAATGATGATAAAAAATAAAGTAATTTCTTTTACCGGTTTACCGGGAGTAAGTCCGGTGGCTGTGTACGGATTAACGGGCAATCTGCTGCATCAGTCTTTGGTAAACAACAATCAGGAAATTTCTCTGGATCATCTTTCGGATAATTTGGTGATTGTGCGCATAGATAATAAAAGTTTCAAAGTGTTTTTGAAGTAAAATATTAATTACGGCAGAGCAATAGGCGGTGTCTTATAAGTGCCCAACTGCCACGTTGCTTTCGATATTCGGGCTCTGCCTTTTATCACATCATTGCCCATAGAGGGCTTCTAATTTAAAATATTATTAATTGTCATGAGAAGATATACAACACTCTTTCTGTTCTTTTGCTTTCCTCTGCTTCTTGCTGCAGGAAATATTAAGTTGATGACTTATAATATTGAAACCAACAAGGGTTTTAATTTTCAGTCTTTTCGCATTTCAAAGCATGCGCAAGTCATTGCTTCCTGTGGTGCCGATATCGTTGCCGTACAGGAAGTTACAGGGAATTCCAATTTCAATAGCCTAAAAAGTAAATCCGGTTTATCCGGACACTGGTATGATATTGCCGGAGATGGTTACGGCATAGGTGTTCTGTGGAATGCTTCTTTGGGTACGCCAACCATTACCAATGTTAAAATCGATCCTGCACCCGGTTCCACTGATCCTGAAAGCAGGGCATACATCATTGCTGAATTTGAAGATTTTTACTTTCTCAGCACACATTTTAGTTTGGATGCCGCTGACCGGGATGCCATGACTGCAAGCATCATCAGTTTTGCCAATACAGCCGGTAAAACGGTTTTTGTAGGAGGTGATTTCAATGCGCAACCGACCTATACAGCCATGCAAACTTTTCAAAGTAATGGTTTTAATATTCTCAATGATCTGAATCATAAAACTTACACAAGCAGTAATCCTGAATCTTTGATTGATATGATCTTAGGGTTCAGAAAAACAGCTTCAGATAAGCAATACACGGTAGTTGACAAAGGTGTGCCAACCCCGCCGTCCGGTGTGGTTTTGCAAGACATTTCCGATCATTTACCTTATTGCGTTACTGTAGATATAGCTGATGTGAATACGAATGAAGGTTTAACCGTAACCAATGCCAATGCTTCAGGTGAAGGCTCGTTTGCGCAGGCATTCGCCAATGCCGTAGCCGGTGATGTTATTAACTTCAATCTAGATGGTACGGAAATTACACTGCCGAATGCAATGGCCATGAAAAATATTACCATCAACGGGTTCAATGCATTCAACGGAGAAAGGATGATCTTAAAACCTGCAGGAGCAGATAAAAGTTTTTTCACACTAAGCCCGGGAATTACCGGAACTTTCCAAAACATCGTTTTTGATGGAACCGGCATATTGGGCAATTCAGCTATTGATGCAGCAAATGGCTCGACTTTGAATATTGATAATTGTGTATTTAAAAATATTAATTCACAAAACAACAATGGAGGAGCGATGAGAGTTCAGGGTGTAGCCAATATATCGAATTCACTATTTGAGGGCAATTATTCCAACGGGAGTTATGGTGGCGGTGCCATTTGCATTTACAATGCCGCTGATGTGAAAATTGAAAATTCATCCTTTGTTGGTAATCAAGGTCAGAGAGGAGGAGCTGTTATGGTCAATTCCACTGTAGGATCTCCATTAAATCTTGAAGTGATCAATTCTACTTTTGCAAACAATAGTGTGGAAGGAGCATCAAATGCACGTGGAGGTGCAGTATATCTTCAAGCTAGTTTTTCAGCAGCTACACTAATTAATTCAAAATTTATCAATTGCACCTTTACCGGTAATTATGCCATAAACAATGGTGGTGGTTTATGTGCTTATACTAACAACGATACTAAAAAAATTTATATCGATATGATCAACTGTATTATTGCATATAATAAGACGGGTAATCATTCCGATATAGATGTGTGGAATTTGGGTTCAAGGGTATATTTTAATACGGCAAGTAATTGTATTTACGGAACAGCAGCAGGCGGAGCTGCCGGTATTGTATGGACAAATTCCATTCAACCGGCTGACATCAACCTTGCTGATATTTTTGATGAGATTGAAGATTGGACGGGTAGTTTCAAACGCCCGGTCATAGCCAATATTCAAGGTTTAGAAGTCGCTAAATTATCGAAATACAGCATTGCAAGCGGTGCCGGTGTTGCTACTTTATCCGGCTTTTCCATACCGACAACAGATCAAATTGGGAATGATCGTCCAGCTACACCTGCAATAGGTGCTTTAGAAGTCATCGCTGATTTCCCTACCCGGGATATTCAGCATTCGGGTGACGAGAACTCCACCCGCATTTTTGTGAAAAACAAAACCATCTCTTTTCAGGGATTGTCCGGCACACAAATGTTGTCAGTTTACAGCATGACCGGTAGTTTATTGCATCAATCGCCGGTCAACAACCACGAATATTTATCCCTGGATCATCTTTCAGATAATTTGGTAATTGTGTGTGTTGAGGGGAAAAGGTTTAAAATTTTTCTGAAATAAAATAGGCGGTGTTTTATAAGTGCCCAACTGCTGCGTTGCTTTCGATATTCGGGCTCAGTAGAGACGCCACATGTGGCGTCTCTACAAAATATTTATATTTGGACAATTGGGATAAAATGTGTTTATATTGATTATTTTTGCACAATGTTTTTCAGGTAAAAAGGCATTTTACAAAACACCATACAGTGACAAAAAAAATCGATAGTTCCCCTTTGTTGATTGATGATTACAATTACGGCTTGCCGGATGAGAGGATAGCCAAATACCCCCTGGTAGAACGGGATCAGTCTAAGTTATTGGTTTATCGGCAAGGCAAAATCAGCGAGGATGTTTTTATCCATGCTGCCGATTATTTGCCGGAAAACACTTTATTGATATATAACAATACCAAGGTTATCCATGCCCGTATTCTGTTTCAGAAAGCAACCGGTGCTCAAATTGAGGTCTTTTGTCTGGAACCGGTCGCCCCTGCCGATTATGCCTTGTCGTTGGGCACAACCAACGGGTGTGTGTGGAAATGTATAGTCGGCAATTTGAAAAAATGGAAACAAGGTCCTTTGACAAAATCCATTGTTGTCAATCAATACTCATTTGAGTTGACAGCTTCCTTGTTGACTTCGGAAGGCAATGCGCAATATATCAGCTTTAGCTGGAGTAATCCTCAGATCAGCTTTGCTGAAATATTGGAACAATCCGGAGAAATACCCATTCCGCCCTATTTGCACCGCAAAGCGGAAGAAAGCGACAAGACAACTTACCAGACTGTTTATTCGAAAATAAAAGGTTCGGTAGCTGCTCCAACAGCCGGTCTGCACTTTACCGATAGAGTGATGCGCAGCTTGAAAAAAAAGCATATCCAAACGGCTGAACTTACCTTACACATTGGCGCCGGCACTTTCCAACCGGTAAAATCTACTGATGTAGCTGATCATCAGATGCATACCGAATTATTTGTCATCAGCAGAACGACGATTGAAAATTTATTGCATCGGTTGGGAAGCATTATTGCAGTGGGAACTACTACCGTACGAACCCTGGAAAGCTTGTACTATGTAGGTTTACAAATTATCCAAAAAAAAGCTGTTCAGGAAGGATGTTTCTTTATCAGTCAGTGGGAGCCCTATCAACAAAAATCTGACATTTCGGCAGAAGCGTCCTTATTGGCAGTCCTTGATTATTTAAAAATCCATAACCTGGATGCAGTTCTTGCCCAAACGCAAATCATCATCCAGCCCGGATATCAATTTAAAATGATTGAGGGGATGTTCACGAATTTTCACCAGCCGAAAAGCACGCTATTGCTATTGGTGTCAGCATTTGTGGGGAAAAACTGGAAGCAGATCTATGATTATGCCTTGCATCATGATTTTCGATTTTTGAGTTATGGCGATAGCTCTTTGCTATTAAAATGAGTGTCAGTCTGTGGACTGTTGGCAGAAATTTTGACAATGGGCGGGGCGGATTTCTCGCGGAATATTTTCTCGCAGATTGACGCAAATTGACGGTCGCTGATTTTCGCAGATTGCGGGAACTTGGGTTAATCCCAAGAAAGAGTAGCACACGGATGATGCGGATTGAGCGGATTAATGCAGATTCCGAGTTCCGGGGTCCGGGGTACGAGGTGGGGGTTCCAGGGGTTTGGAATAAATAAAAAATGGCGTACAAGCGACCGCCCTGAAAGGGCAGCATATACCAGCCCAATGGCAACGCCTTGGGTACCGTAAATGAAACAGAAAACGCGCGCCCTGAAGGGGCAACATAGTATTAGGATATTCTGCAATTAACAAAATCGGAAGTTTTTACGTAGCTTTGTCCGTAGGACAAACACGTGAATAACCCCCGGATTCATCCGGGGTAAAAATGGGAAGTGCTAATAAATAAAACTCTGTAGGAGTTTCCCTAAATTTTAAATTGTTAAACGCCTACAGCGTTTGAGTGGTCATGAGTTCGGCTGCCCCCAATTAAAATTGGGGGTTATGCACGTGGAACTTCTACGAAGTTCAAAGAGCAACTCCGAAAGAGTAGCACGCAGTCTTGACTTTTTTTTGCTTCGGTCAAGACAAAAAAATGAAGTGGGGTTTGGGGCAAAGCCCCAAGTTTAGTAAATTGAATAACAATTATTTATCAAAATAAAAAACAAAAATTATGATCTGGATTATCTTTATTGCTGTGGCTATAGCGAGCTTTGCTGTACAAGCCTCGTTGAATGCAAAATTTAAGAAATACTCGCAAATACCGGTTGGACTGACCGGGAGAGAAGTTGCCTACAAAATGCTGCAGGCAAACGGTATCACGGATGTGAAAATCATTTCCACACCGGGTCAACTTACCGATCATTACAATCCCACCAATAAGACCGTCAACCTGAGTGAAGGAGTTTATAATTCAGCAAACGTGGCAGCTGCAGCAGTTGCTGCACACGAGTGCGGACATGCCGTGCAACATGCGCATGCCTATGCTCCTTTGAAGATGCGTTCAAGTTTAGTTCCTGTGGTAAGCTTTGCCTCTAAATGGATGCAGTGGTTGTTGCTTCTGGGAATTATCTTAGTTGAATCTTTCCCTTATTTGCTGTTGGCAGGAATTATCCTATTTGCCACCACGACGCTGTTCAGCTTTATCACCCTGCCCGTTGAGATAGATGCCAGCAGGCGTGCTTTAGCCTGGTTAAGCAATGCCGGCATCACAAATTACTCAACGCAGGGACCTGCAAAGGATGCGTTAAAAACAGCCGCATATACCTATGTAATCGCTGCTTTGGGTTCTCTGGCGTCTTTGATCTATTACATCATGATCTTCACGGGAAGAAGGAATTAGCGTTGTTTAATTCCCAATTTCCTCATCCAGGCGGGAGTTTCTTCAGCCTTTTTGATGATTTCTTCATTGTCTAAGTCTTCCAAATCGACGGTGACAATTTCTTCTTGCGACTCCTCTTGTGAAACAGGTTGCTGAGTTTTGACATCCAGATTTTTCTGAGAAATGTGCTGTCTGGCAGCTAACAGGCTACTGATGCTGTCAACAGCGGCAGCGGGGGTATCTTTTTCAGGCTCTTTGTCTGCTGCATAATACGCCTCTATGGATTTTTCCAGCCGGTCTTTTTCCTGATCATCCGATACAGCAACAGGTTCCGGGGTTTCTTCTATAATTTCTTCACCATCCAAACTAACCGTCCGAATGGGTTTTTTGACGGTCTTTTCTTTACTTTCTTTCGTTTTCGCCATACCCGGAATATCCGACACATCATAACCTGTAGCGATCAAAGTAATTTTAACTTGCTCCCCCAGTTCGTCGTCAAAAGATGCACCCCAGATCACCTGAACATCCTCCCCTACAGAAGCCATAAAATCATTGATCTGCTGCACTTCTTCCATCTTGATTTGATGTTCAGTGGAACAATACAAATTCAGTAAAACGTTACTTGCACCCCTCACATCGCTTGTTTTCAGCAAAGGTGAATTCAATGCATCTTCGATGGCTTTGGTAATCCTGTTTTCCCCTGAAGCATAGCCGGTATTCATGATAGCCACGTTACCTTTGTGCAAAATGCTGTAAACATCCGCAAAGTCGGTGTTTATATAACCGGGTACGGTGATGATCTCAGCAATACCCTTAGCAGCATTTGTAAGCACATCATCCGCCTTGGCAAAAGCATTTGAAAGCGTAAGATCAGGAAATATTTCCCGTAGTTTTTCATTGTTGATAACCAACAAAGCATCCACATGTTCGCTCAATGCCAATACGCCTTTCATGGCTTGCCTTATTTTCTGATTTCCTTCGAAAGCAAAGGGTATGGTTACTATACCAACAGTCAGAATGCCTAATTCCTGAGCAACCCTGGCAACCACCGGAGAAGCACCTGTACCTGTACCTCCACCCATGCCGGCCGTGATGAAAATCATTTTGGTATTGTCTTTCAACACTTCTTTAATGTTCTCTATGGATGATTCGGCGGCTTCACGAGCTACTTCAGGTATACCACCTGCGCCTAAACCTTCTCCTAATTGAATTTTTAAAGGTACGGGAGAGTGCCGTAAAGCTTGATTATCGGTGTTGCATACCACAAAAGAAACATCTCTGAATCCCTGGTTGTACATATGATTGACAGCATTTCCCCCACCGCCTCCCACACCTATCACTTTGATGATGGAGTGATCTATCATGGGTAAATCTACTAATGGTAATATATCACTCATATTCTGTTGTTTTTGTTTGTTGATTACTATCTCTCAATTCAGTATCATCTTCAAAAAAAGAAAAGATACCCTGCGTTATTTTCTCGGTAAATGATTTACGTTTGTTCTTTGTCTTTTTAGGGGGATCTGATTCAACAGGTTCCCTGTTCTCCATTTTATGTTCGTGAGCGAGGATGATGGTCCCGATAATCTGGGCATACTCCAAATCATCATATTCTTCGGGTGTGTCGTCGCTCAGCCAGCCCGAATGATCACCTGTGCGAACCGGCAAACCGGTTTTCATCTCTAAGTATTCTTTGATATTTGTCAGCTTGGCAGCTCCGCCGGAAATGATAATGCCATTCGGTATCTCATGTTGAAATGCCTGAAGTTGCTGGAAAATGGGATTGAAAATCTCATCCAAACGCGATTCAATGATCATGGCAAGGAAGGTTTTGGGCACAACCAAAGGCTCATCATCCGGATTTTTAGCCGGTATGCGGATATGCACTTCATTCTCAACAAAGGACTGAGCAGCAACTCCTTGCAGACGTTTAACTTTTTCAGCATGAGCTTGTGAGATGCCTATTTCTTCTATATCTCTGGTGATATTTCCACCTCCGAAAGGCACCACTAACAGATATTGAAGCAGCTCATGACGATAGATAGCGAGAGTAGTAAAAGTATCTCCCATATTGATGATTGCACAACCGTTTTCCCTGTCTTCTTCTTCCGCAACTGCATAAGCCAATGCTTCCGCCGCCAGCGAAATATAATCCACAGAGCAATTGTAAATCCGTTCCATGCACTTCTGCAATTGCAGTTTCATCAGTTCGCTTCCTACCACCAGATGGTAATGTCCGACAATATTGTATGCCCTTTGACCTTCAGGATTTTCTGTTTCTTTACCGTCTAACTCATAGATCACAGGAATGGTGTCGTAAACCAGCATATTTTTAGCTTGATATGACTTCTCACATTCCAATGCCATATCATCAATGATGTCGTTAGTGATTTCTTTGGATTTATTTAATTTTCTACTGACGGAAGCGCGTACAATCCTCATACTCTTGCCTCCGACAGCAGTCGCTATTTGGGTGATGGGTTCCTGGAAGCCGGCGCTGTTTTGCAATTGTTTGAGCAAGGAAGTAACATTGAAGGCAGTGCCCGAGGGCTGCCCGATGATGCCATGTTTGATCTCATCAGCCATTCGGTGTTCCGACGACAACACCCTGATGCTTCCGTCTTCCAATACCCGGGCAGCAATCGCCCTGACTCCGGTAGCGGCAAAGTCAAACGCAACTAACCTGTTTATATCATCATCTTTTCCCCTCATATTAATAACTATTGATCTAACGCTTAATCGCTACTATTTGATTCTCAAATCTCAAATCAAGTTTTTTATATCTGTTCCATCCTGCTGCCTTAAAGCCCTGAACATAGAGCAGATACACACGGTTGAGTTTCTCTGCATATCCGTCCAGGCTCCCCAGAAAGATTGTTGTATTTCCTACACGCGGCACCAATTCAACCGTTTTGTCGGCATGCACATGGATTTGAGCAATTTGTGCATTCCAAAATTCGTGTTTTTCCAGGAAATCAATGAATTGAAACATCTCATTTTTTGCCATGGATTTAGTGATCCTTCCGGTAACTACCGGCACATAGGCAGCGGCATGCAAAGATACGGGAAATATCGCTTTTTCCTCATCTACATAATAATTTTCGTTGTTGCTGACCAAAAACTTAGGTGCTCTTAATTTCACTTTCAGATAAGCTTTGGCTGAAGGAGTATGGTAGCAAATCGCTTCTTTTACCGAAGGGTTTTCTTCAAGCAGGTATTCTATCTCATCCAACTGCAGCCGGCCCACTGACTGCCCGATTGGATGTAATCCGTTTCTACTCAGAACATCATGTATTTCATCGACTTTGACCAGTGGCACCTCCCCATCGATTTTTATGAGCAAATCCTTGCATTTTGCATCCGTATCATTTCCCGAAAAGAATCGCAAGGCAAAAATGAGATAACCCAACACTGCTACTATGCCTGTTGTTATCAGTATAAATTGTATGATGGTTTTTTTGTCAGCCACTTTAATTTTAATTTTTTATCTCTTTAATTTTCGACTTCAGCGTATCTTTGATTGCCGGAACGAGCGCCTCTATATCTCCTGCTCCGAAACTCACTACCAACTCCAGATCATCCCTTTGTTCCAGCAGGGATATCAACTTGGATTTCGGACAATATTGCTTTTTATCCAGGGTCATTTTATTTAAGATCAAATCCGGGTCAACTCCGTCAATGGGCAATTCCCGCGCAGGGTAAATATCGGTCAAGATCAATTCATCCAGGGCAGAAAGCACCCGTGCAAACTCATCCGCAAAATCCCTGGTACGGGTATAAAGATGCGGTTGGAATATGCCGGTTATCTTTTTATCGGGATACATTTCCCGGATAGAAATGATGCTCGCCTCAAGCTCATTGGGATGATGCGCATAATCATCAATATAGACCATCGTATCCGATTGGCATAAAATATTAAATCTTCGGTACACTCCCGAAAAAGACGCCAGTCCCGCACGCAATTCCTCTGCTTTGACTCCTCCCAACCAGGCTAAAGCCATGGCAGCCACGCTGTTTTCGACATTGATTTTTATTGGTACCCCTAATTTAACATCGGCAATGACTTCAGTAGGCGTATGAAAATCGAAATAAATCTCATGGGGTTTGATCCTGATGCGTTCAGCATGAAAATCACCTCCTTCGTCCATGGAGTAAGTGTACAACTTTACGCCTGGTTGTAATGTGGGCTGAAGATCAATTCCTTTTTTGATGATCAGGGCACCGCCTGTTGCAACTAAGGAAGCGAATTTCTCGAAACTCTCCTTGAATGCTTCCGGCGTTTTATAGATGTCCAGGTGGTCAGGGTCTGCTGAGGTGATAACCGCCATATAGGGATGCAAGGTGTGAAAAGACCTGTCGTATTCATCTGCCTCTATCACCACGAAATTACTCTCTTTGGATACCAATAAATTGGTTTGGTAATTATTGGAAATGCCGCCGAGGAATGCACTGCAGTCAACATGTGACTGGCGGAACAGGTGTGCGGTGATGGTGGAAGTAGTAGTTTTACCATGTGTGCCAGCGATACAGATGCCCTTTTTCAAACGGGTAATCTCGCCTAATAACTCGGCTCTTTTCATGATGCGGAAATCATGCTTTCTGAAGTATATCAACTGCGGATGGTCTTCAGGAACCGCAGGCGTCAATACCACCAGGGTTTTGGCAGCATCCAAAAACTCGACCGGGATATTGGCCACATCTTCCTCAAAAGAAACGGCTATCCCTTCCGACATCAACGTAT
>Ga0209718_1003987_pt1 | contig 12704 bp, 13 predicted proteins | sample AD_JPNAS1_MetaG_FD_184420 | JGI IMG/M metagenome (GOLD analysis project Ga0209718, IMG submission 184420) | Active sludge microbial communities of municipal wastewater-treating anaerobic digesters from Japan - AD_JPNAS1_MetaG (SPAdes) (version 2) | ecosystem: Engineered > Bioreactor > Anaerobic... | reverse complement strand
GATCAGCAGATAGCGGACGCCTTGACCTGCGAAGGCATCTGTATTTCCAGGAGGACAGTGGCAAAATACAGGGGCGAGCTGGAGATACCCTCATCAGCGCGACGGAGAAGGTACTGAGCTTTTCTGTGCCATATGGGCTGAGTCAGAGGAGGAATCTTGCCCTGCGCGTAGAAGTAACCTTTTTAGGATGGGTGGGACAGAAAATGGCGATGTGGGACGCAAAACGTCCAACCGGCGGAGATGAGGATGGCGGAGATGGGTGATATCGTCGCTGTGCAGCGTCGGATAGCACCCGAGCTCACCGAGAGAGTTGTGCTCCGGCACAGCATCCTGAGGCACGTTTCGTATTCGCAGCCTATCGGGCGGAGAGCGCTTGCCCAGTGCATAGGGAGAAGTGAACGCGTGGTTAGGCGGGAGGAGGACGTGCTTCGGGAGATCGGGCTCATCCTGGTGGGCCCGGATGGCATCCGTCTCTCAAGAGATGGGGAGGATATCTTACGGGAACTGGGGCAGTACGTTCGCTTGCTTACGGGAACCGGAGAACTCGAGAAGATGCTGGCGGAGAGATTCGGTGTGGAGCAGGCTGTAGTTGTGCCCGGCGACTCCGACTGCGATGATGCGGTGAAAAGGGAGATTGCGCGGGCAGGCGCGGCCGTGCTGAAGGACGTGATCTCCGATGGCGATGTAGTAGCTGTGACGGGTGGTACTACAATGGCAGCTCTGGCCCGGGAGGCGGTGGAGTTGCGCTCCGTCCGAGGTCTCGTGGTGGTTCCCGCCCGAGGCGGGCTGGGAGAGGACGTCGAAAAGCAGGCCGATACGGTCGCTGCATCCCTGGCCAAGAAGCTGGGAGGCAGCTACAGGCTTCTCAACCTCCCGGACGACCTTGGGCTCGAGTCGGCCGCAAGCGTGCGCGAGGAACCCCGAATCAAACAGGTGCTCGACACGATCAGGCAGGCACGGGTGGTTGTGCATGGAGTGGGAACAGCTTTGGAGATGGCGCGCAGGAGGAACCTCTCCGAGGCCGAGATCGTTCACATTCAGCAACTGGGGGCTGTTGGAGAGTCGTTCGGGTTCTACTTCAACTCCGCCGGCGAGGTTGTGTACGCCACCTCCAGCCTGGGCCTGAGATTGGCCGATCTGTCGAGGGCGCCCGCAGTGATATGCGTGGGCGGCGGGGCTAGCAAGGCACAAGCCCTATCGGCAGTGCTACGTAACGGGTTTTCCCATATCGTTGTCACGGATGAAGGAGCGGCGCGCGAGATCAAACATGAATCGGGGAGGTGAATCCCGCTGCAAGGTCGGCGGGAGCCAATGGCAGTCAAAATCGGGATTAATGGTTTTGGAAGAATCGGACGGCTTGTGTTCAGGGCGGGCGAGAAGCGCCCGGAAATGGAGATAGTGGCGATCAACGATCTGATGGATGCCAAGACCAATGCTCATCTCCTGAAATACGATTCCATTCACGGCACGTACGAGGGCGATGTGAAGGCGGGCGACGGGTACATAGATGTGGGCGGCAGGACCATCAAGGTCTTTGCGGAGAAGGACCCCACCAAATTGCCCTGGGGCGACCTGGGCGTGGACATTGTGATCGAATCGACGGGCGTCTTCAGGTCAAAGGAGAAGGCATCGGCGCACCTTGTGGGCGGCGCAAAGAAGGTTGTCATCACGGCCCCGGGCAAGAATGAAGACATAACGATCGTCATGGGCGTCAATGAGAAGAAGTATGACCCGGCAAACCACCATATCATATCCAACGCTTCATGCACCACTAACTGCCTTGCGCCTGTGGCCAAGGTGCTCATGGATTCGTTCGGAATCCGGCGCGGGCTCATGACTACAGTCCACTCGTACACTAATGACCAGCGAATCCTGGATCTGGCCCATTCGGACCTTCGGCGGGCGCGAGCCGCAGGCATGTCCATGATACCTACTACGACGGGAGCAGCGTCCGCGGTGGCGCTTGTACTGCCCGAGCTCCGAGGCAAGCTGAACGGGTTCGCCATGAGAGTGCCCACACCCAACGTGTCGGTCGTGGATTTCGTCGCCGACCTCGAGAAGAAAGCCACGGTAGACGACGTTAACAGCGCGCTCCGTGCGGCGGCGGAAGGCCCGCTTTCGGGTATCCTCGCCTACACCGAAGAAGAGCTAGTGTCGCACGATTTCAACCATGATCCCCATTCTTCCATCGTAGATGGGCTGTGCACGATGGTCATCGACGGCGACATGGTCAAGGTGATCGCTTGGTATGACAATGAGTGGGGCTACTCTAACCGCGTGGTGGATCTGGCGAGCTACATCGCGAAGCTCCTTTAGCGGAGCCGCGCGGCTGAGAGGAGCTGATTAGCATTGCACAAGCTCACAGTGGAGGACGTAGAGGCGGCCGGCAAACGTGTTTTCGTGCGGGTTGACTTTAATGTGCCGATGGATGCCGACCGGAACATAACCGACGATAGGAGAATCGCTGCGGCGGTTCCAACCATAGAGTACCTGATCGAGCGAGGGGCGAAGGTGATACTCGCTTCTCACCTCGGGCGTCCCAAGGGCAAGTTCGACCCCGGATCCACCATGGATCCGGTCGCGGATCGTCTCTCGGCGCTTCTGGGTCGGCCTGTGCAGAAACTCCCTGACTGTGTGGGGCCGCAAGTGGAAGCGGCCGTGGCCGCCATGTCGCCGGGGGATGTAGTTCTTCTCGAAAATGTGCGGTTTCATAAGGAGGAGGAAGCTAACGACGCGGAGTTCGCGCGGCGTCTGGCTTCGCTCGCCGACCTGTTCGTCAACGATGCGTTCGGCGCGGCTCACAGGGCACACGCCTCGACCGAAGGCATAGCCCACTACATACCCGGCGTGGCCGGATTTCTGATGCGGAAAGAGATAGAGATCATGGGCCGAGCCCTGGCCGATCCGGCGCGTCCGTTCGTCGCGATTTTGGGCGGGGCTAAGGTGTCGGACAAGATCGGCGTCATCGACAACTTGCTCACCCGCGTTGACGCGTTGCTCATCGGAGGGGGCATGGCCTTCACATTTCTGAAGGCTCAGGGGCACGAGGTCGGCAAGTCACTGGTAGATGCGGAGAGGCTGGAGTACGCCCGGGAAGCCATGGCGCGCGCCAGCGAGAAGGGAGTTCGTTTCGAACTTCCCACGGACGTGGTTGCGGCAGAGCGGTTCGAAGCCGATTCGCCGCTCCGGGTTGTCGGCGTCGATGCCATCCCTGCCGACTGGATGGGTCTCGACATCGGTCCGTATACCGCTCGGAGGTTCGCCCAGATAGTGCGCGGCGCAGGTACTGTGGTGTGGAATGGCCCAATGGGCGTCTTTGAGATGGAAGCGTTCGCTGCAGGCACGCGCAGTCTGGCGCAGGCGATGGCGTCGTCAGGCGGTGTGACCATTGTCGGAGGCGGCGATTCCGCGGCAGCCTGCGAGCAGTTTGGGTTGGCGGACAAGATGACGCACGTGTCGACCGGCGGGGGTGCGTCCCTTGAGTTTCTCGAGGGACGGGTACTGCCGGGAGTTGCGGCGCTTGGCGATAAGGAACCGGGGGTGTGGTAGTCTTTGAGGAGTCCGATAGTAGCAGGCAATTGGAAAATGCACAAGACCATTACTGAGGCTCGCGCGCTTGCGCGTGAGCTGGTGGGCCGGGCTGCCGAGTTCGTCGAGTGCCAGGTCGTTCTGTGTCCGCCGTTCACGTCGATCCGGGCTGTGGCGGAAAGTGTCGCACGATCAGGCATCGAGGTGGGAGCACAGGACGTATACTGGGAGGCCAAGGGCGCGTACACGGGCGAGGTATCTTGCGAGATGCTGATCGATGCCGGATGCCGCTGGGTCATCATTGGGCATTCCGAGAGAAGGGCCATGTTCGGTGAGACTGACGACACAGTCAACCGGAAGGTGAAAGCGGCATTGGCAGCAGGTCTGCTGCCCATAGTATGCGTGGGCGAAAGCCTTGCCCAGCGCGAGCAGGGCATCACTACTGACGTAGTGAATAAGCAGGTGGAAGGGGCCTTTGTGGGCGTGCCTGCCGACAAGGCCTGCCAGATGGTAGTAGCGTACGAGCCTATCTGGGCCATTGGCACGGGACGCGCCGCGACCGGCGAAGACGCCAACGAGGTCGCGAGGGCTATCCGGTGTACTCTCTCGAGGTTGTACTCTGATCGGGTGAGCGAGGCAGTGAGGATCCAGTACGGGGGCAGTGTTAAGCCTTCGAACATGGCCGAGTTCGCCAGGCAACCCGAGATAGACGGCGCGCTAGTGGGCGGGGCTAGTCTTGCGGCAGAGGACTTCGCCGGGATCATTGGCCGAGTGGTGAACGCCAAGAAGTGAGCAGGTGAGAAAGGAGCACAGGCGGCGTGTGCCGCCGACCTAGATGTCGATAATCACAGATGTGTATGCGCGCGAGATACTCGACTCCAGAGGAAACCCCACAGTCGAGGTGGAAGTCACGCTATCCGATGAGACAATGGGCAGGGCCTGTGTGCCTTCGGGCGCCTCCACCGGCCAGCATGAAGCACTCGAACTGCGCGATGGCGACCCCGGTCGTTACCTCGGCCGCGGGGTTGCGAAGGCCGTAGACAATGTAAACGACACGATAGCCGATGAGATTGTAGGCATGGACGCCCGAGACCAGGCGCTGATCGATCTGACCCTGATAGAGCTGGACGGGACGCCCAACAAGTCGAAACTAGGGGCCAATGCTATGCTCGGAGTGTCGCTCGCTGTGGCGCACGCAGCGGCCGAGTACATAGGCCTGCCGCTCTATCAGTATCTGGGCGGCGTAGGCGCCCGCACCTTGCCTGTGCCGCTGATGAACATACTCAACGGCGGCAAGCATGCCGACAATAACGTCGATATACAGGAGTTCATGATCGTACCTCTGGGCGCCGATAGTTTCGCGCACGCTCTCCGGATGGGCGCGGAGATATACCACTCGCTCAAGGCTGTGTTGAAGAAGCGCGGGCTCTCCGCGGGCGTGGGAGACGAGGGAGGATTCGCCCCTGACCTCGATTCGAATGAGCAAGCTATCGCCGTCGTAGTAGAGGCCATAGAGAAGGCTGGTTTCGCGCCGGGCAAGGACGTGTTCGTGGCGCTTGACGTGGCTGCAAGCGAGCTGTGGCGGGGCGGCAAGTACGTACTGGAAAGCGAAGGCAGGGAGCTTGATGCCGAGTCGTTGGTCGGCTACTACGAGAACCTGGTCGGCAAGTACCCCATCATATCCATAGAAGACGGGCTCGCGGAGGATGACTGGGACGGCTGGCGCATCGCCACTGAGAGGCTTGGCGACCGCGTTCAGCTTGTGGGCGACGATCTCCTCGTCACCAACGTGGAGCGGATTGAGCAGGCGATTCAGCGAGGTGTAGCCAACTCTGTACTAATAAAGGTGAACCAGATCGGCACGCTCTCCGAGACGCTGGACGCTATCGAAATGGCCAAGCGAGCCGGCTACACTGCCGTGATCTCGCACCGATCAGGCGAGACGGAAGATACCACCATCGCCGACATCGCGGTAGCCACAAATGCGGGTCAGATCAAATCGGGGGCCCCGTGCCGTACGGACCGGGTGGCCAAGTACAACCAGCTACTCCGGATTGAGGATCTTCTGGGCGATGCAGGCATGTACGCGGGCATGGACGCGTTCTACTCGATCAAACGCGCGCGAGGCTAGCAATGCGCGAGTGGGGGCGATGAGGCGTGCACGGCATAACTCGAATCCGGGGCGTGCTCGTGGGGCACGCTCAGAATGATGAGGCCCTAACCGGTTGCACAGTGGTGTTGACTCCGGGAGGGGCGGTTGCGGGCGTGGACGTAAGGGGATCAGCCCCCGGTACGCGCGAGACCGATCTCATGCGTCCCTGTAACCAAGTTGAGAAGGTCCAGGCCGTGGTGCTTTCGGGAGGAAGCGCCTACGGCCTGGACTCCGCTTCAGGAGTCATGCGATTTCTGGAAGAACAGGGAGTCGGGTTTGCTACCCCTTTCGGCGTTGTTCCTATTGTGGGCGCCGCAGTCATCTATGACCTGGGGCTGGGCAATGCCAAGGCTCGGCCGGACGCGGAAATGGGCTATGCGGCGTGTGTTGCCGCGTCTTCCGGGCCGTGTCGCGAGGGCAATGTCGGCGCGGGAACCGGCGCCACAGTAGGCAAGATGTTGGGCCCGGAGTACGCCGTGAAAGGCGGACTGGGAACGTATGCGGTCGAGCTCTCCGGCCCGGGCCAGGCCGAGGCGGGCGATCGCGCGCACGGGGACGGCGGGCCTGTGCTGGTGGGCGCGCTGGCGGTTGTCAATGCCCTGGGGGATGTGGTGGATCCCTGGTCCGGTCGGGTCGTAGCCGGAGCGTATGACCGCGGCGCCGGCCGGTTTGTAGGGCCGGGCGCCCGCCTGACCGGAGCGGCCGCACCCGGGCAGAGCCAGGCGGGAGTGTGCATGAACACCACTATTGCAGTTGTGGCCACAAATGCTATTCTAGACAAGGAAGGCGCAAACAAGGTCGCCCAGATGGCCCAGGATGGGCTGGCGCGGGCGGTCATCCCGGCTCACACCATGTACGATGGCGACACGGTGTTTTGCCTGTGTACCGCGGAGAAACCTCTGTCGGGCGACAGGGCTGCCGACATAACTGCCATAGGTTCACTGGCCGCCGAAGCACTGGCGGCAGCAGTGGTCAGGGCTGTGGAGGCGGCAGATACGGCCGGAGGATGCCCGGCAGCATGCCACATCCAGGCGGGACGCCTCAACTCGGATCGCAAGTGACCGAGATCAACGGCGGAACCCTGGCAGAGCGGGCAATGGCGCCTATCCATACCCCAGGAATCGTCCGGCACCCGATAGGGGCTGGAACGGAGGTGTAGTTGGTTTGAAACTAGATACTCGGCAAATCACTATCGCGGGAGTGCTTGGGGCTCTGACCTTGGTACTGGGCATGACGCCCCTCGGCTTTATCCGTGTGCCCACACTTGCCGGCGCTGTCACAATAATGCATCTTCCCGTCATCCTCGCCGGCATCCTCGGAGGCCCTGCCATAGGAGTCGCTGTCGGCCTCATATTCGGACTTCTCACGATGATGCAGTTCTGGCCGTACGATCCCCGGGTGCTCATACCGGCAAGGGTGTTGATTGGACCGGTAGCCTTCTTGGTCTACAGAGCACTCCGCAACACGGGATGGGGCCTTCCCCTGGCCGCTGTGGCGGGCAGTGGCGTGAACACCGTGGGCACGCTGGGGTTAGCTGTTGTGTTTGGGTGGATTCCGTTTGCAGGTAGGGAAGGCGCCCTGGGCATCGCGCTAATACACGGCATACCGGAAGCGATTGTGTCGGCGCTAGTTGTGACACCGATAGTACTCGCTGTGAACCGAGTAATGCACCGATCTCAGCACCGCTCGTAACCGCTCGTAATTGCTGCGATTGCGATTGCGATTGCGATTGCGTCGATTGCGATTGCGATTGCGGCGATTGCGGTTGTCACGGTCCCCGGCGTGTGGTAGAATCAACTGCAGTGTTGTTAATGCATAGGGGGTTCCTGCAGTGGAGACGGTTCTGATAATCCTGGAGTTTGTGCTCTCCATAGCACTCACAATCATGGTGGTTCTGCAGCAGAGCAAAGGCGAGGGCTTGGGCGTCATAGGCGGTGGGGGGCAGCTCTTCTTCACCAAGAACAAGGGCCTTGAAGCCTTTCTTGAGAAGGCTACTACCTGGGTCGCCGCTGCCTTCCTGCTGATCTCCGTCTTGTTTGCGTTTGTGTAGACGCCGTCGCAGAGCGGTGAAGGCCTCGCACTTGCTTTACGGTGCGAGGCCTTGTTGTAGTGCGAAATAGCCTACGAGGAGCATCGCCATGGGCCTAGTTCGCAATCTCTGCAGGCAAGCCAGGAGCCATCCCGAGCTCATTGCGCTTGCGGATTCGGCAGGCCGGTCGGTCAGCTACGCCCACCTCGCGCTGGCTGTGGGAATCGCAGCCGGTCATCTGCGCGACGCCGGCATCAGGCCCGGCGACAGAGTGTTCGTGTGCCTGCCGAACGGCTTCGATTTCGTGCATGCTTACTACTCTGTGATCGCGGCGGGGGCCATTGCTGTTCCCGTCAGCCCCCGGTTGCCTGCGGCGGATGTTGAACGCGTTTTGAACGACTGCCAGCCGTTGGCAGCGATTACGGAGCCTGGCGCACAAGTGCCCGGGCCGAGGACTTCGCTCACTCCCGCCGACCTGGCCTGCGATGCGATGGAGAATGAAGGCGCAGCACAGGCAGTGGCCAGGGCGCGTGGGGCGATGACGCTGCTCGAGGCGGCTGCGGCGAACACAGAAGACAGCCCGGCGATCATCTTGTACACATCGGGCACTACCGGCGACCCGAAAGGGGTCATGCTTGCGGGAGAGGCGCTTGCTGCGAACGCACAGGCCATGGGGGAGGTTTCGGCCTCAGGCCCAGAAGACGCTCACCTGTGCACCCTTCCACTGCACCATTCGTTCGGAGCGACGGTGTCGATGAACATGCCCATTGCTACGGGCGGACGAATTGTGTTTGGAGGCCAGTTCATCCCGGTCGGGGTGGCCAGGCTGATCCGGCGCGCCCGCGTGACTGTATGGGCCGGAGTGCCGGCCATGTTCGCCGCCATGGCGGAGCGCGCGGATGTCGACCCAGGCGATCTGGGCAGCCTGCGTATGTGCATCTCAGGCGGGGCGGCGCTGCCAGGCCGAGTCTTCCGCGCTTTCAGCGAGCGGTTCGGGATCGAGATAGCCGAAGGGTACGGGCTCACGGAGGCATCGCCGGTGGTCACGGCCACGCCGGCTGGCGACCGCATTGTATCTGGGGCCGTGGGACCGCCCATCCCGGGTGTATACATGCGGATCGTCGATGAATTCGGGGAAGAGATGGCCCGAGGGCGGGCGGGCGAAGTATGTGTGTCTGGCCCTGGGGTGATGTTGGGCTACTACGGCCGGCCCCGCGACACGAGTCAGGTGCTTCGCGATGGCTGGCTGCGCACCGGCGATATTGGGCTAGTCGATGAGCACGGTTACCTTCGGATTCTTGATAGGCAAAAGGACGTGATCAACACCTCGGGGTACAAAGTCTACCCGGTCGAGGTGGAGGAGGCCATGAGGCAACACCCAGCCGTAGACGATTGTCTTGTCGTAGGGCAACCCCATCCCGTGAGGGGCGAAATCGTGGCCGCCCATGTACAGCTTAAGCCGGGCGCAAGGGGCACGTCCGAGCGGGAACTCCTCCTTTTCTGCAGGCGCCGGCTGGCCAACTACAAGGCGCCGGCGTGTGTGATCATCCATGAGGCACTGCCTGTGAACGAAATGGGCAAGCGCAGCAGGCAGCTTGTCCGGGCGCAAGGAGAGATGACAGAACAGTGAACAGAGATGCAGCTCTGGATGAAGTGAAGGCTCACGTCTCAAACGCTAACCTGATCAAGCACATGGTGGCTGTCGAGGTTTGCATGCGCGCGCTTGCCCGCCGCCTGGGCGGGGATGAGAGTAAGTGGGGGCTTGCCGGGCTGCTGCACGACATAGACTACGACAGCGCCGGCGCGGATCCGGCGCGTCATTCGCTGGTCGGGGCGGAGATGTTGGAGGGAATGGGCGTGGATCCTGACGTGGTCTACGCCGTTCGGGTGCACAATGATCGCCACGGGCTGCCCAGGATCTCGGCGATGGACAAGGCGCTTCATGCCGTCGACCCGCTCACGGGGCTTATCGTCGCCTCCGCGCTCATACATCCGTCCAAGAAACTTTCGGCGATTGATGTCGGCTTCGTCATCAATCGGTATCATGAGAAGGGGTTCGCCAGAGGCGCCAACAGGGAACAGATCGCTCTCTGTTCGGAGTTGGGCATGGAGTTTCCTGAGTTCGTGGGCGTGTGTCTGGAAGCTATGCAAAAGAACGCCGCGGAGCTTGGCCTTTGATGCGAATACCCGGGCAGCGGCGCGGTTTGCGCGGTATGGGGGTGTGATAGGTGCCGACCGAAAAGGGCTCAGAGAAGCTAGTAGCCAGCAACAGAAAGGCCAGGCATGAGTATTTCATAGAGGAAACGTACGAGGCTGGCATCGCTCTGACCGGAACCGAGATCCAGAGTGTGAGGCAGGGCCGAGTCAGCCTGGGCGACGCGTACGCCGAAGTCAGGAATGGCGAAGTGTTTTTGGTCAACTCGCATATAGCAGAGTACGACTACGGGAACAGGTTCAATCATAACCCGAGGCGCCCGCGAAAGCTGCTGCTGCACAAGTCGGAGATCAGGCGCCTCGATTCGCGAGTTCGGGAGCGCGGCTACACAATAGTGCCGCTCAAGATGTACTTCCGAGGGGGTCTGGCCAAGCTCGAAATCGGCCTGGCCCGCGGCAAGAAGACCTGGGACAAGCGCGAAGACATCGCAAATCGCGACGCGCAGAGAGAGATCGAGCGCACGACGAAGGCATCCCGCCGTGATCGGGAGTAGTCTTGCGCGAGGATCGGGGCGAAAGAGCGAAAATCGGCCATTGCATCGTTTGGCGAAGGCGTGGTATGATAACCTAAGCAGTGATAGGGGGCGTTACGGTTTCGACGGGGAGTGCCGTGAGGGGCGTGGCGAGCCGAGATCCCACCTGCTCGTTAATCGGTGGAAGCACGATAAGTGCCGATAACTCACTAGCATACGCAGCCTAGTTAACTAGGTTGCCGTCCGACCCGGGCTTATTCCGGGAGCCTGGCAAGGGCGTCATTTAAACCGGGATGCACGTGCGCCAATTCTCGGAGGCGTGCGCCAAGATCATCGAGATAACCCTCGTGCAGCGCGCTCGCGCGCGGTACGTTGGGCGAAAGCAAGTACGCGGGCTACGCTCGTAGAAGCGCGCCAAGTGGTCTTTCCGGACCCGGGTTCGACTCCCGGCGCCTCCACCAGATCTTTGGTCAGGCCGTGTTGAACATCGCATATCAGGCAACCTCATCCGCCATGGATGAGGTTTTTTCAACGCATCAGTCTGAGAGGAATCGTGCCGTTGCTGCAGAAGATAAAGTACGTACATGCTTAAGGCTGAGAGCGCAGGTGGTTCGAACTGAACGGCGATATGGCCCGACTTGCCGAGTTTGTGGCCGCGCGTGGTTGGGAAGTGTGTCAGGAGCGAGCGATCCAGCACGGGCGGCAGATGAAGATAAGCGACGGGCAGAACGAGGCCCGAGTGGCAATATACTCCACAGGGAAGGCGCTGGTTCAGGGCAGGTCTTCCAGCCTTACGGACGAGCTCACTGCATGGTGTTCGACGAATTTGGGGGGAAGCGTCTCCCGAACGGGAGCGTCTGAACGCGGGCCTCTGCCCAATCCAGCGCAGGAGTGCGGAATTGCCAGGATAGGGATAGACGAGTCCGGCAAGGGCGACTATTTCGGACCGATGGTAGCTGCCGGCGTATACGTCGACGGGCGGTTGGAGTCTGTCCTGACCAACATGGGCGTAGTAGACAGCAAACGTCTATCGGACGCGCGCATTGCCAAGCTCGCGGCGGCAATCAGGAGCGAGTGCCCACATTCCGTGGTTGCCATAGGTCCGGCCCGCTACAACCAGCTCTATGCGAGTATGCGCAATGTGAACGTGATGCTCGCGTGGGCTCATGCGAGGTGCCTTGAGAACGTGCTGGCGCGAGTGGAGTGCGGATTGGCCGTTTCCGATCAGTTTGGCGACGAGTCGTACCTCACGCGGGCCCTTATGGAGAAGGGCCGACAGGTCAAACTGGAACAGCACCCTCGGGCCGAAGCGGACGTGGCCGTGGCTGCCGCCTCAGTTCTGGCGCGGGACGAGTTCGTGCGCAGGCTTTCGGCTCTGTCGCAGCGGGCGGGGATCGAGCTCCCCAAGGGCGCGTCAGACCCCCGGATAGTGGCCGTTGCATCGGAGATAGCGTCGAAGGGCGGACGAGAGGCTCTGGCGGACTATGCCAAACTGCATTTTCGGACCACCGGATCACTGGGTATGTAGGTACTGCCCCGGCGCACGGGCGACAGGAGGCATGCAAGATGGCTGAAGAAAACGGTTCCTCGGAGAATCGGAGGAGGCACTGGGCGGGCGTCACGCTCATCATTGTCGGCTGCTACCTGCTAGCGTCGCAGTTTGTTCCAGGCCGGATCATGGGGATGTTGGCGGCGCCGGGGATCGGGGCGCTCCTTCTGCTGTGGGGAGCGGCCAACAGGAGCGTGGGGCTCATCGTCGTCGGTGGAGTCGTATTCGGCAGCGGCGCTGGGTCTTTCCTGGCTAACGAGGTATTTTGGCGTCTTAAGGGCCCTGCCAATGCCGGTGTGATCGTGCTCGGCATGGCAGGCGGATGGTTCATGACATGGCTGCTATCTGAAAGGTTCACGGGGAATCCTCAGCGTTGGGCGCTGGTTCCAGCCGTGATCATGACTGCTGTGGGTGTTCCGCTGATCCTGTCGAGTGTGGCCCCTGTTGTGCTGGAATGGGTTGCTGCGTGGTGGCCCGCGCTGCTCATCGTAGCCGGCCTGCTCCTTTTCTCCCGGCGCGGCGGCGCGGGCGGCGGGGGCGGCGGGGGATGACAGCGGCGCTGACCGAGGCGTGGCCGTCGGAACACATCGGAACACAGAGGGATCTCCCCCCGCGATCATGTGTGTTGTCGTAATTGATTGGAGGTAGACTGTGTACAATGGAAGCCAGGCAGATTCGCGAAGGCATATTCTGGATGGGCGCTGTAGACTGGGACCGCAGGCTTTTCGATTCGCTGATTCCCCTTCCTGACGGGACAAG
>Ga0209718_1003970_pt1 | contig 12743 bp, 9 predicted proteins | sample AD_JPNAS1_MetaG_FD_184420 | JGI IMG/M metagenome (GOLD analysis project Ga0209718, IMG submission 184420) | Active sludge microbial communities of municipal wastewater-treating anaerobic digesters from Japan - AD_JPNAS1_MetaG (SPAdes) (version 2) | ecosystem: Engineered > Bioreactor > Anaerobic >... | reverse complement strand
GGTTCTGCCGCTTCTGCTGCTTCTGCCGGTTCTGCCGGTTCTGCCGCTTCTGCCGCTTCTGCTGCTACCTTGGCGTGGCCCCGAATGAGCTGCTGGGGTGCGTGTATGTATTGTGGGCAGTAGCAATTGGAAAAGCGAGTAGACATCACCAGGCGGGATAGTGAGCGCGGGAACCACACCCTGCCCGATCATTGTGGTGGGCTGTTGGCTGGGGGGGACATAATCCGCTCGCTGGAATGGCCATTTAGCTGGTCTTGGCATCATGGCCTTCGGGCAAAAGGGCTGGAGCTGGCATATCGTCAGTTTTTGCCATCAGTTTTGGAGATGCCCTCAACTTTTGAGTACATCGATTTCGAAGGGCCGCCTGACCGCCTCCGAATCACGAAAATCGGGGGGTATCCGACGGGTTTGGACAGTGAAGCAGGCGGGCGGACAGACATAATATCCCATGATATGGCTAAGCTTGGCAATGGCTCGCGAGCTATGGCATACAGTAACAGAGAGTCCCCAATAACTAGGCGGCCATCGGCCTTGGGAGCTCCCCTTGGAGGGCCGATTTGCCCCCTAGGGCTCCCGGCCCAAATCGATGTACTCAGAAGTTGAGGGCATCTCCGAAACTATTGTCAGAATCTGACCATATCCCTGGCTGGATACCCCCGGGGGTATATCACTGAGCCGCAGCAGTCACCTTTCTATCCCTCAGCACGCCCCCGGATCTGTCCCCGGGTCCATCCTTAGGGGTATCCCTGGACCTACCCGCGGATCTTTCCCCAGATCTATCCTTGGGCGTATCCCTGGACCTACCCGCGGGTCTATCCCTGGACCTGCCCCCGGATCTGTCCCCAGGTCTGTCCCCGGATCTGCCCCCGGATCTGTCCCCAGGTCTGTCCCCGGATCTATCCCCAGGTCTGTCCCCGGATCTATCCTTGGGTCTATCCCTGGACCCGGTGCGATTCCGACTGCTTCCTCTGTGGCCTGGCGAGGCAACACGCCTGCATGCGGGGGATCTGCGACCCCGAAAACCACAATCCCCACACGCACCCGAGCTGCTGCGCCCAATTGACACCGCTCTGCGGCGGTAGTAGTATATGGATGTGCACACTTTTGTGAACACGTCCGCTCGGAAGGCAACCATCGGAAGGCGACGACCGGTTGTTCATGTCTTTGCAGTGGCTATCAGGAGGGATCTACGTGGGCGTTTTCGAAAAACGCATCGACACCTTTCTCACCGAATACAACAATCTACGCGAAAAGAACCTTTACTACTACCTTCAGCAGGTAGACCAACTTGACGGCGCTCATGTCTGGATTGGCGGACGGCGCATGGTTATGTTCTCCTCATACAGCTACCTCGGCCTTCTCAAGCACCCCAAAGTGCAGGAACGCGCCCGCGAGGCCCTTGACCGTTTCGGCACCGGCACCCATGGCGTCAGAATACTGGCCGGCACAACCGCGGCTCACGTCGAGTGCGAGCAGCGTATTGCCAGTTTCCTTGGAACTGAGGACGCTATCGCATACAGCTCCGGCTATGTTGCCAATCTGTCCACCATATCCACATTGCTTGGCCGCCACGACGTGGTTATCACCGACAAACTTAGTCATGCCAGCATCATCGACGGCTGCGTGCTGTCTAGCGCCGAGTTTCAGCGTTTCAAGCACAACGACCTCGACGACCTGAGGCGCCTCCTCAAAGCCGCCGCCGACAAGTTCGAGGGTAAGCTGGTAATCGTGGATGCGGTGTACAGCATGGACGGCGACGTCTGTCCTCTGCCTGAGCTTGTGGCCCTTTGCCGAGAGTACGGCGCATGGCTGATGGTAGACGAAGCCCACTCCCTCGGAGTTCTGGGCACGACGGGCCACGGAATCATCGAGTATTTCGGCATGTCACCTCAGGACGTAGAGATGCTTAGCGGATCGCTGTCCAAAACCCTGCCCGCAGTCGGAGGGTTCGTTGCCGGACGACACGACCTCATCCAGTTCCTGCGCCACCAAGCCCGCGGTTTTGTGTTCTCGGCTGCTCTCCCACCCGCGGCGGTAGCGGCCGTCACCGCTTCGCTCGACGTCATCGAAGAAGACCCATCGCTCATCGCCGCCGTGCGTCGCAATATCCAGCGGTTTGTGGGCGGGCTGAACGAGATGGGCTACGACACACTCAACACCAAGAGCTGCGTGATCCCGATAATCATCGGTAAGCCTGAACCCACACTTGAGCTGACGTCCAGGCTCCACAGGGACGGGATGTTCGTGTCGCCCATTCTGCACCCGGCAGTGCCGATGAACACTTGCCGTCTACGTGCCAACGTTACAGCAGGGCACACCGATGAAGATATTGACTTCGCTCTCGACCTGCTCCGAAGGCATGGAAAGGACATGGCGATAATCAAATGAAGGCTATTCAGTTCGAGGGGACCGTCCCCCGATACGTGTACTCAACCGTAGCAGGATCCATAATCCGCAACGCATACTACGACCGATTCTCCAACATAGTGATGAGGGATGTTCGTCCCCCCGAACTGCCTACACCCGAGTGGGTTAGGGTAAAGACCAAATACGCAGGCTTTTGCGGCAGCGACAAGAACCTGATACTCCTGCACGACTCGCCGTCTACGTCGCCGTATGCATCTTTCCCGTTCACCATCGGGCACGAGAACTGCGGCTACGTAGTTGAGATGGGCGCCATAGCAGCCGAACGCCTGGCCATCGGCATCGGCACGCGCGTGGTAGTCGACCCGCTGCTTTCATGTGTTCCCCGGGGCATCAGTCCTGTCTGCCCCAGCTGCGCACGGGGCGATTACTCTCTCTGCACCAACTTCACCGAAGGGTCAGTCTCGCCCGGCATGTCAATCGGGACATGCCGCGACACCGGAGGCGGATGGAGCTCCGAGTTTGTAGCCCACTACTCGCAGCTCATCGCTGTCCCCGAAAACGTGAGTTCCGAAGACGCAGTGCTCGTTGACGCGTTCTGCTCATCATTGCACCCCGTCATGCGCAACTTCCCGGCTGATGACTCCACAGTGCTCATCATCGGCTGCGGCGTGATCGGGCTCTCGGCCGTCGCCGCCATCCGCGCGCTCGGAGGCAAAGCGCGGATTGTAGTCCTGGCCAAGCATGAATTCCAGGGCGAAGCAGCGACACGGCTCGGCGCCGACGCCGTAGTCTACATGGGGAATTCGACAGACTACTACGCCGAACTGGCCGACGTGCTCAAGACTAAACTGCTCAAACCCATGCTGGGCAAGAGAGTCGTGGTCGGCGGCGCGCACACCGTATTCGACTGTGTTGGGAGTTCCACCAGCATCGACGATGCATTGCGGTTCACGATGCCTCACGGCACGATGGTTCTGGTGGGCCTGGCCGCCTTCCCCAAAGGAGTAGACTGGACCCCGATCTGGCTCAAGGAGGTCCAGGTGCGCGGATCCTTCTGGTGCTCAACCGAGCAGTTCGAAGGGAGAGCTATGCGCACATACGAGATAGCAGTGGAACTACTGCGCACCGGCAGGGTGAGCCTATCACCCCTGCTTACTCACAAGTTCCGTCTTGAGGATTACAAGCGGGCTATTGCGGCCAACCTAAGCATCCGCTCATCCCGGCTGATCAAGTCGGTGTTTGAGTTTGACTGACCGGTACAAGGATCCCGCGCAGCATCATCTGTTTGATGGAGGGCGCGGCCTTGGCAGGCGGCACGCCGCCGTCGCGCCAATCAAGCACCACTGTCGTAGGCGCGCTGAGCACGTACCGGATTACCGTGTCGGTGTCAACATCGCGTATGCATCCTTCAGCTTTGCCTCTCGCGATGATCGACCCAACCAGCGCGGCAAACCGGTCTCGGTACTCAGCAATTCCCGTCAACCATTCTCGGCCTGAAGCGAACACCTCTCTGAAGAGCAGTCGCATGAAGTCAATGTGCCGTCTACCATATTCCAGCAATACGTCTAGCACGCGCGAGAGCTGCTCTGCGGGGTCATCGACCCTATCGATACTGCGTTCGACATCAGCCAGCAGGCGCTCCAGACCGTCCGATATCATGGCCGTAAAGAGCTCATGCTTACCTTCAAAATGATAGTATGCGGCATATCTCACTCTTCTTGCCGGTCCCTTTCATCTCAACCCACCGCCCCTTCGCCCGAGCGACTCGCCTACTCGGCCGCCCTTATCTTCATCAGGAACCGGACCTCGCCTATCGCGCCTTCCGGCTTGCCTACGAAGCTGTCGTATCCCCTCAGACGATCTTCCATGGCAGCCAGCACCGCCTGCCCCTTTTCCACTTCAAGCAGTCCCCGGCCGAGTTCAGTAGCCATCTGAGACGTGCCTTCCTTTTGCATGCGCGCCAGCCCTGCAGCGAGTTGTCTGGCCCCCGAAGCAAGCTCGTCGCACCCGCCGCGAATCGTGCTCACACTGCCCGACGCTGCCGCAAGCCCCTGAGCAGCCAGGCCCATGCCCGGAACCTCCGCTCGCTCTACAGTCCCGCCCTCAGCCAGCAGCGCGGTCCCGCGCTTCAAGTCGTGCAGCCCTGCGTCTATCTGCCTCAGTCCCTCGCACAGGACACTCATCCCAGGTATCGCATTACCTTCAACCTCACCGCCGTACACCACGGCATTGAGAGCGGCCACTGCCTGCGTGGCCTGTGCAACCAGCTCATCAGAGTTCGACAGGTACCCGGACACCAAGTTGGCCCCGAGTTTCAGCCTGGCCGTGTTGGATGCCAACCCGCGGGCCGTGTCGGCCAACTGCGTCAGCGAGGGCGCCTGCGAAAACCCGACCCTGCCTCCTGCGCTGAGCATGTTCACGGCCGCATCTTGCTTCTTCAACGCAGAGGGCAGGGCGGCGTATTCCGGAGACTTGGCAATAGACGGGTTGGCCCGCGCCAATGCCCCCGCTGCGGCCAAAGCGTCCGAGCTGGCCGACTTGGCCGAAGCAGCCGTCTGCGCCTGCGACGCAAGCGCTCGGGACACGGTTTGGGCCGCCGCGTCGGCGTCTGTCACACCGGACACAATGCGCTCGGCGAATCCTGCAGCCGTACCCGACTGCCCCAGCCCACTTCCGCCCGTGCCCTCAGCCCCGCCCAACAGATCCACAGGCAGCATCGACATGACCGAGCCTACGGCCTCGGTAATCTGCGTCAGGATCGCAAGGTCCGCCTCCGCCAGCTGCACAAGCTGCAGCGGCGCCTCCAGAACCTGTCCGGTGAGCCCGTCGTTCATCGCTTTGGCCATCGCGTAGTGCGCATCTGCCAAACGCGCCAGGTCGCGCAACCCGTCTTGCAGAGCGGCAACGCCCACTTCCAGCGCGCGCCCACCCTCCGAAAGACGCGACGCGCCCGCCTCAGCCTCCCGGGCAGCCGCAACCAGCGCCATAGCACCGGCGGCGAATCCCCGCAGCTGATCGACTACGTCCAGCTGAGACACTGGAGGCATCGCAGGTATTACCGATACATCAAACCCTGCCGGACGCAGATCGTCTCCCTCCAGAATCAGCGAGGCCGACGCATCGGGCGCAGGGAACAGCATCCGGTTGACCCTGAGATCCTTCCCCACCAGCACGGTAGCGGCGCCCGGGGCCTCGATGTGCCTGCATGACGGAAGCGGCACATCCGAGCTGATCTGCACGATCATCGGAACGCACACGTCTGCCGAGAATGCCGCAACGCCTCCCGAGCCCGATCCCGATCCCGTTCCCGTTCCCGCCGCCGGCGAACCGGATGCGCCATAGTGCAACCTCTGGCTGCGGATTGACCCCCAGTCGCGGGCTTTCCAGCTGCAATCAGGATGAACAGCTCGCACAGGCAGAGCGCCGATCTCTGTGTGGTCTCCTTCATCTGAGACACCCCAATCCCGAAAACATGGCACTACGGGTTCCAGCAACCCAGCATCAGGCGACAGGCATCATGCGTCAGGCATCATTCATCATGCGTCGTCTATCATGCGTCAGGTCTCAAGCATCATGAATCGGGCCCATTGCTTGTCCCTTCAGGCCAGCCCCGAGAGGTCTCCGCGAGCAGCGGATGAGCCACAAGCAGAACAGCCGGCAGCAGCACGGTAGCCACCATCGTGCTCACAATCGCGCCCCTGGCGAGCAGCACAGCAAGGTCCTTTACCGCCCTCAGGCTGGTTGATGCGTACACTCCCATGATGGCCGCAAACATCGCGCCTCCACTGCACAAAATGGCCGGACCGCTCTCCTCCACTGCCAATCTCATTGCGTGTGCAGGCGTACACGTGCCGAGCCTTTCCCTGAAAGCGCTGGCCATCAGTATCGCATAATCCACGGTGGCGCCCAATTGGATGGCATTGATGGCCAAGCCTGAGAAGAAGAATAGCGGAGTGTGGGTGAAGTACGAAATCGACTGGTTGAGCCAAATGGCGCACTGAATAGCCGCCACCAGCACAACCGGCGCAGTGAGCGAGCGGAACGCTATAGCGACAATGATGAAGATGGCTGCAACCGATACGATGTTGACGACGGATATGTCGTGTGAAGTAAGCCTCATGAGATCGCTGGATATCACCGGCCCGCCGGTGAGGTACACCCGAGCGCCATCCGGCTCGCGCGGCAGGATCTCCCGAATGTCGGCAATCAGCTCGTTCGTGGCGTCGTAGGTTGCCGCGCCGTCGATGCTCACTATGGCTGCGCTGTACTCGCCTGCCACGTACCGTGATGCGACACTTGCCGGCACAAAGTCCGGCGGCACGGCGGGATCGACCACATCAGCCAAGCAACTCGCGTCGGCCACGCCATGAATGCCGCGAAGCGCCGCGGTCACACGCTGAAGCCGCCAGCCGGGCATTCCCGCTGCAACGACATATATCTCTTTCAGCCCACTGACCACATCACGAAACTCTTCCATAGCTGCAACCGACGGCATGTCGCGGGGAAACTACTCTCAGTATCGTAACTCAGGCTCACCCGCGATGAGCCGACGTATCCCAGCAGCAGCGCCAGGAGAGCCACAGCAAACACAGGAATTCGTTTGCGTACCACCAAGGACGCCAGACCGCGGAAATGCGGAAGCAGCACTGGGTGGGTCAATTTGTCGATGACGTTCTGGAATACCAGCACCAGGCTGGGGAGTATCAAAAGCGTACACACCACCGACAACAGAACACCCCTTGCCATTAACAGACCCATATCCGCGCCCAGGCGCACACGCATCAACGCCAGTGCCGCAAAGCCTGCAGCCGTAGTCAGCGCGCTCGACAGGATCGCATTAGCAGTCCTGGCAATCGCCCGCTCCATCGCTGCCTCTGCACTTGCCTTTGCTCCTGCTTCAGCCCCTGACCTCGCGCCTGTTTCCGCGCCTACCTTCACGCCTGCCTCTGCGCCCGCTGTGCCTTCGCCGGCAAGGCCCTGTTTTCGCTGGGCATGGAAACTGTGCATGAGGAAAATGCAATAATCCATGGTCACACCCAGCTGCATGGCGGCGGCGACGGAACTGGTTAGGTAGGATACCTTCTGGCCCAGTGCATATGATATGGCCATGTTGTAGGCGTATGCGGCGCCTATGGTGATCATGAACACGAAGGGCATGGCCGCTGAAGGCAATGTGACCATCAGCACCAGGAAAATCAGCGCTGCAGCGGTCCGGACCATCTTGGGCATCTGGCTCATACCCAGTTCCTTCATCTCGATTCCGCTGACTACCTCGCCCACAAGATACTGTTCTTCGCCGAGCAGGCGCTTGATGTCGTCTATCGCCCGCACAGTTCGGGGCGAGGAGCCATCCTTGGCCAAGCTGACGAGCAGGAAGGTGGTATCTCCCTCGTCTCCCATGTAGAACTGCGACACCAGTCTCTCGCCCAGGTAGTCATGGGGAATGGTCGGATCGGCCAAGTCCGACAGCCAGAAAACCGACGACACCCCGTCTATCCTCGAGAGTCTGTCCTTGAGGGCAAGCACAGCCCAGTCAGGCTGGCCCCGGACCACTACCGCCGCTCGCTCCGCGTACCGAAACTCGCGGTCCAGCACTTCATATCCGCGCACTGACTCCAAACTCGTGGGCAGGTACTTCAGCAGGTCGTATTCGACCCTGATGTTCAGCGTGCCGTACACCGAGGGCACGAGCATGACAGCCGCAACAACAAGGATTGCTATGCGGCGCCTCACTATGAACCGGGGGATCGAACCGGCAAAGCCGAAACGCCGAACACCCGGACTCAAACAGCGTCCCCGCCCTCCGCAGGTTCTGGAACGATCAGTCGCCATCCGAATAGACTGACCGGTCAGTACAACCCAATTATAGCCAATGAAGCCTGACATGCCAGCTGAGCTACGTGCCTACCTCACCAGAGCTATCGCTGACCGTTTCGACTTACACCTTCTGGCTGGGGTGTTAGTAGCGGGGGATTCCGCGGGGCGCGGCGACAGCCGGCGGTTTCGGCAGGCCTATGCCCTGTGGGCTAGGATTTTCACGAGGCCAAGGCAAACCGACCTAGGTTGCCCGAAAAAGCTGTGCCGCAGGGCACAGCGCCGCCTGGGAGTTCCTGATGCGGCTCCCAGGCGGCTTACGGACGAACTCTCTAATGAGGCAGCAAGCTGGGCAATCGGCGCACTGAACGACCCAGACGCTTAGCGAACGGACGCCTCCTGCGCTCTCCTCACAACCGCCACAGCCGTGCCGACCAGCAGGAGTACGGCGCCAACCCATAGCAAGCTAGCAAAGGGTTTCACGCTGATCTCCAGCGTCACGGAAGGCTGGCTGCTCCTGTTCGCCTGCACGTCGTCCTCGGGCAGCAATCTGCTCATGCGAAGCACAGCTACGCCCGCGCCTGCGTCAATCGACGTGAGTCTGAACGCCACCCTCGGCGAGTCAGCAACATGGCCGGAGTCCGCCACATCCGCTGCATCCGCCGTATCCGCGGAATCCGCCGTATCCGCGGAATCCGCCGTATCCGCGGAATCCAGGTTGATGATCGCATCCGTCTGCACTTGCCCACCTGCGGCGAAGCCAAGCACCGGAGTTACAGTCCCCAATGCTCGACCGGACGAAACGTCTGTCACCTCGAGAGCGGCGCCTACCGCCATCACGTTCTCGCCCAGGTGCTGGCTCATGTCGAACCCCACGAACTTCACGGCCAGGCCGTCGACCTCCACCTGCTCACCCTTGTGCAGCCTGTACTCGTCCGCATTGTCAGCCCATGACGGCCCCCGAGATGCATCCTCCTGAAGCGGGGAGATGTAGAGGTCGGTCGCGAACGTGGACACTATGGCCGGATGGCGCAGCATTCCCTGATTGGTGGGGCGCATGTATGGTCGGGCGGCAATGGCATTGTCGCTTCCGGGCCTGGACACGTCCAGATTCCAGGCAACCGACGGCCGGCTACTGCCGGCGCTTTCGAATTCGTCGCGAGTAACATAAACAACCTTCCAGCCAAACACTGTGTGTTCCTTGCCCGCCTGCAAACTGAGGGTTTCAGTCCGGTTGTAGGCAGACGTAGTGATGACTCCGACCAAGATCAATGCTATGCCCAGGTGAGCGATGAGACCACCCATCACCCGCAGGCTCATGCGCGCCCGAACGCGCTTGGTCAGCACTGCCAGATTGCCTGCAAATGCGAGGAACGCTGCAAACAGGAACAGCACAAACCACACGCCGGTAGCTCCGAGCAGCACGGCAACTACAGTGAGCGCCACAGCGGCAAGAGCCGGAATCATCATCGCCCTGCCCACTTGCGCAGGCGTTGACGCGCCATAGGCCATATGCGGGCATACGGCAACTATCAGCATTAGCAGGAATCCAAGCGGGGCATTGGTCATGTTGTAGAACGCCTGCCCTACAGAAGACGGATTCCCGGACAAGCTCGTTAGCAACGGCGCACTGGTCCCAATCGACACGATCACCGCCGATGCCACGAACAGCAGAGCAGTGAGGAAGAGGGCGAAGTCGCGCGACACAGTCTGGTCATACGGTTCTCTGTAGCTGCGCTTTGACGTCATACTCCTCCAGCGCCATATGAGCATGGCGAGTGACAATGCCGCAAAGAGCGTGCACGCGGCAATCAGGTAAGACGACAGCCCCAGGCTGGCGAAAGAGTGAACCGAGAAGTCCGAGAGCACTCCGCTGCGTGTAAGGAAGGTTGCGTAAGCAATGAGCAGAAACGAGACTATGGCCAGCACAATGTTGGTCCTAACCATCTTGCCCCGCTCCCGCTGCACTATCAGGGTGTGCATCAAAGCCGCCCCCGAAAGCCACGGAACCAGCGATGCGTTCTCCACCGGGTCCCAACCCCAGTATCCTCCCCATCCCAGCGTAGCGTAGGCCCACTTGGCTCCGATGATGATGCCGGCGCCCAAAAAGAGCCAGGCAGCAACCGTCCAGGCCAATGCCGGTTTGGCCCATTCCGAGTACTCATCCCGGGCAAGCGCGGAGATGGCGTATGCAAACGGAACCGCATATAGCGCATATCCAATGAAGACTATGGGTGGGTGTATGACCATCCACGGATCTTGCAGCAGAGGGTTTAAGCCGGCGCCGTCTGCAGGCACTACAGGCAGCAGACGGAATGGGGTGGCCCTGAGCAGCAGGGCCATCAGCACTACGTGCACCAGCACGTAGTGCCGCATCACAGACGCCTCTGCCGACACTGCCGCATCAGGCATTGCCGATGATGACGAAGCCGACGAAGCCCGGGCGTGTGCTCGGGTTCGGGCGCCTGAAGCGGTATGCTTAGCGCTGGCCGCGAGTATGAGCCCAATCGCTCCCGAAACCGTGGCCCACAGCAGGAATGTGCCCTCCTGCCCGGCCCAGAACCCGGAGATAAGGTAAAACACGGATAATCCTCTTGATGAATAGCTAGTAACATAGGCAAGACGGAAATCGTGCTTCAGAAACGCCGCAAACAGCGCCGCTGATGCTGCTAGCAGCAGTATGAACTCAACCGCAAACAGGCGTCGCGCCAGCAATACCCGTCTTTCGCGAGTAGCCGCTTTGTCAGCGTTGCCTGATGCGAAATAGAGCGCAAGAGAGAAACACGATACTACAAAAGCGCCGATCAGCGTGTAGTTCCAGCTGCTGTAGTTGGTCAAGTGAAGCTTCCTCCCCTCAATACCGCATCTGCCGCTGATTATACCGTTTACGCTGAGCAGTGTAAACGGAACCCCGAACTGCGGCATGCAATGATTGACAGATGCGTCAGCTTTCGATATCATCCAATCGATGAGCAATAGACCATTCAGAACAGCACTTGCAGGTACGCCTACTCACTCAAGTAGCCCGCTTGTAATCGCCGCCTCGCAGCTCATCTACGCATATCGCGCATTGAGAGTCCGATGAAGACATGCGAGACGAAAGACAGCCTCAGAAGGAGGGCAGAGTGCCGCTTTCTGTCGGGTCTTGTCACTGCGGCACGTTGCTTGTGAACGCAAAGGACCGGATCATACTGGCGCTCGATGTTGATACCCAGGAGGAAGCACTGTCTCTCGCAAACAGGCTCTCTGGGCATGTTGGCGCCTTCAAAGTCAGCCTGCGTCTGTTCAGCACTTCAGGGCCCCAAATCGTGAGTAGACTGCAAGAAACAGGGCAGGTATTCATAGACCTCAAGCTTCATGATATCCCCAGCACAGTGGCGGCTGCCGGCCGCGCCCTGACACGTGTGGGATGCAGCATGCTCAGCGCACACGCCGCGGGTGGGGTCGTCATGCTGAAGGAGTTGGTTAGTGCCGTCTCCGACGAATCGTGCAAAGCCGGCAAACAAGCCCCAACGGTGTTGGCGGTAACAGTGCTAACCAGCATTAGCCAACGCCAGCTTGAGGAGGACATGTTGATCAGCAACATGCTTGTGCGCGACGCGGCTATGCGCTTCGCGAGCAGAGCCCAGAGTGCCGGGGCTGGCGGAGTCGTATGCTCAGCCAGCGAGATAGCTGCTGTGCGTGCAACCTGCGGGCAGGATTTTACGATCGTGACCTCCGGCATCCGCCCCACATGGCATGGCTCCAATGATCAAAAACGTATAGACACCCCCTATGAGGCGATCAAGCGCGGCGCAGACTACGTCGTGATCGGGCGCCCCATCACACGAGCACCCCATCCGGTTGCGGCCGCGCACACAATCGCGGAAGAAATAGAGTGTGCAATCGCCGGGTTTGAGATCTGATGCAACACAGCGTGAGCAATCAAAGAATCACAGTCACATGGCTGCAATGACATGTGGAGGGAGGAAGGGCTCGCCCGGGCAATGCAGTGTACCGAGTTTTCGGAAATGCTGCGCTTTGCTGCCGGCAGTCCGAATTTGATGGAATCAGCGCTGAAGCTAGTTGCAGAGCTGATGGAGGTATCGGCCATTACAGCTCCCAAAGCCGCGGGCAAGAACTACATCGTCACGAAGGTCATAGCAGGAGACGAACTGAGCGCGCTTGCGGACGAGATGGTGCAATTCGGTCAGCAGACCGGCAAACACAACTTCGACCGCGATGCGGCCGGTGTAAGAGCAGCTGGAGCTGTGCTTTTGGTCGGGATCAAGGACGCAAAGCCTGCGGCGCTCAACTGCGGCGCCTGTGGTTATGCCAGATGCGCTAACCTACCAGAGCCTCAGGAGGGGCCTGAGTTCAGCGGGCCTTACTGTGCCTGGAGGCTCATGGATCTCGGCATCGCAGTGTCGTCGGCTGTGAAAACCGCCTCCATTCATAACGTGGACAACCGGATCATGTACCGCATTGGCCCCGTAGCACGCAAAATCGGCCTCATAGACGCTGATGTAGCACTCGGAGTGCCACTGTCGGCAACCGGGAAGAATATATATTTTGATCGCTGA
>Ga0209718_1003946_pt1 | contig 12815 bp, 8 predicted proteins | sample AD_JPNAS1_MetaG_FD_184420 | JGI IMG/M metagenome (GOLD analysis project Ga0209718, IMG submission 184420) | Active sludge microbial communities of municipal wastewater-treating anaerobic digesters from Japan - AD_JPNAS1_MetaG (SPAdes) (version 2) | ecosystem: Engineered > Bioreactor > Anaerobic >... | reverse complement strand
ATTGCTCCAAATAAAATACTCAGCTGTAAAGATTTTTTTATACCCCACCGGTTCATAATACCCCGGCAACCATAAACTACTAAGCCAAGATAAAGTAAATCAATAATTAAATAATAGATCACCACTAAAGACAAACTAAAATCTAAGAATTGATATAAAAAAATAGGCAAGAACAAACCCATTAGCTGAGTAGCCGAATTAATAGTAATTCGGGCAAAATACAACATCTTAAAATTATAAGTCAAATTCTTGCGGGCAAGACGACCGCGCCAGTGCTTGGCCATATAAAAACTGCTATAAAGATGAAATAATATAAAGATTATAACATATTAAAAAATAATTGGCTAACAACAATTGATCTGTGCTGTTTTTTATGGATAATAAAAGGACCTCAGCATAAAAGCAGAGACCCAAAATTTTATACTACATCAGTAGCTGCCGACCACCCAGAAATGTAGACATCGCTAAAAATGACCGGATATCAATATCAAATTAATCATTAACTGTTAAGGCGCAATTGAGATTATGCTTTTACAACTCTCTAATATATTAATAAAGTTGCTATAAAGGGTTGGCTCGCCTCCAGTAAAATGAACTCTTTTTATTTCAAAATCATCCTTAAAAAACTTCAAGGCTGACACCAACTCTAATAATATCACCACTCCCGGCATCTCCCTCTTGGTGACAAAATTTACATTTATATTGACAAGAGCTGTTTAATTTGACCCTAATAGTGTTCGGTAATTTAAATTTTATTTCGGCCATATTTAATTTTATCCATTAACAAATCAGGGTAGCCGACCCCAGTAACTAAATTATCACGACTCAATCTTAATTCGGTTATTAACCCATCAAAGTATTGTTGAATCACATTATCGTCCTCTTCACCGCCGATATATTCTAATTCTGCAAAAGACCCCAGATCTTTAACCTGGTCAATGGTAATTTCAAAATTATTGTTACGATAAATCCTGCGGTTTTTTTCTACTAAACAATCAAGGTGATAGTCTAACCTTTTTAATATTTCTGAAAAGGTAACAAAATCACTAATATCAACTTCTAGCTCTTCGGTTTTTAAGTTATTGATTACATTGTGAAAAGCAAAAACAGCTCCGCCATCGTTTTGTTGACGAACTCTAAGATAATATTTTTGGTACCAGCAAAATTTTTGTGAGCCGGCGAATAATAATAATCCAATTGTTTTTTTTCTTTGACGAATTCAAAACCCAAGTCTAAAACCTTGGCCTCAAGGGCATCAGAACTATCAATAAAAAACTTCATCTCTAATTCAACGTTCATATGGTTGTTAGCTCGGGGACAAGGATTCGAACCTCGATTAACAGGGCCAGAACCTGTTGTCCTGCCATTAGACGATCCCCGAAAAGTGATTTTATTAAATCATATTTAAATAGCTTTGACAAGGGCTATACGCTATCTGCTTGGATCTGGTAGATAGAGAATCAAGGGACCCCCCAATTACTACCATTGGAACAAATTCTCAACACCCAAATCAATGTTACCTACATACTTAAAAGCCACCTAAACGGTGGCCTTTAAGTATGTAAAACAATTAAATAATACTTGGACCTTTATTTATTAACGACTTTCCTAGTAACTGGACCAAAATAACCGACAGCTGGAGTAATGTTATTAGCTTTCTGAAACTTAATTAAGGCATCCCTAGTGGCGCGACCAAACATCTTGGTCTCTTGTCCGGGCGAACCTGCACCGGTCTTACTAACGATATAACCATTGTTGTTTAAATATTTCTGTAATTCTTGAACATCATCACCAGTTGATCCAATTTTTAGATCACGAGTAAAATTATACTTTCTATCCCCCAAAACAGCCTTACTGGGAACCTTGGCATAACCAGCTATGACACTATCCTCAACTTGTAATATTTCCTGACCAGAATATTGAGCTAACTCCTGAAGATTCAAAATCCGTTGTAATTTACCATCAACAACTACAAAAATATGTTTATCTGAGCCCCTTAATAATGTCCCATTGGCATAAGCTGTCTGACCTAACACCTGTTGTGTCACTGGCTGTTCAGCAAATACCGCAAAATTAGTTAAATGATTAACCGAGAAACTAACCGAACCATCAGCTTGGTTAAAGATTGCACCAGGAACTAAAATCCAAGATAATAATGCCTCATCATAATAATACACACCCAAACCGGCAGTATTATCTGGTAGAGTTAATCCAGAAAAAGTAATATTTAAATTGTTAGCAAAATTTCTAACATAATTACCGTTACTATCGGTCGCCGTTATTGCAAAGTGGCTACCGCCTACGGCATTATCTTCTGGGCCATCAGCAATTTTGAAAGTTACATTACCAGTAAATGAATTCGGAACAACTGTCAATTTGGCCGATAAGCCATTAGCAAAGCTTTGAGTAAGAACTCCATTTTGACTACCAATTAAATTTAAAGGAAAATTAATAGCATTAATACTTTGGGGAACTACACTACCAGCAATTCCACCGCCGCCACCTCCTCCACCAGTTGTCGGTGGGATAATAACCTGGTCCTTTTTAAGAACCCTCAGGGTAAATGATTTCGTTCTGCTAACTGAACCCTTAGATAGTGTGGCTGTTAAATCAACAATTGCATCTCCAGCTGCAAAATCTGGCCTGGTCACCTTGGCATTATTACCATCAATGACAATGGCCGTGTTATCTGATGTCCAACTAATACTTGAACCATTAGCACCCGTTGGTAAGGTAAAATCTGCGGTAACTTGCTTATCCAAAGACAGGCCAATATAATCAGCCTCTACCAGAGCTATATCTGGATCAACAATAACTTCTTCCGGAACAACTTCTACTTGCCATTTAACCTTATTAGAACCAGCCAAACCGTCCAAATCGGCGATAATATTATAAACACCATTCGGATATTCAGCGCTGATTAATAATGGATTACTATCAATACCGATAATAGCAGTACTAAAAGATAGCTTAATGTCTGCCTTCCGAGCGCTTATTAAACTCAATTTCCCACCAAATACCTGAATATAGGCACAAGACTCTTTACCGTTAATCATTGATTGAATTTCTTCTTCAGACAATCCCTCAGAATTAGAGTCATAATATTTTTGTAAACTTTCCCGTAATTCTGACGATAAATCATCAAATCTTATCGCATATTTACCATCTTGCAGGTTAGTTTTGTAATCGCCAAAATCAAGACGATAACTCTTAACTCCATTTTGCTTTTGTAACCAAAAATGGTAATTATCTTTATGCTCCATCCGTTGACTGTTAACAGTAAATTCAACTTTTTCTAAATAGGGGTCCTTTTTAGCAACCAATAAATTAAAGTCTTTATCCATAGAGAATGAATCAGAAACAATATGAGCTCTTAGGGTAACAGAAATATCTTCAGCTCCCCTCGTAACAGTACCAACAGTACCATTTATAGTAATCGTCTCAGGTTTAGAAGATATCCAACTAATTTTTACCGATCCGTTGTCAGCTATTGGTGTGGGCAAAACAATGTTCCCATATATTTTATTCGAATCACCAAGAGTTAAAGTATTATAAACAGTTTCAACGGCAAAAATGTCAGCAGCGGGATACTTATCAACCACCCGGCATGGCCAGTTAGCTAATTCTGAATGATCACTACTTAATAATGAAATTGAATAGTTACCAATCGGAAAATTATAATTAACTACCAGTTTATCTTTATCACTGTCTGTGCTAACTAACCTAGCCTGATCACCATCAATTTTAATATAAGCAAAAGCTTCGGTACCGTTTACAAGATCTTTTATATAGTCATCTCTCAGGTTAGAATTCTTTTGATAGTATTGAAACAAATCCTCTTCTGGGGCCTTTTTAAATATTAATGGGTATAAGCCATCTTTTAAATTAGTTTTATAACCAGCAGAAAGATCAATTTCATATTTTTCTATTGCTTCTTGTTTTTCCAACCAATATTGTTCTCCTAGATATGGAGCCTTTTTTGTATTGACTACAAATCCATTGTCTTGGAAAAATGGCTTAACATCTATTGGGTCAGCGTCGATAGTCTTAGCCATCGTTAGCCCCGGCGAAATAGATAGGGCTAATAGGCTAAATATAGCCACTAGCAATGCTTTATGGCACAAAGAGATCCCCTCCATGAGATTCTTTGTAATGTGTTTCATAAAAATAATTTTAATTGTTAACGATTAAATCTTATACCTGTTTTATTTGTCTGTCAAATATTTATATAATAATAGACTTAAAATAGAATAAATATAGTCAGTAAACTAATAATGCCAAAGCTGCCAAGGATAAGCTCCCATTTTTGCTGTTTAATTTGAACAAAAATATTCAAGATAGCCGCTAAAGAAAAAATTACCAAGAGAACCTTAAAATAAAAATTACCAAAAATTAAGACTGGCAACATATCGTTATTGGGATTGTTTCTAAAAACTTTATATTTCTCCCAAATTGATGTCTTAATTGGTGTCACTTCACTCCAATCTAGCTGGTAAATATTTACCTCATTATTAATATCTTTTACCAATAGCGTTGCCGGAACCAACGGTGAAAATATTTCTTTCTCTTCATCAGCATTAATAACTGCGACCCCAGACCAGCTATCTCCTGCGGTATTTTTAGTTAATTCAATATTCCTATTATTAATGACTGCTGTGGCTGAAATAGTCTCTGGGGGCAAGGAGACTTCAGTTTTTAATGTCCGGACATCATCGGTAGAGCCACCCTTTATGGCTATTGTACCAATTTTGACATTTTCCATAGCAGCTGACTCAACAAAATATGCTCGATCTCCCTTAACACTTTTAGGGGCATTAGCTAATTGTATGGCATTTTTGTTGGTTGTCTTGCTACTAGACACTGGCACTATTGATTGATTAGAGCCCTTTTTAACAACCGTCGGCCGACCAAAGTATTGCACCATAAAAACAGTATCAGCACCCTTAAAACGACCATCTCCTATAGCCACGCCGGTTTCTTTAAAATTAGGATCAACAATATTTCTATAATGAGTTGGGCTTTTAGACCAGGCAGCCACCACATCTTCAGCCGTAGCATAGCCCATGGCCAAATTTTCACCAATCACTGAATATTTATAACCATTTTTATTAATCCAATAACTAAGGTCTTGGCCGGATGGATTAATGTGGGCAAAATATTGATTAATCAACATATCCTGAGCTTTTTGCCAGGCAGCTTGAGCTAGTCGACTATTCTCTACTAAAATCTCAAGTTTTAATTTTTTTCTAAGTTCGTTAGTAAGATTAATAACTTTATGCGCTTCATTAATAGATACATCGGGACTTAACCAAGCGGATAAAGGATAGAAAATAACAAATAACATTAAAACAACTTTAACGGCCAACGAACTAAAAGCATGAAAAATAATTCTGCGCGGCCTTAAGACTCTTGGTGAATAGTCATTCTGGGCACAAGGAATAAATAAATCACGCAAATTACCAGCTCCCAGAGGATTACGATCCATCATAACTTCATCACCATCACTAATCCCATCAAAGTCAGAATCAGGATTATGTGGATCAGTACCATATAAATGAACCTCTTCAAAATCAGTTAATTTATCTTTGTCGGAATCCGAAAACTGCTTCCCAGACCGATGGACCTGTTCAAGTTTTTGTTTTTTTCTCAAATAATCAAAAAAGGTATATTTTTTCATGCTGTTAGTTATTTTTTAAGCTTTATATTTTAACATAAAAATTATATAATGTCAACCTTTGACAAGAGCCCGTTTAATGGTCGGCAACGAATGGCGCATAGCCGCCTCTCCCAAAGCAATAAAGTCAGAAACCTGATTAAATTGAAAAGTGTCAATGATATCATCAAAAGCCGGACGGACAATAATTAAAGACTTATGTTTTACCTCTGCCTGAGATAGTTGGTATTTAATAGACTGATCACGGATAATAGTATAAGCCTGAACAAGAGTAGTAAATAAGGTCGGCTTGTTTAAAAAACGAGCAGCCGGTGGGACTGACACATCAACAGCAATAATAATTTTACTGGGTGTTTTAACTAAGACGCTCGCGGGAGTAACATTAGACGAACCGCCATCAACTAAATAACGATTGCCATATTGAACTGGCGGCAGCAAGCCAGGAATAGCAATGCTCGCTAACACTGCCTTGGCAATACTCCCCTTATTAATGACTACTTCCTGTCCATTAGCCAGGTCAGTGGTCACAACACTAAGAGGTATTTCACAATCGCTAAACTGCTTGCGGCCAAAAAGAGTCTGAACAAATTTTTGCATCTTTTTGCCAGCTAAAAAAGAATAACGCGGATTGCCAACATCAACAAAAGTTTTCCATGCTTTAGAACGATTAAAAGAAAGACTCAGGGCTTCAAGGTCATCTAAAGATTTACCTAGGGCTAATGAAGCGCCAATTATAGCTCCAATGCTAGTACCGGCTAGATAATCCGGCCCAATACCAGCTTCAGCTAAGACCTTAAGCACCCCGATATGGGCTAAACCTCGCGCCCCACCGCCGCCCAAGGCTAAACCAATTTTATGTCTTGCTCCCGCTGAATAGTTAACTGACAACTTGTCCATTAAAAATTTCTAATAAATTATCTAAACTTGCCCCCTCTTCTATATTATTTACCTTATTTTCAGGGCTAATTAACTCATTAGGTTTTGATTTAGCTAACAATCTAGTAGTCACGGCCAGCGGGCGACCATAAACTTTAGCCATAATATCCTCAATCAAGTGCTTAGCTGACGGCTGCTTTATTTGGTCTTGATGTAATTTATAGCCAAAAACTAAACAAACTTGATCCCCCTCTATTTGGGGCAGGCAATCTTTAAGAACTACCGAAAGACCAAAATTATGATTTTTTATTTCATTTACCACTAAAGGCCAGAGATCCAGCAATTCTTGGCTTAATAGCGGAGCTACTGCTTCATCTTTTTTCTCTTTTGTTTCATCTTGTTTATCTTTCTTTTTAACTGACTTCTTAAGGGACGATGAATCATAATCTGATAGCCCCGACGGACTAACGGGTTTGTCTATTTTAGATACTCTCTCTGATTCATTAATTCCAATAGCGCGGACAACAGCCAACTCCACTGGCAGTTGAATGATAAAGGCTTCTCTGGTCTCATTAAAGGCTTGAATAAACAGCTGTAAAAATTGGACTAATTGGTTAATGGTTAATTTCTGTCGTAATTCTAACAATCCAAACATATCATCTTCGCCCCATTGTCCTTGGTATTCTGCCAGTAGCTGAGGATTAATTTTGCTTAATAACAGCTGACGCAGGATTTCAATCAAATCCTGCAAGAACACCCTAATATCTCGGCCATCGGCCACCAGCTTATTTATAATAGTAATAGCCTCTACCGAATTTTGCTCACTTAAAGTTTTAATAAACTGGCTAATAATTACCAAATCACTGCTGGGAGCTAAAAGATAAAAATCTTCCATGGTCAGATGCAGGTCGCCATTTTTCATTGGCTGGCTAACGGCCATTAATTGACCAAGTAAACTTTCAGCATCTCGCAAGTGACCTTGTGAATTTTTAGCTATAGCCCCTAAAACCGCTTCATCGGCTGACCAGCCTTCTTGTTTTAAGATATAATGCAATTTTTTAATAATATCGGCTTGACTAATTTTCTTAAAATCAAAACGTTCACACCGCGAAATTACGGTGGCTGGGATCTTATGGACTTCGGTGGTACATAAAATAAAAATAACTTGCTCGGGCGGTTCTTCCAGGGTCTTAAGCAAAGCATTAAACGACGAAGTAGAAAGCATATGCACTTCGTCAATAATAAACACCTTGTATTTCCCCTGGCTAGGTGCTAAATGACTACTGGCAATGATATTCTCTCGTACATTATCTACCCCAGTCTGACTAGCGGCGTCCACTTCAATGATATCTAATGATTGACCAGCAGCGATAGTTAGACAATTAGCGCAATTATTACAAGGCTCAGCTGTATCCTCAGGGCGGTTAAGACAGTTAAGAGATTTAGCTAATAGCCTAGCTATGGTGGTTTTACCAACAGCTCGGGGTCCACAAAATAAATAAGCTGAAGCAATTTGGTGTCGTTTAATTTCTTCCGCCAGGGTAATTTTGACATGATTCTGCCCTACTACTTCCGCAAAAGTTTGAGGCCGATATTGACGATATAATGTGGACATAGATTAAACTTTCTGGTAAATAAAGAAACCGTGTCTTATGTTTTGATTAATTTTAGATTGGACTAAACGGAAGCCGTGCTCTTTAAAAAAATTATTTAAAGTATCTGGATAATAGGCCCGGATATTAAGTAAATCCAATCTCTCTTCTGGTAAAAAATGAATTACTTCGTTACGGGCCTTAATAACCACTTTTTTATTAAAAAGAAAAAAGAAATTTAATAAAATAGCACCGACTGATTTTTCTTTTAGCATTTCTAAATTAAGCACCCCGCAATTAGGATCAATGCCAACACTGCGGAGCGGTCTTAGCAACCACTTGATTTTTTTAGGGTCCTGTAAATATTGACTGTAAAAATTAAACAATTCTAAATCTTCAGAATTATCTAAACTGCGACGTATTCTTAAATCTAAAAATAACAAATCATCTTTTTTGAGCATACTATAAAGACTATCCACAATGTTGGTTTGATTAACGTTACTAATAGTATTGCCTAAAAATAAAAAAACGCGGCAATCAAAATCGGCAGTTAATTGAATAATTTCTTCCCGAAAATCTTTGCTCATAATATCCGCGCATAAATATTGGGTATCAATACCTAAATTCATTAAATTACTCACTGCTAAATCCAACATCTGACGAGAAATGTCTACCGCAAAATAAGTAAAATTATAACCATCTTTTTTAAGCTCTTTAAGTAGCGGCTTCTCGCTAGAAGCATCACCACAGCCAAGGCTAACTAAAGCAATTCTTTGTTTCTTTTTTAGTTCCTTGGTTATAAGGTCATAATACTCGGGCGATGAAAAATCAACCGGCACTGACTTAGCTGAATGATCATAGGAACCATAATACAGATCAGCTCCTTCCTCAGTGTAAAAAAATTTCTGCTCCAAATCACGATTTTTGAGACAATCAATTAATGATTTATCTAATTCTAGATCAGAAATTAAAGAATTAATAGAATCCATATTGTTAAAATTATGTAGAAAATGTAGATATGCCTAGTTTAATTTGTGAACCATGGTGAATATAACCTTCACGAAACTGAAATTCAGCTTTAAAGTTATGGCCATCGCTAGAAATTAATAAAACATCGGCTGTTTGATTAAATTGCGGATCAATAATTAATTTTTCAAATAAACTTTTGTCAGTTACCTGCCAAATAATAGCATTGGCATGATCATAAATTAGATTATACATCCCAGAATCAAGATTCACAAATTGTTTTTTATATAATTCTTCTTTAATAGCCGATAAACTAGAAAAATGACCCTTTTGCAAAAAGTGCTGCCAATTAGCTGCAGCTTCATTAATAGTTAAACCTTCGCGATCATAATCCAAAATTTCTTTCATCGGCAATAAAATAGCTTGTGTTTCAAAGGCCATGCACACCTGCCTATTGCTGGCTAAATTACTAATGGTGCTAAGATTATGCTGTCGGTCAACAATTTTTAATAAAAGGCAACGGACATCTTGGCTTCCAGCCCAGAGTAAGCGTTCTATATCATCAACAAACTCTTGGCCTCGGCAATAAAAACTTTCCCGATGTTTAGTCACCGCATCCACCAAAAACCCAACTTCTGGACCAAATTTTTGATAGATATCTCCCATTAAACAATCTTTGCAATCTTCTACCGTATCATGAAGTAGGGCGGCCGCAGTAAGCACTGGGTCACTAAATTTTTGAGCTAAAATTTCTGCTACCGCTAAAGGGTGAGTAAAATAGGGCTGACCTGATTTGCGTTTCTGTCCAGCATGTAAGTGGTAGGCTAAATTCCAAGCCTGCTCTAATAATAATGTTTGATCATCGGCTAAATTAGGAAAATAATGTAAAAGTTTTTTCATTGACCACCGCCTAACCATCATATTATTCAGTTACTAAATTTTCTAGGGCTGCATATTGAGACGGCTTATCTTTGGGTATGAGAATGGCGATGCGGTTGCCTGGTTCGGCTCGAAAATAGCTAACGCTGGCTTTAAGTAACCGCCATCTTTGCTCATCATGGACAGCATAATAATGGCCATCCGAGCCCTGTTCTAAAGTAGCTATCAGGCGACGACGTTCTACTGGCCCGACTTGCTTATAGACAAATTGACCGTTAGGGCCAATAGTTAATCTTAAACTATCGCCTTCTACTAGTTTAGACTTAGAAGCATAATTAGTGGGCACTTCATAAACCTGATTATCACTAGTCACCATTTGTTCTCCATTAAAATAACCTTCAATAGTAAAACCAGTCTGACCGGCTAAAATTTCTTCTGAGGTATTATCTAAAGATTGAAATAAATGATTAAAATCAGCCATAAGGGCTGTCAACTTCTTGGCTATAGATTGTAAAATCTTCATTTCTTTCTCCGACAATATATATTCCCCCTTTTTAGCCTGAATGGATCGATTATTAACTGTTGAGAGAGAAACTGATGATGTTTTATCGGCTTGATCACTGTAATCAAAATTAATAGTTTCCTCTGGTTGCCATACTTGTTCCTCATCTCCCTCATTAACTAATTTTTGTGACATATTAATCAAAGGTTATTTTACTGCGTTGAATAATTTCGGCCTCAATTAAAGACCTCTCTTGACCATATTTGAGGCGGCTTAACTCCCGAATTTTTCCCGCCAGTTCATGATCACAATTGCCAAATAATGGCCAAGGCGTCCTCAGTGTAAAAGGACGAGAAGACATATTATCCACTAAAAGTTTAATATAGGCCGTATATTTCTCCACATTAATAAGATCATAAGCATCAAAGGTCGGAGCAAATTCTTTTTGAAGAACTTCGGCATCTTCCGAACCCACCTTAAAGCTAATTAGCGTACCAACATTACCAAATACCGCGTCCTTAATGGCGGTATCCCCACGGCTAATAAGCTGGCCGATATACTGATGGGCAATAATTAAACCAAGTCCATATTTTCTGGCTTCAGACAAAATCTGACAAATAGAATTAGTAGTAAAATTTTGAAATTCATCAATATAAAGAAAAAAATTACGACGCTCTTCTTTGGGCATATCAGCCCGAGATAGGGCCGCCACTAATAATTTGCCCACCAAAATCATACCCAATAAATAAGCATTCATTTCACCCACTAGTCCTTTTGGCAAGCTAACTAATAAAATCTTGTGCTGGTCCATAATCTCCCGAAAATTAATGGCGCTCTTCTGCTGAGCAATAATCGGGCGCATCATATCATTAGAAATAAACGAGGTTAATTTAGAGGTAATATAAGGTACAACGTTAGCTAAGGCAGCATCACCTCCGGCCTTCTCAGCTTCTTTGCGCCAAAAATCAACCACCGTAGGATCAGAGCAACGCGCTAGCTTGAGATGGCGAAAATCAGCATCAGCTAAAACCCGAGGAATTTCCATTAAAGTTGAGCCCGTCTCTGGATCGGCCATAACCAAAAGCATGGCGTTACGCATGTATTGTTCAAAAATTGGTCCACCGGTAGTCTTTAGATCATAAAGCTTATCAAAAATGCCAATCATCTCATTAATTACAAAAGTCTTTTGCTCTGGATAGTGAGGATCAAACTCCAACAGATTTAGCCCCATTGGTCGCTCTAAATCAGCAGGCGCAAACAGAACTACATCCTCAGCCCGTTCGGCCGGTACTCTAGCTAAAATATCATCAACTAAATCACCATGCGGATCAATTACACAAACGCCCTGGCCATTAAGTACGTCCTGGATAGCCATGTTAGCTAAAAGCACAGACTTACCAACGCCGGATTTACCAATAATATAGGTGTGGCGCAGGCGGTCATCTTCTTTTATATGAATCTCTCGTTTTATCCCCCGAAAAATATTATAACCCAAGAGCAAGCCCTCGCTAGGTACCTCTGAAGGAGCAGACGCTTGTTTAGCGGTCAGCCATAAAATATTTGGCGTCTCCGCATTACGTAAGGGAAAATGATACAAACTGGCTAGTTCCTCGGTGTTGAGCAAAAAACTAGATTTTTCATCAAAACGACGATAAATAAATTGCTGAATTAATTTTTTAGCTGGTTTGCACCGCGGTTTAGCCTGAAAGCTATTACCATATTCATAATAATTATATTGGCTCATAGCATTAGCTAAATCGCCCAATAGGTTATCGGCTCGTCCTTGATTATTAGCACAAGCCACTAGACGTAAATTAACATTTAAGCCAGCTTTAGAATTTTTTTGTTCCATTAACTTTAGCATCTCCTCTTCCATGGCCGTTAAACGTTTTTCAGCTTGCTTAGTATTTGCCTCTTCCTTTTTGGTCTTATTACTGCTAAAAGCGCCTGACCAAAAATCACCCAGCGATGACCAAATACTAGTTTTGAGAGCCGCATTTACTGATTTCTTTTTATAGGCTGTCTGGACAATTTTTTTTACTGCTCCGTGCCAGCTACCATAAGCACTACGCACTGTATACTGGATAGCTAAACTCTCTCCTAAAGATAATTTAGACATCACGTTGAGCTGGGAGTTCATCAAATCAACCTCTTGCTGATTGTATGTTTTAAGCGGCAAGGCATAGTGTCGAGTTGTCTGAAGAGAACCAACAGCAATAACACCTTGGGCCGTAAATATATTATAATCAACCACCTCTTCTAATACCGCGTCAGGGTAATGAGCGTTAATTTGCTGTTCTAAATAACGAGCCGCTCGACGTGGAGC
>Ga0209718_1003922_pt1 | contig 12880 bp, 12 predicted proteins | sample AD_JPNAS1_MetaG_FD_184420 | JGI IMG/M metagenome (GOLD analysis project Ga0209718, IMG submission 184420) | Active sludge microbial communities of municipal wastewater-treating anaerobic digesters from Japan - AD_JPNAS1_MetaG (SPAdes) (version 2) | ecosystem: Engineered > Bioreactor > Anaerobic... | reverse complement strand
CCGGTTGGGGGAAAAAAGCACCAGCTGTTACGCTGTCGCAGCTTAGGCTGCTCATCAGTGCGGTGTTGCCTATGAAAGTTTTTGACGCCGTCGATCTCATTGAGCTTGTCTCATGGATACAGATGAAAAACTATCGGGCTTATGTCTCTCATCGGAAACGAAAACTAACGGCATTGGAGAGACTGCGTTATGTGTCGTTGTAGGGGTAAAAATGCCGGGCATATGTCCTGGGCTTCGCGCTCGATGACGGCTGCATAAGACGAATCTTTTTCTCCGGTTCTGCATCATTTGTTTGCGGCATAGGGCGACCAGTTTTTCGGTCTTGCATCAATTTGTTAAAGGGGGTTTCATCACACCCCCTTTAATCCTTCGTTATTTAATGACCACTTCCTTCCCTCCGGCGTTTTCAATGAACTTTTGACAAAACACGTCTGCTCCGGACAAAACATTCTGATCATCCATTAAAAAATCCACAGATTGAAAATAAAGCGACCTACGGTTGTCGTTTCGCCCTTGAAATGGCAGTTGGAACCTCCTACGCTCTGTGCCAGATAACGGCAAAGGCCCGTTCATGTTGGCTGTGAGGCAGCGTATGTCCATCATCTGAAGTCCTCTGGTCTTATAAAATCTGTAGAAACCTCATCGATTGGTGGGGGGGGAATCCATCATGCAGCAAAAATATTGATGCAGCCCTTGAATTAAGCGGAGAATCGGCGTATGAAGTCATGCAGACATAGCGGCCAGGTCATCAGCAATGGTGACGGATTGCATCCGGTAAAGATCCTGGGCGACCTCCATGCAAAATCAGTCAAAGAATTTGAAGATCAGAAAATGTGCCCATACCGCAGAGAAGGGAAGGGGTTGCTCAATCTGTTGCGCTTCGATGCGGTACTACCAGAAATGAACAAATGCCGAAGAAATTACCGGAGCAAGTGTCCGGCTTGTGACCTAAATCGTTTATGAATGAAAAATTCAGATGCGAGGAACGATTAAAAGAACATCAAGGGTCTGATTGGCGTGAATAGATGACATACATAGCTCATATTTCTGAAGATAAGAGGATTCATCTTCTGGACAACCATTTAAAATGTACGGCAGAGTTGGCATCTCAATTTGCCGCCGTATTTGGCGCTGCGCAATGGGGATACCTTTGCGGGTTATGGCATGATCTGGGAAAATACTCTGAGCCATTTCAAAGAATGATCAAAGCAGCCCATGACATGATGGATGATGCGACTAATTCGGCATACAAAGTAAATCATTCAACGGCCGGCGCTCTATGGGCAATAAAAAAGTTCGGCCCTCTCGGTCGGATATTTTCTTATCCCATTGCCGGTCATCACGCAGGATTGGCGGATTGGCAGGCCGATGAAACAGGCAATGCGGCTTTGTCTGTCCGGCTTAAAGAAAATAAGCTTCTGGAATTGGCCACAAAAGAAACAATTCCTCCCGAAATATTAGACAAGACTTTGCCGGATGAAAAACCGCCCAAAGGCGCTGACCCCGCTTTTTGGATTCGCATGCTTTTTTCCTGTCTGGTTGATGCTGATTTTTTAGATACGGAATCTTTTTTTGAAAAAGACAAGGCGCGCTTGCGCGGCCAATATCAAAATATCAATCAACTACTAATTTTATTTAATAAATTCATGGATCAAAAAACCATCCAGGCGAAAGATACGCATGTCAATCGTTTAAGAAAAATAATCTTGGAAAGATGTGTTGAAAAAGCGCAAGAGCCATCGGGCATCTATACTCTGACCGTTCCGACAGGCGGCGGAAAAACTCTTTCCTCAATGGCCTTTGCTCTCCACCATGCCTCAATTTACAACAAGAAACGCATTATCTATGTAATCCCCTACGTCAGTATTATTGAGCAAACCACGGATCAGTTTAACGAAATATTTGGCGATGCTGTCGTTGAGCATCATTCCAATCTGGAAACGGATGAGTTGGATGAATCGGCAACAAAAATGCGGCTTGCTTGCGAAAATTGGGATGCGCCCATTATTGTGACAACCGCTGTTCAGTTTTTTGAATCTCTTTTTGCCAGCCGGACAAGCCGTAGCAGAAAGTTGCACAACATAGCCGATGCGGTAGTCGTTCTTGATGAAGTGCAATTACTGCCGCCGGAATTTCTCAAGCCGATACTTCGCACCCTGGAAGAATTGAGAAAATATTATGGCGTGACAATGCTTTTATCCACCGCAACCCAGCCGGCATTTATACCTCAGCCGTCATTTAATTTTGATGGTTTAAAGGATACGCATGAAATCATCTCCTCGCCGCTTCAGCTCCACAAAGAGATGAAGCGTGTCCGGGTCGAAATTCTAAAATCTCTTGACGAAATCGTAGAATGGGAGGAGTTAATCGAACATTTAAAGAATTACCCAACGGTATTGTGTATTGTCAACCGACGGGATGATTGCCGCAAACTCTGGCAGATGATGCCGGAGGACACATTTCATTTGTCCGCACTGATGTGCGGAGCGCACCGTTCCCAAAGCATTGCCGAAATCAAGCGGCGATTGCAGGAAGGCATCCCGACGCGCGTCATAAGCACACAGCTTGTAGAGGCAGGTGTTGATTTCGATTTTCCTGTCGTTTTTCGCGCGCTGTGCGGGTTGGATTCCGTCGCGCAGGCGGCTGGGCGCTGCAATCGTGAGGGGCTTTTGAAAGAAGGACAGGTGTGTGTATTCAGGCCTCCCACCGAACCGCCTGTTGGCCACTTGCGACACGCGGCTGGTCTTGGCAAGCGACTGCTGGAAAAAGAAAGCCTTGATTTGATTGCACCTGAACAATTTTCTAAATATTTTCAGGAGCTTTACTGGTTACAGGGTGAAAGACTGGATCAGCATGGCATCCTTGCTGATCTTCAGGATGGCGAATTGCGTTTCAGTTATCGAACGGCGGCCTGGAAATTCAAAATGATTGACGATAGAAAGCAGGCCCCTGTCATTGTCGCTTATGGAGAAGGCGCGGAACTGATTGAAGAGCTTACCCGACGAAAGCCGGACAGGTATTTGATGAGGAAATTGCAGCGTTATATCGTCAACTTACCGCGGTATCTGCATAATAAACTGGTTAACGAAGGCGCGATACGCCTGATTCATGAGGACATCTACATCCAGGGCCATAGCGCCATGTATGATGACAAAATTGGTTTTTGCGCCGATCGTTCGGCGGTTTATGCGCCGGATGATCTAATCGTATAAAATTTTAAAGGAAGGGAGGTCACATGAATGACGCAAAAGTGAAAAGTAAGACGTTTTTTGTCAGGGTTTGGGGTGAGAATGCCTGTTTTACCCGCCCCGAAATGAAAGTGGAGCGCGTTTCATACGATGTCATAACGCCGTCGGCGGCGCGCGGTGTGCTGGAAGCTATTTTATGGAAACCAGCTATTTGCTGGCATGTGGAGCAGATTGATATTCTCAATCCGGTGAAATGGGCATCGGTCAGGAGAAATGAAGTGGGGTCCCGCATGTCGCCGCGCTCCGATGGAATTTTTATTGAGGAGCAGCGTCAGCAGCGCGCCGGATTATTTTTGCGTGACGTAGCTTATACAATACACGCACATTTCACCATGACGGAAAAGGCGGGCGCGGATGACAATGTCAACAAATTTCAGGAGATGTTTGCGCGCCGTGTTCAGAAAGGACAGTGTTTTAACCGGCCTTATCTGGGCTGCCGGGAATTCTCCGCCCATTTTGAGCTAATACCCGACGAGTCTTCCCTGCCTGAACCGGTCAGGGACACGCGCGATCTGGGCTGGATGCTTTATGACATGTGTCATGATGCAACAGGGGACAATGGCGGCCATATCCATACCTGCAACGATGCCTGTCACCCGTCTTTCTTCCGGGCGCAAATCATCAATGGCTCAATAAATCTGAAAACGGCGGAGGTGCGGGCATGATACTTCAGGCGCTACACACTTTATATAACAGAAAGAAGGATGATTTGCCGCCGCCGGGATTTGAGTCCAAGGAAATTCCTTTTCTGATTGTCATAGACAAAAATGGTCAATTTATTGCACTCCAGGATACAAGGACAAAGGATGGTAAAAAGCTATTTTCAAAAAAATTCACTGTACCAAAAGAGAAAGAAGGACGTTCAGGTAAAAATGCTTGGAAGATGGCCAACATACTATGGGATCATTATGGTTACGTTTTGGGCTGGCCGAAATCAGAAAACGATTCTGATATACAGATGGCAAAAAAGCAGCATCAATCTTTCAAAACGGCGATTGCTTTAATATCCAACACATATCCGAATAATATCGAAATTCAAGCCGTGAAAAATTTTCTTGCTAAAGAAACATTTGATGATGTGTTTGCCAGTCAGGAATGGCAGGAGTGCAGGAAAATCAAAGGTTGTAATCTGAGTTTTATTCTTGAGGGCTCTACCAGATTGGTTTGTGAAAATGAGGATATTCAATCATGGTGCAGCGATGCGTCAACTAACGAAGAAGACGCAGATGAGTCCAATGACCTTCAGGATAAGGAAGGCATTTGTTTAGTTACAGGCGAGCGAGCAGTTATTGCCCGATTGAATCCACGCACACCTATCCTTGGCGCAAGAAGTAACGCCAAAATCGTCGCTTTTCAGACCAATATGGGATTTGATTCTTATGGAAAAGAGCAAAGTTATAATGCGCCTGTCAGCAAAAAGGCATCATTTGCCTATTCGACTGCATTAAGTTATTTATTGGCAAAAGAATCAAAGCAGAAATTACTGGCAGGCGATGCCACAACTGTCTTCTGGGCCGAAAAAGAGCACCAACTGGAAAACGTTTTTGCGGACTTTTTTGGAGAACCGGCCAAAGACGACCAGACACAGGACATCAAATCCCTGATTGCCGCACTGCGCGCCCCGCAAATTGGCGCTAGACCGGAGCTTGACCCGCAAACAAAATTTTATGTTCTCGGTCTTGCGCCAAATGCCGCGCGCATTGCTGTGCGCTTCTGGTATGAGGGCACGGTTCAGCAGATTCTTGACCACATTGAACAACACTTTGATGATTGCACAATTATTCATGGCCCTAAGCAGCCGGAAACACTTTCATTATTTCGTCTGCTTGTCTCAACGGCAGTTCAGGGTAAATCGGAAAACATACAACCCAATTTGGCAGGCGACATGATGCGGGCGATTCTGGCAGGCACTCCCTATCCAAAATCCCTTTTATCATCGGCGATTAGAAGAGTCAGAGCAGAAAGAGAAATAACCTATCCACGCGCCGCTTTGATAAAGGCAGTCCTGGCGCGTGATGCCAGATACTACAATTCAAATCAAAAGGAGGTTGGCATGTCATTGGATATCACTAACAACAACACAGGTTACAGACTGGGGCGCTTGTTTGCCGTTCTGGAAAAAGTACAGGAAGAAGCAAATCCCGGGCTTAACGCCACTATCCGCGACCGTTTCTACGGCGCAGCATCAAGTACGCCAGTTGCGGTCTTCGCGCTCCTGATGAAGCTTAAAAACCATCATATCGCTAAGCTGGAAAACCGCGGTCGGGCCATTAACTTTGAAAAGCTGATAGGAGAAATCATGTCCGGTATTAGTGAATTTCCTGCCCAATTGCCTTTGCCGGATCAGGGTCGTTTCGCGGTCGGTTACTACCATCAGCGCCAGGACTTTTTCATCACTAAAGAAAATAAGAACAATAATTAAACATATCAAAAGGAGGAAACATCATGACGAACGCAATCCAGAACCGCTATGACTTCGTATTATTATTCGACGTAAAAGACGGCAACCCCAACGGCGATCCCGACGCCGGCAACCTTCCCCGCATTGATCCCGAAACAGGCAATGGTCTAGTCACGGATGTCTGTATTAAACGAAAAGTGAGGAATTATGTGCAGTTAGTTAAAAATGAAGCTGACAAATATAAAATATTCATAAAAGAAAAAGCGATATTAAATAATTTAATTGCTGAAGCTCATAAGGATGAGGAAGTTAAAAAAATTGAAGAAAAAGGTAAAAAAACTGAAGCTGCTAAGCAATTTATGTGTAGTAAATATTATGATGTGCGAACATTTGGCGCGGTCATGATGACTGGCGAAAACGCTGGCCAAGTGCGCGGACCTATTCAAATCACCTTTTCACGCAGTGTTGATCAAGTTGTGCCGCTGGAGCATAGCATTACTCGTATGGCCGTTACGACGCCGGAAGAATCAGAAAAACAATCCGGCGATAACAGAACGATGGGCCGAAAATTTACCTTGCCTTACGCTCTATATCGCTGCCACGGTTTTATATCCGCGCCGCTCGCTGGTCAGACAGGTTTTGGTGAAGACGATCTGAATCTTTTCTGGGATGCGTTGTGCAATATGTTTGAGCATGACCACTCCGCCGCGCGCGGGCAAATGGCGACAAGAAAACTGATTGTATTCAAGCATGATTCACAGCTAGGCAATGTGCCGGCGCATAAGCTCTTTGAGCTTGTCTCAATTAATCGGGTTCAAAATAGCGATAAACCAGCCAGAGATTTCAGCGATTACGAAGTTAAATTTGATTCCGCAAAAGTCCCGGCGGGTGTAACTGCGGAAATAAGAATATAACCACCTCCAAAGCGCCCACCCCGAACCCATCGCGTGGCGGGCATCGGGGTGGAGCCTTTATAAGAAAAGGTGTAATATTAAACCAATGATAACATTGAGAAAATTTATTGCAGGTCTGGAGAGCATTCCCGCGACAACGTCGTGGTATCTTGCCGAGATCAGCGAATCCAAGGGCAGGCAGGAGCTTTATAAAAAGCAATCGCCCCAGCGGCTGAATTCGCTCAAGGAGCACGCCCTGATTGAAAGCGCCGTCTCCTCCAATCGCATCGAGGGGGTCGAGGTAGAGCAGAAGCGCATCGGCACGATTATTTTCGGCAAATCGCTTTTGCGCGACCGGTCGGAGGAAGAGGTGCGCGGATACCGAGAAGCGCTGAACCTCATTCATAGCGCGGGACACCAATTACATGTCACGGAGGAGACCTGCCGGAAACTGCACTCGCTTACCCGTGGTGAAATATGGGATGCGGGCAAATACAAGGATAAAGACAGCGACATCGTAGAAAAGCGGGCAAATGGTTCGGCCAGCGTTCGATTTAAGACAGTTCCGGCAAAACAAACGCTCAAGTCCATGCAGCAGCTCCATGACGCATGGGAGGATGCTATTAAAGCGACGGAACTGCACCCGATCATCAGCCTTGCCGCATACAATCTTGATTTTTTGTGCATCCATCCGTTTCGCGATGGCAACGGTCGGGTGTCGCGTCTGCTGCTTCTTCTCCAGTGCTATCATGCTGGAATTGAAGTGGGCCGGTACATCAGTCTGGAACGTCTGATTGAACAGAACAAAGAGCGATACTATGAAACACTAAGGCTCAGTTCACAGGGGTGGCATGAAGGCAAGCATAATCCGTGGCACTATATCAACTATCTGTGTTTCATCATCAGAAGCGCCTATAAAGAATTTGAGGAGAGGCTGGGTGACATGCCGCATCCCAGGGGTGAGAAGACCGGTCTTGTAAGAGCATCGGTGAATGGCCAGCGCGGCGATTTCAGTGTGGCTGATCTTCAAAAACAGCTTCCGGGTGTCAGCGTGGATATGATCCGACGCGTCTTGAAAGATATGCAGGCCCAAGGCGTGGTGGATTGCCTTGGGCGGGGACGTTCTGCAAAATGGCGTAAAGCGCTTAATTAGGTAATAACTCGTAAATTAGGTAATAAATTAGGTAATGAAATGATTCAGCCCGATGACTTCATCCAGCTTTCCGCTTTGCAACATTATGCTTTTTGCCCAAGGCAGTGTGCACTTATTCATATAGAGCAGATCTGGACGGAAAATCGATTGACTGTCGAAGGCCGGATTTTGCATGAGCGCGTGCACGAAGAAGGCAGCGAAACGCGCGGCGATGTGCGCATCGAGCGCGGCGTCTCGCTTCGTTCTACCAAACTTGGGTTGATCGGCAAGGCTGATGTCATCGAATATCACCGACAGCCGGATGGAAGCTGGCAAGCTTTCCCCGTGGAATACAAACGCGGCAAACCCAAACCGGATGATAGTGACAAGGTTCAGCTTTGCGCGCAGGCAATGTGCCTGGAAGAAATGCTACGTTTAACCGTTCCTGCGGGAGCGCTTTTCTACGGCAAAACCAGGCGGCGTCTGGATGTCGTTTTTGACGAAACACTCCGGCGCGAAACAACCGAGACTGCGCAAAAGACGCATGAGTTAATTGAATCGGGAAAGACCCCAAAGCCCGTGTATTCCAAGCGCTGCGAAAGTTGTTCGTTAATGGGCGAATGTATGCCCAAAACGATTCAGAAGAAGCGATCGGTTGAAGGTTATTTAAAAAGGATGCTGGATGAAAAGGATGCCCCCGCCCTTCAACCCCCGCCCGCCAGGGGCAGGGAAGATTCTTAGGTGAAAAGACGTGGAAGAAGTAAGGCATTCGGTTACAAAATGCAACCGGTTGAAGATCGAAGGCAGAAAGTCGGTAACGCATTGTAACCGACTGCAGGGGAATGATGATAGGTAACTGTTAAATACTATTTACAGATTCAATTAGACGTCAGGCAGTTGTAAAGAAATTCTTTTCAACTTCACAGGGGGATCGATGGGAACAAAAAATGATTTGGTAAAACCTGAAGAATCTCGGATGGTCGTGTTTCAGGAAAAATCCATTCGCCGTATATTACACAACAACGAATGGTGGTTTTCTATTGCTGATGTATGCAGCGTTCTTACTGAAAGCGCTGATTCCGGTGCTTACTGGCGAAAATTAAAACAAAGGTTAAGGGAAGAAGGAAGTGAAGTCGTGACATTTTGTCACGGGTTGAAACTTCCTGCCCCTGACGGAAAACAGCGTGAGACCGATTGCGCCAACACGGAAGGTCTTTTCCGCATCATCCAGTCTATTCCATCCCCCAAGGCAGAACCCTTTAAACGCTGGCTGGCGAAAGTAGGCTACGAACGTGTGCAGGAAATCGAAGATCCGGAGCTGGCCACAAAAAGAACCAAAGCCCTTTACCGTGCCAAAGGGTATTCCGACGACTGGATTGAAAAGCGCATGCGCGGCATCACCATCCGGGCAGAACTCACCGACGAATGGAAAAAGCGCCAGGTGGGACGCGATAGAGAATACGCCATCCTGACCGCGGAAATATCCAAAGCCACGTTCGGGTTGACTCCTTCGGAATACAAAGAATTGAAAGGACTGGAACGTGAAAATCTGCGGGATCACATGAACGATCTGGAACTCATCTTTTCCATGCTGGGCGAAGCCGCCACGACGGAAATCACCAAAACGAAGGATGCACAGGGCTTTGACGAAAACCGAACGGCTGCCCGAAAAGGCGGCAAGATTGCCGGTCATGCCCGCGAGAATCTGGAGAAAGAGACAAAAAGGATGGTTGTTTCAAAAGAAAATTATTTAGATCAGGTGGAAAGAAAGAAGCGACTGGAGAAGAAGTGAAAAAGCACCTAAATACTTTATTTGTAACCACACAGGGGGCCTACCTTTCCAAAGAGGGTGAAACTGTAGTGGTCAAAATAAATCAGGAAGTTCGCCTGCGCGTCCCTGTGCATACCATTGGGGGAATTGTCTGTTTCGGCAACGTGTCATGCAGCCCGTTTCTAATGGGCTTTTGCGGTGAAAATGGAGTTGGTCTTAGCTTTCTGACGGAAAATGGCCGCTTCCTGGCGAGGGCGCAGGGGCCGGTGTCCGGCAATGTTCTTCTTCGTCGCGAACAGTACAGACTGGCTGATGATCAGCAATATTCAGCTAAAATGGCCACGTCTTTTGTGATGGGGAAAATCGTCAATTGCCGAACCGTTCTTCAAAGGGCTTTGCGCGATCATTCCGGAAAGATGAATGAATTGCTGGTTCGTAAGGGCATTGACGATCTTGGCCGTTCACTTCGCTCTTTGGAATTGAATCAGTCTCTGGATGAAGTCAGAGGCCTGGAAGGCGATGCCGCGCATACCTATTTCAACGTCTTTGATCATCTGATTGTGGCGCAAAAAGAAGATTTTTCTTTTCAGGAGCGCAACCGTCGTCCGCCGATGGATCATGTAAATTGCCTGTTGTCATTTTTATATACACTGTTGGTGCATGACTGCCGCAGTGCGCTGGAAGCGGTCGGATTGGATCCTGCTGTGGGATTTCTGCATCGGGACAGACCGGGACGTCCCGGTCTGGCACTCGATATGATGGAAGAATTTCGTCCGTTTCTGGCGGATCGCCTGGCATTGTCGCTCATTAATCTCCGTCAGGTTCAGGCGAAGGGTTTTAAGAAAACGGAAGCAGGCGCAGTGATTATGAATGATGAAACAAGAAAAACGCTGCTGGTCGCGTATCAGGAAAGAAAGCAGGATGAAATCATGCATCCATTTCTGGATGAAAAAGTATCGGTTGGAATATTGTTTCATGTTCAGTCCCTCCTCTTGGCGCGTTGCCTGAGAGGCGATCTGGATGGCTATCCACCGTTTATTTGGAAATAGGAATTGCATTATGCTTGTTTTGGTTAGCTATGACGTGGCGATGCAGGATAAAAAGGGGCCGAGACGTTTGCGGCGTGTTGCCAAAGCCTGCCAGGATTATGGACAGCGTGTGCAATATTCCGTCTTCGAATGTATCGTTGATCCTGCACAATGGGCCGTCTTGAGGGAAAGGCTAATCAAGGAAATTGATCCTGAGGAAGACAGTCTTAGATTTTATTTTCTGGGTTCCAATTGGCACAGAAGAATAGAGCATATTGGCGCCAAAAAGACTATTGATCAGGAAGGGCCACTCATTGTTTAAAAGCCTCCGCGAACCTGTAGCGGACAGTATTTTATTTTAGGTTCGCGGTGGTTGTATGCCTTTAAAATAACTTAGTATTTGTAAAAGGCTCTTTGAAAAATTAATATTGTAAAGCCGAAAAAGTGAAGTTTCGCGGTAGAACAGAATAAAAGTCAATATTTGTAATTTATTAGCAGTAAACAGTCGCGCCCCGCGTGGGCGCGTGGATTGAAACAAAAAACCCGATAATCTCGAAGAAGTCTGCCTCTCGTCGCGCCCCGCGTGGGCGCGTGGATTGAAACAAGTTCAGGATCTGGACCAAAATATGATTGATTTAGTCGCGCCCCGCGTGGGCGCGTGGATTGAAACCGGAGAGCAACTGGCATTATCTCCTCGGAGACGGCGTCGCGCCCCGCGTGGGCGCGTGGATTGAAACGATGTCCAGGGACTCGATCAGGTTCTTCGCCCAGGTCGCGCCCCGCGTGGGCGCGTGGATTGAAACGCGAAGACGACGTGCAGGAAGGCGAGGTGCCCATGTCGCGCCCCGCGTGGGCGCGTGGATTGAAACTGGAGCGTCCAGGAGGTGTCGCCGACCTTCCGGTGTCGCGCCCCGCGTGGGCGCGTGGATTGAAACCTTTCCGCAGGTTCTGCCAGTAATGGCCGACGGGTCGCGCCCCGCGTGGGCGCGTGGATTGAAACTCCTGGGAGGGGTTGGCAAAACCGCATGGGATCTGTCGCGCCCCGCGTGGGCGCGTGGATTGAAACGAAATCAGAGACATCAATTTTCTGGAGCGTGTATGTCGCGCCCCGCGTGGGCGCGTGGATTGAAACGGGTTAGTCGTTCGCGTAAAGCTCAAGCGGGGGGGGTCGCGCCCCGCGTGGGCGCGTGGATTGAAACACGAAATCGAAGCCAACACCCAGGACACCGACCTGTCGCGCCCCGCGTGGGCGCGTGGATTGAAACCTTCTGGTTGTCCAGCATTTTCAGATTGTTGACGTCGCGCCCCGCGTGGGCGCGTGGATTGAAACTAGAACCCCATCCTGACTCGTATTCCCAAAGACGGTCGCGCCCCGCGTGGGCGCGTGGATTGAAACTATTACCCTCCCCGTGTCCATCCAAAAATGATTAGGTCGCGCCCCGCGTGGGCGCGTGGATTGAAACGCTCCGACTACCTGAAGAAGGGCCGCCTGGTCAGTCGCGCCCCGCGTGGGCGCGTGGATTGAAACGTGGTAGTCCTGTGTGTTGCAGGTATCGCTTCCGGTCGCGCCCCGCGTGGGCGCGTGGATTGAAACACAGAAAGGAATAAGCCTATGTCCGGCGTGGAAGGTCGCGCCCCGCGTGGGCGCGTGGATTGAAACCTTCTGCTTCAGTGACAGCACCGACTGCAACCAGTCGCGCCCCGCGTGGGCGCGTGGATTGAAACATTGGAGCTTCATCTATTCTTCAAATACCCTGTCGCTGTCGCGCCCCGCGTGGGCGCGTGGATTGAAACAACTGTGGATCTGGACCAGAATCAACCGCTGGCTGTCGCGCCCCGCGTGGGCGCGTGGATTGAAACCAGGAATTCGCATGTTGTTGCTTCACTTTTGCCGTCGCGCCCCGCGTGGGCGCGTGGATTGAAACTTTTTGAGCTTGCCGCCCTGCACTGCCGACAATTGTCGCGCCCCGCGTGGGCGCGTGGATTGAAACTTCCATCTGCATATAGTCCGGCATGGAACGGCGTCGCGCCCCGCGTGGGCGCGTGGATTGAAACCAGTATGAGCTTCTTCCTGGCTTCCTTTGCGGCAAGTCGCGCCCCGCGTGGGCGCGTGGATTGAAACTCTAAGAGCTAACTCATTTCCAACATTTCCAACGTCGCGCCCCGCGTGGGCGCGTCATTTACATGCCTTAAAAGGCGTGGCACCATTGAAGCATGGACAGCAGCAGTGCGTCTTTCCACCAGTCGTCGGCACGAATTGCCTCAAATAAAATGTAACTGCAGAGGTAGATAAAAGAGAGTTATTAGTTTGACAAACAAAGCACGAACCAATATACTGTCGGCCAGTCAAGACTTAATTGCCGAGGTGAAAAGGAGATTTGGAAATGCAACCAGCGAAATCTTTGGA
>Ga0209718_1003920_pt1 | contig 12886 bp, 16 predicted proteins | sample AD_JPNAS1_MetaG_FD_184420 | JGI IMG/M metagenome (GOLD analysis project Ga0209718, IMG submission 184420) | Active sludge microbial communities of municipal wastewater-treating anaerobic digesters from Japan - AD_JPNAS1_MetaG (SPAdes) (version 2) | ecosystem: Engineered > Bioreactor > Anaerobic... | reverse complement strand
GCCTTTTTCGGAGAATAAATTAAACATCGGGTAAAAGTCTATTACTGTGTCCCCTTTGGAGCCGTTCCTGTTCTTTAGTATCTTTACCTGTATACTCTGAGCCTTTCCGCTCTTGCCTATTGCTATTTGAGCGTCCAGTAGCTCCCTTATCCTTTTCTGTCTGTCCCCGTCTTTCTCTTTCGGCTGGTAGTCCATGCCCTCATACTGTAAGGCTATGAGTACATCGCTTGAATACTCCACGGCTCCAGACTCTTTAAAAGCCGCCATATTTACAGGCTGTGTATAGTTGTCTCTGTTAAAGCTGGAAATACCTATAACAGGGATTGAGTAATCACGGCTCAGCCGCTTTAGCTCTAACACGCTCTTATCTGTGTTTTGCTTATCTGTGGCTCTCTCATTGTAAGGGGCTAGTATCTGTACATAGTCAATTAGTATTACTGGCTTATTGCCTGTAATTTTTATATGCCGCTCCACTACTTCCCTTACTTGCTCTACTCCTATATTGCCTACTCCCTCATGTATGTAAATCCTGTCCGCATACTGAGAGTAAGCTGTTATAGCCGCTTCTATAATTTCCCTGTCCGTCTGGCTGTAGTCTCTGTAGCGGGTTCCTGTGGTTATCCCTCTTACTGTCTTAGCGTGTACTGTGGTCTCATGCCTTTTTATATCCTCTAACAGGCTGTGGCGGCTCACACTCTTAGCTATAAGTTCACTTCTAGCCATTTCCAGAGAGAATATAATTACATCGTGTCCAGCGGCGGCTATATTGTCTAGGAGCTGGAGACAAAAAGTAGTTTTTCCCAGTGAGGAAATAGCCCCCACTACATACAGCCCAGCATATAAGCCCCCGTCTAACAGGTTATCAATACTAGAAAAGCCTGTAGGAAAGAAAGTAGCTGTCTTACTCTTTTCTATATCGTCTATAAAGTTCTGGAGCTGGTAGGCTGTAGAGGTCTGTAAGTAGGCTTGTCTTTCGGCTTCCTCTTTAGCTCTCTTTTCCTGTTCCGCATCGGCTACTACTTGCTGTATATACTCTGTAAAAGCTCCCCTGTCCGTCTGTAAGGCTTCGTTAAAGTCTTTCCCCTGTTCCGCTGTCCTTACCATGTAAGGGATTTTTAGGAAGTCCAGCCCCTCTTTTACTCTGGCTATGGCTTGCTGTCCCGCTTCGTCATTGTCCAGAGAGATAATAAAAGTAGTATCTGGCATATACTTTTTACAGAGACTTAAAAAGCGTCTATGAGCCGTCCCTACAAAAGCTATAGCCTTTCCCCCAGCTTCTTCTACGCTCAGAGCGTCATATATTCCCTCACATATAAAGACTACAGGCGGCGGGCTTTGTAAGTATCTCTCATTGAATATCTGAGCCGCTATTTTACTTTCGCCCTTGCTTATCTTTCTATATTTTCCGTTGTATTCGTCTACTTGCCCTCTGTCCTCTATCTCTGTAAGGAAATAGCTATAGCGTCCCTCTGTGTCTGGGTATGGGAATATATAGCGATACAGCCCCGCCTTTTTGCTCTTGCTCTGGTTCTCTGGGTAAGCCTGTAGGAAGTGATTATAGCCCGCCGCATCATATCCCAGCTCATAGGCTCTAATAGTCTCCATGCTCAAGCCCCTACTCTGTAAATACTGTAGGGCTTTCTGGTTCCCCAGTAGCTCTTTATGAGCCGCCTTTACTATGTCTGTAAAGTCTATCCTTACTTCGTCCTGTATATCCTCTATAGTATAATTCATTGCGTAACCTGTATTGTGTAATCTTGATTGTGTATTTTGTTCGGTTTTGGGCTGGTTTTGGTACTCTGGGCTAAAGTCCTCTTGTGCTGTGGCTCTGTGGCTGTAGCGGTCTATGTCCAGATTGAAAAGCTCATAGGCTTTATTAAATATGGCTGTTTCGTCCGTCAAGCCGTAATCAATGCCTATAAGGTCTAAAGTGTCATAGTAAGCCCCGCAAGAAAAACACTTACAATGTAAGCCGCTGGAGCTGTTCCTATCTATGCTCATGCTGGGCTTGTTGTCTGTGTGTGCTGGGTTTAGACATCGGAACGGGCGGCGGGTATTTATCCCCTTGCCCTGTAGGTAGCTCTCAAGCTGTCCCTTTACATATTGTTTAGCTGTTTCTCTGTCCATACTCTTATACACTCCTATTTTTTCGGAAAAATTATAATTTCCCTTTTGATTTTGCGATTTTGTGCGTAAGGCTCCCCGCCGTTCTCCGCTTTCGCTTTTCTGTAGAGATTTTATAGCCCCCTCCCCCTATAGCATCTTAGAGAGGTTTCTTTAGCTCCCCCGTGACGGTTCCCCGCTCATGGTCTCAGCCCTTATACTGGGGGGCTTGCTCAGCCTGTCCCGCTCCCAGTAGTAGGAGCCTGTAGGGAAGTAATAGCGGCTGTAGGTCTCTGGGGCTTTCCTTTCTCTAAAGGCTATTATAAGCATAGCCGCCGCTGTAAAGCTGGGCGGCTTTGCGCTGTTAATAATCAATCAATAATCTATTGATTATCTATTAGGATTTTCAGAAGTCCAGAAAAGCCTTATTTTATGCGGGTTTCAGCGTTTCGGCTCCCGAGTAGAATGTTCTTTTTCCCGAGTAGAATGTTCTTTTTCCCGAGTAGAATGTTCTTTTTCCCGAGTAGAATGTTCTTTTTCCCGAGTACTTTGTTACTTTTTTTCTGGCGTCTGGAGCGGCTACAATATCTTGAGCTTTCCTTGATTGTCCGCTACTAAATGTCCTCTTAGCTGTAGCCCTCTTTCCGAGTAAAATGTTCCTTTTTTGGTTTTGAGCTATGCGGCATCTGAGTAAAATGTTCTCTCTTTCGGCTCCCATAAGCGGCTACTTATTCCCTCTAAAGGCTCATTATTAGCCCTTTTTTGTCCCTTTTTTAGCTCTTTTCTGTCCTCTTTTCTTCCTGTTTATTGCACGAAAATAGCACTTTTATAGCACTTTGAGCGGGTTAGCCTTTCCAGCGTCCCCCGCTCTCAGCTTCTACTCTGTATCTGGTTTTGTCTGTTCCCTTGCCTTTTCGCTGGCTTCTTCGCTCTCAATTTTCTTAGCAAGGTTAGCCGCTAGAGCTTTCTGTGTAATGGTTTCCCGCCGCTTTTCGGCTGTCTGTATCTGTTTAGCGGTCTCTTTCGATAGAGCTATAAAGTCTTTGGCATACTTGCCCTTTAGCTCTATTTTCAAGTAGCCGTTGCTCAGATAGTTAGCTATCGGGTCTCCCATGTTGTAAATAGGAGTGATAGTAAATTCTATGTCTTTGCTGGCTTCCTCTATAGCTGTTACAGCTTCCTCTATAGGCTCTTTTATCGTCCTCTGTGGGTCTTTGTTTCCTATCTCACTAGGCAAGTTTAGCCGCTCTTGTACAGCCCTCAGCCCTATAGTAAAGTAGCCCCGTTCCTCTATATCCCTTACTCTCTGTCTGGCAAGGTAGAAAATATAATAGAGTAAGTCACTAGCCCTGTTTGGTAGGCTAAAGTAGTATTTGGGTAGGATAGTATAGAAAGTAGCCACAAAAGCCCAGTTTATCCGCTCATTGAGGAAAATAGTACAGGTTCCCTTTTTAATGTTAGCCCCTGTAAAGAGTACTTCTATAGCGGATTGCTCTATAGTCTTTTTCTTTCCTTTCTGGAGCGTCCCCTTTACCTTTAGGCTTGTGAGTATGTCCATAGCATCATTAAAGCCCTTTCTAGCCGATTGTGGGCGGCTGTAGTAGCCTATGTCTATGAGTTCCTGTAAAGGGAATTGTATATAGTTCCGTCTCAGCGTTCCCTCACTAAAGGCTTGCTCATTCATTTTGATTAGTGAGAAAACAAACATTTTTTTAGCTGGCTTATTAGAGCCTACTAGCTTGTCAATGTCCGCAAGCTCCAGAGTAACAGTAGAGACTCCACTACTTACTATTACCTGTCTTTTATTGCCATTCTGTAAGACTTCTATTTTCTGGCTGTGGTTTACTCCCTTAGCCCTAGCTGGTAGAGTAGCAAGGTCTGAGCCTGTCCCCATTACCTTTAAAATAGTGTCTGTGGCTGGGCTTGTAGGTACATTGTAAAAGTCTTTCTGTCTGTCCCGCTCTGTAAGTAGTTCTATGCTGGTTTCTGGGGTCTGTGTAAGCTCTATATTTTGCTCTGGAGCGGCTAGGGGCTTTTTCTTATACTTACTCATTGTCTACAGCCCCCTCTCCCATAAGCTCAGTTACTAGCTTTCTGTAGTTTTTGAGGGTTACAGCGGCTTCTCTGGTATAGCCCAGCCCCTCTATTTTTTTTCTGAGGGCTTCTATAGCTTCCTCTGTGGGCTTGAGTTCTTCTATTTCTATAGGCTGGAAGTATTCCCTTATAAAGTCTCGTTTCCGCTTCTTATCTTCCTCTGTTCCATACACTCCCTTATAAAGCATATAAAGCATATTGTTACAGGCTTCTATCTGGCTCTCTTGCCTTGTGAGGTCATACTTAGCCACTGTCATAAAATCAATGTCATAAGCGGCGGCTACTATCTCTATAAAGGCATTGTAAGCATACATATAGCGCAAGGCTGGAAGTGCCAAAACATCAATATTAGCGGCTATATATTCCGCTTCCCCTGTGTTGCTCTCTAGGTAGTCTATGCCCTGTAGGAGTTCCAGCTTGAGCTTATCGGCTACAGGGTCTATATACTCCCCGCCCTCTCCAGCGTCAAAATATTTAGCTTCTTTCAATATGGCTATGCCGTGATATATCCCCCTAGCCCGTCTATTAAAGTTTTCTGTATTGTCCTCTTGAGTCTGGGCTATATGCTCTACTATGTCCGCATCGTCTACAGCTATAAGGCTCTGGAAGTCTAAATAGCCCATGTCCGCAAGCTCTCCCCATGTAATGAGGGCTTTGTAGAGCTGGTTAGCTTTCAAGCCTTTAGTAGGAGCTACAGCCCCCTCTAAATAGGTCTTTACGGCATCTGCTAAAGCTGGGTAGTCTTTTCTAAATTCTTTGAGCTGTTCCCGCTCTGGTACTTCGTCCACATACTCCCCGCCGCTCTCTAACAGGCGGTCACTATAAGCCCCCCTGTATCTGTCCAGCATATCCGCTAATACATCGTATTTAGTAAAATCTGTAGGCGGCTCTGTGTAATAGTGCCACTCTGGGCTTTTATTTCCATTGTTATAAAATAGAGCGGCTGTAAGCTGTTCACTCTTAGGGTCTCCCCGTCTGCTAGGTCTGGCTGTTTCGTCTATAATTTCCTCAAGGGCTTTCTCAAGCTCTCCTATATATTCCTCTGGTAGCTCTTGCCCTGTTCTTTCTCTATAGGCTTCTCTTATTGCGTCCTCTCCCTTAAATAGGAGCCTGTAGGCGGTTAAAAGTCGCTCTGTGTTAAAGTGCTGGGCGGTTGTATGAGCGTCCTGTAGTTCCCCGTTTATATAGAGCTTGTGAGACTCCATAAAAAGGGCTGTTAATGCCGCTTGCCATTCCTCAGCGGTCATATTATCGCTTCTTCGTCCGTCTGGAAGTGTATAGTAGCCCTCTCCCATATCCTCAGCCCAGTTAGCTAATATCCTCTTATTAGTTACTTTCTGGCTCTGGGTAGCTGTAATAGCGGCTAATATGTCCTCTGGCACAGAGTCCGCTCTGTCATTCTCTACGGCATCGACAAAAGCCGCTACTGTATGGAAAAACAGGCTATAGTAGCTCTCTGTAAATCCTCTCTTATAGGCTTCTCTCTCAGCGGCTAGGCGGTCATACTGAGCCTGTGTAAGAATGAGCGGGAATTTTTCAGTGGTAGTAAAAAAGTCCTCTGCTCTCTGGGCTTCTCTGATAGAAAGAAAGTATCTATAGTAGCCGTTGTAAAATTGCTGTGCCATAGCTTCATTGTAATTAAAGCTGTCTACTATAGAGCTGTAGATACTCTCCAGCACTTTAAATTGTGTGTACTGGTAGTCTGTGTCCAGACTGTCCACCATTCTATTAAAGTCCTCTTGAGAAAACAGGGGCTTTTTATTCGGGTTCCCCTTGTTCTCTATATCGTGCTTTAAGCTCATTAGTAGGGCTTTGCCTACTTCTTTACCTGTCCAGCCTTTCTTATTGAGTAAGGCTTTTATACTCTTTGCCATTATGCCCGCCCCCCTACTATAGCTTCTAAAGCGTCTATCTTTGCCTGTAGTTCCGTCTGTTCGTAAGCCTTTAAGAGATTGCTTATAATCATGCTTTCCCTGTTAGCCTGTGCTGTGTCCACTTCTCCAGCCCTCACACGCTCTAACAGGTCTTTTAACATATCCATAAGAGCGGCTGGGTTTATTTCCTCTGGTAGGCTCTTAGAGCGTCCTGTAGCTATGTATTCCTCTTTAAGGGCTTGAGTGTACTTTAATTTATAGTCTAATAGCTTGTCTGGGGGCATCTGGCTAAAGTCTGCACTGGCTAAAGCCCCGTCTATTGTCCCTAGAGTGTCCCCCAGCTTCTTTATACGGGCTTCCCGTGTCATAAAGTAGGAGCTGTAGAGCTGTTCTAGCTGTTCGGCTTTCCGTTCCGCTATTTGTCCCTGTAGTTTCTTCTCCCAGTCTGTACAGGTACTCTTACTTATTCCCAGCTCTTTAGCTATTGAGCTGTAGCTCTTTCCCTCAGCCCGCATAACTATAAAGCGGTCTTTCTGTTCCTGTGGCTTCATATTATGCTAGCCCCTTTCCTCTGTAGTATTTGTGTATGAGCTATTGTGTAATAGCTTATGTATGATAACAGGCTTTTACTTGTCTAAAGGCTGTAAAAAGTCTGTCTGTGGCTTCATAGTTTTATTGTCCGCTAATAGTAATTATGAGACAATAACGCTATTTTAGCCCCATGTAGGAGCCTGTAGGAGTAAGGGCTTTTCTAGTCCTCTCCCGTACTGTAAAAATGCTCTGGCTCATGGTAAAAGCCGCTTGTGCTTTCCCGCTCTTTCTCCAGTTCCTCTTTTATCCGTCTATATTCCTCTGGGTCTAGTTCCAGAGTTGCGGCGGGTCTTTCCTCTATAATCTTTACTGGCTCATTGTCCGTTTGCTGTGGTCTGGGGTCTATGGAGCCGCTGAGCCATGATATAGAAAACAGGCGGCTCTCTTTTCCCGCTGTGTATGCTTCTCTATATTCGTCTGGGGTAGCTGGCATCTGTCCCCCGTTCTTTAGCCTTTCCTCATAGAGCCGCTTATATTCCTCTGGAGATAGTCTAAAATCGGCTGGGCGGGGTATATCGTCAATAATTACTACTTGCCTTGTATCGTCCTCAGCTTTTCGCCGTCTATCGTCCTCTAGGGTCTGGCTTATCCATGTTACAGGCTGTAAAGTCCCTATCATTCCCTTAGCCCCTCTCTAGGGTCATATAAGAGCTTAGAGCTTAGCCGCTCCCCGTTCCTATATTCCTCTTTCGTTAGTGTCGCTTCGTAATTGCTAGCGGTCTCTATGGCTTCTTCGTCCCCTGTAAAGTCGCTAGCCTTATATAGTCCGCTGGCTAGAGCGTTCATACAGTCCAGCCGATAATATAAGCCCTCTCTCATGCTTTAGCCCTCACTCTCTCCCTCTCCGTTAATAAAGGCTTTTAAGTTTTCCTCTGATACTTTCCACTTGCCGCCGATTTTTACAGCCTTTATTTTTCCGTCCTTTACATACTGTAAGAGCGTCCTGTGTGTTACTCCTAGCACTGGCTCAAGCTCTGTAAGGGTATATACTCTAAAATTGCTGAGCTGTTCCTGTCTAATCTGTAAAAGCTCTTTAATATCTCTTGTAGCCATTCCTTAGCCCTCACTTTCTCCCTCTGTAGCCTTGTCTAATACTCTGTGGCAAAACTCATTTACAGACAGTCCCGCCGCATCACTAGCCGCCTTTATCCTCTCATATAGGCTAGGCTGTACTACTAGCTGTAGTCTCTTGCTCTTAGTCTCCACATAGAGCGGATTTACTTTATAGCCTTTCGGCGGCTTCTCTCCAGTAGGAGCCTTTAGAGCTGTGGCTGTGTCCTCTCCCTTTCCGTCTACAGCTTCTATACTTTCCTCACTGATAAAAGCCATAGCGGGGTTACTGTCCTCTCTTGCTGGAGCTGTTCCTAAAAAGCTCTTTTTCTTACTTGCCATTGTCTAAAGTCCTCTCTTTCTTATTTAGTCTCTGTAGCGTTCTCTGTGGCTCTCTTAGCTCCCAGCTCATAACAGGCTAGGGCTATTTCCATGCTTTCGGGTTCCCGTCCGTTTTCCTCTCTGAGCCTGTCTACTATGGCTCTGTAGTCTGATACAATAAACTCTTTCATAGCGTCCCTGTCCTTTCTAAAAATTCGTCTATAAAGGCTTTGTAGTCCTCTGTTACTTTCGCTTTAGGAGCGTAAGTAAATAGGCTTTGCTGGCTTATCTGGGCTTCTTTCACGGCTACAGCTTCTCTTATGGTAGCCTTATATAGGGAAGTCTCCAGCTTTTCCGCTAGCTGTTCCGCAAGCGTTGTTACATCTCTTGAGAGTATGGAGCGGGGGCTGTATCTGGTTAATAATATGCCCTGTATCTCTAAAGAGGGGTTACAGTACTTTCTTACTGGCTGTATGGTCTCCTGTAAATCCTCTATTCCCTCTAGGCTGTATATATCCGCTTGAGCTGGGATTATCACGCTATTAGCCGCTGTAAGAGCGTTTACTGTGAGTATTCCCAGAGCTGGGGGACAGTCAATAATACAGTAGTCATATTCTCCCTTTACAGGCTCCAGAGCTTCCTTTAGGCGGTACTCTTTTCCTGTTTCTGTTAGTGTTGCATCGGCTCCAGAGAGACTTTTACTAGCTGGGATAATGTCCCCGCTCTCTGTATGCCTTATAGCTTCTTTTGCTGTAATATCCCCTGTAAGCACTCCTAGAGCCGTTTTACTGTCCGCTCTGGCTCTCATTGTGCTAGTGAGGTTCCGCTGAGCGTCTAGGTCTACAGCTAGCACTTTATAACCTTTAAGGGTAAGTCCACTTACTAGAGCGGCGGCTGTGGTACTCTTGCCTACTCCCCCTTTTCTGTTTGCTATTGCTATTACTCTCATACTGTAGCCCCCTTTTACCATGCTAGGCGGGTTAGCTGTTTGTGTTCCACTTCGTCCCCGTCCCTGTAAATATATCTGTGTAATTCGGCTTCATAATCGGCGGCTATATGCTTTATATCTTGCTCTGTTAGTCCTCTGTCCTGTCCGTAAAGCCTTTTACTTAGCTCTGTAGCTGTTAAAAGCGTGTCTCCTATAATGCCGTCTAAACAGTCCAATAAATAATAGGTTCCGTCTAATTTATCCATGTTCTAGCCCCTTTCTAGCGTCTCCAGTCTGTCCTTATAGGCTCTCACACTCTCTAAAGCGTCCTCTTTCGTCTGAGGGTTATTTACTTCGTCTGAGTACTGGCTGTAGTAGTCCTCTATCTCTTTGCGCTGGCTCTCTATTTCCTCTTGTATTGCTTTCCGTTCTTCGTCCTCTGTAGCGTCCTGTAAGTCTCCCTCACATTCTGCTATATAATCCAGCGTGTCTAAAATGGGCTGTAGGTTCCCCCATTCTATGAGATATACTAAAAATGTCCGCTCTGGCTCAAAACTAAAGCCGCATCTTTCAAACCATTCATTAGCTAACATTCTTTCGTCTGAGCCGTTGCTGTAGGTTCCGTCTACTAGGTCTCCTATAAAGCTTTCTAACAGTTCCGATACAGTCAAGCCCACGCTAGCGGCTCTCTCTGATATTCTCACTATATCCGCATCTGATAGACTGAGCTTTAGAGTCCGCTCTTTTATTGTGGCTATTTCCTCTTTTTGGTTGCTATAGTCTCTCATATAGTCCCTGTCCTTTCTGTTTTATTAGCCTGTAGGGGTTAGACTGGCTCCAGCTCTCCCAGCGGCTTTATATAGGTTCCTTTCATAAGGTTTATTACTGTGGCTTTTCCGTCCTCTATGCGGGTTACTATGCCCTGTATGCCTGTCCCGTCCCCCGCTGTTATCCTTACTGTGTCCCCTGTCTTTATGGTCTTTTTCGTGTCCTTACTCCCCTTTCTGGCTTTGCTCTTGCCATATTGATATAAAAGGGGTTTTCCTCTGGCTCTGTGTTGTAAATATCCGCTCCTATATCCAGAGCTAATACAGCCCCCTCTCTGTCCTTTAGGTAGATTGTAACGGCATCTGTTAAGGGGTAGTCTGTAGGCTCAGCCCCTATTACTGTAAGCCCCTCTATTAGCCCGTCTAGGCTCTGTCCGTCTACAGGCTCCCAGCTCAGCCTATTAAATACATTGTCTGTTAATGGTATCATGCCTATATTATCCCTTTATTGTGTATGCTGTATTGTGTATATGTCTACGCTCTTACCAAAATGAGTTATTAGCGTTTATAGCCCTCTGTACTCCCTCAAGTGTCGCTAGTTCTGTTTTGGCTTGCTGTACTGAGATAGCCCCCGCTTTTATCTTCTCATAGAGGGCGGCTACAGCTTCTAGCATTTCCTCTTGTGAGTACTCTGTAAAGCTCTCTTTCCCCTCTGTAGGCTCTGTATGCTGAGCCTGTAGCCTTTCCTCATATTCCAGCTTTAGCTTTAGGAGCTTTTCCGCTGGTATCTCTGTAAGGTCTTTCTCAGCTATTGCGCTGTCTATTCTCTGTAGGAGCTGTCCCAGCTTCTCTATATGGGCTTCTTTTCCTATCCTGTAGAGGGTGTAAAGGTCTGCTAGCCGTTCCTCTTTAGCGGCTGTAATTTGCTCTGTAAAATCCTTTTCCCACTTGCTACAGGTGCTTTTACTTATATGGAGCTGGGCGGCTATTTTGGAATAGCTCAGCCCCTCAGCCCTCAGTAGTATAAATTGCTCTTTCTTTTCGGCTGTTTTCATTCCTTAGCCCCTTTTCTGTGTTTTTGGTCTGGAAAGTTTCATTTTTTTGCTTTCTGTGAAAAATAAGACTCCCCGTACAGTACCCCCCAGCGTCCTAAAATAGGAGCTTATGGGGGGCTATGCTTCTCTGTCTCAGCCTAAAATAGCTTTAGCTATTCTGGCTTCGCTGTTATTACTAGCCCGCTCCAGAGCGTGAGAGTAAATAAGCGTTGTATTTATATTTGAGTGTCTTAAAAGCTGTCTAGTTTCCTCTGGAGTCCCGCCGTTTAAGAGGTTAAGAGTAGCTGTAGTATGTCTCAAGCTATGAGCCGTCAAGCGGTCGCTCTGTAAGTCCGCTTCTATCATGTTCTCTTTAGCTATGCGGCTAATACTCCTAGTAGTCATTCTCTCCCCGCTGTTCCTGTGTGCTATGGAAGTAAAAAGCGGCTCTCTCCCCTCAGTCTTTCCTCTGGCTTTAAGGTAGGCTCTTATAGCATCTTCTACAGGTGGCTCTACTTTTACATAGTCCGTTCTTTCTTCGTGTCCCTTGCCCTGTATAAAAAGGGCTGTAAAGTCCGCTACTGTCCGCATATCCTCTATATTGGCTCTCATTACTTCTACAGTCCTTAGCCCTGTAGTAACCATAAGCAATAAAATAGCGTAATCCCTCAAGCCTTTAAGAGTAGAGCGGTCTATAGTCTGTAGGAGCTTTCCTACTTGCTTAGAGGTTAGATAGTCCTTTTTAAAGCCGCTGTCTATCTTAGCTCCCTTTACATGGTCTGCTATGTTAGGATATAGCCCCTCTTGCTCAGTCCAGCGGAAAAACTGTTTTACAGCCATGATATAGCCCTGTACTGTGTTAGGCTTATGGCTCTCTTTCATGCTTTCCCTAAATGCTATAATGTCCTCTCTGGCTGGGTTCCTTATCCCGTTCTCAGCTAGAAAGTAAATAAAGGGTCTGATATTCCTTGTATAGGTCTCTATGGTCTTTGGCTTTGCATCTATAAAAGAAGTCCAGCGGCTAAAAAGCTCTGTAGTAAAGCTATTCTGGGCTACTACTTCCCCTCTATCAATAACTGTTAATTCGTTCATGTTATGCCGCCTTTCTATATCCTGTGTTGTGTATGCTGTATTGTGTAACTTTGATTGCATATAAGCCCTCACTTACTATTATACTCATTGTCTGCTATTAGTCAAGTGTATTTTCATAGTTTTACATACTGGCTACATATTAGCCACATATCCGCAAAACTCCCAGCACTCTAACCAAAAGAAAGCCCAGCCTGTAAAAGCTGAGCCTTTCCTTATTCCTCTATTAGCCCCTGTAGCTGGCTTATCCTGTCTTTATGAGCTTGTATAGCCCTCTCTATTCTCTGTTTGCTGTCCGCTGGTTCCGTGTCCCTCTCTAGGGCTTTCTGTAGTCTCTGGAGCCGTTCCTGTGTCTCTTGTATCTCTATCTTTAGCGGCTCTGGTTCCAGTAGCCCCGCCCCGTAAATACTCTTTATATCCCCCTCAAGCTGGCTATAAAATACTGTGTCCCCAGTCATTAGAGAGATACACTTTACAGCCTTTAGGAGTAAGGCTACAGGCGGCTCTCCAGCTTTCGCCCCTTTTAGTATATCCGTCCTCAAGCTCCCAGACTCTCTTATATTTTTCTGGTACTCCCTATATACTTCTAAAGTCCGCTCATGTTCCGCTTTTTCCTGTCTGTACTGAGCTAGAAGCCGTCCCGCTGTCTCTGTTCCCTCTGTAGCCCTCTGTGGGGATTTCTGAGGGGTTTTATGTTCTACAGGTACTTCTTTACTGTCTAGCTCCACAAAAGCCGCTACAGGGCTTTCTAGGGGCTTTTCTGCTAGGTTTCCTCTTATAGCTGTAAAATCTAATTGCATACTATAGCCCCCTCTCAGCCTTTAAAAAGGTATATCTTCCTCTGTTCCGTCTATCCGTGTCCAGTCCCCCGCATCTTCTCCCCCTGTGGCTTTCGTTATGCCGCTCTTGCCTTTTTCGGAGAATAAATTAAACATCGGGTAAAAGTCTATTACTGTGTCCCCTTTGGAGCCGTTCCTGTTCTTTAGTATCTTTACCTGTATACTCTGAGCCTTTCCGCTCTTGCCTATTGCTATT
>Ga0209718_1003917_pt1 | contig 12903 bp, 10 predicted proteins | sample AD_JPNAS1_MetaG_FD_184420 | JGI IMG/M metagenome (GOLD analysis project Ga0209718, IMG submission 184420) | Active sludge microbial communities of municipal wastewater-treating anaerobic digesters from Japan - AD_JPNAS1_MetaG (SPAdes) (version 2) | ecosystem: Engineered > Bioreactor > Anaerobic... | reverse complement strand
CACCAAAGTATGTTCTCAGCGGTCCCAATGATCTCCCCGCCGCGCCCCCCCATCCGGCCCCGACTATGGGAGGCGTCGTGCGGGACATCGGAGGCATGGTTCGTGTACACAACGATCTCTGGAACCGGCAGTGCGCTGCCTGAGAACCGAGTGACCAACCGCGACTTCGAGCGCCTCGTCGATACTTCCGACGAATGGATAATCACCCGAACAGGCATATCCGAGCGGCGCATATCTTCCGGGGAGAACACGTCCGACCTGGCTGCCCAAGCGGCGGCAAACGCTCTGTCGAATGCAGGCGTCGACCCGCTCGATGTGGATCTGATCATAGCCGCAACCGTCTCGCCGGACAAGTTCACCCCTACAGTCTCTTGTCAGGTCCAGAAGGCCCTGGGGCTTGCCAAAGCCACCTGCTTCGACCTCTGGGCAGGCTGCACCGGGTTCATCTTCGCGCTGATGACCGCCGATTCGCTGATCCGATCAGGCCTATTCGGCCGCGCGCTGGTGATCGGCGCCGAAGTCCTCTCCAAACTGGTAGATTGGACCGACCGCGGCACGTGCGTCCTCTTCGGCGACGGCGCCGGGGCTGTTGTGCTCAGCCGGTCGGAAAGCCCCGGTTTACTGGCCCACTTTACCGGGTCTGACGGCGCACGCGGCCATGTACTCTGCATAGACGGGGTTCAGCTCGCCAATCCGTGGACCGACGGCGCTGGCCCATCACCGTCCGGGCCTGGCAGCGTCATTCGCATGGACGGGCAGGAGGTCTTCAAGTTCGCCGTCACCGCCATGCAACAGTCCATACGGCGCGTCTGCGAGCTCGCCGGCATAGAGCTGGACGATGTTCCCTACATCATCCCACACCAGGCCAACGACAGAATCATCGAATCCGTGGCCGGCCGGATGAAGATCCCCCGAAGCCGTTTCTATACTAACTTGGACCGGCGTGGGAATACTTCCGCTGCCAGCATACCTATTGCGCTGGACGAGATGAACCGCGCCGACGTGCTAAAGCCCCGGATGCCGCTGCTGCTTGTGGGCTTCGGCGGCGGGCTTACGTGGGGCGCAAGTATGGTCAGATGGATGCCCAATTCCAGAGAAGACTCATGAACATGAAAGACTGAGGAGGGTCTCAAGATGGTGTTTGACCAGCTGAAAGCGATAATTGTAGACCAACTAGACGTTGCCCCGGAGGACGTGTCCCCGGCGAGCAGTTTCACCGATGACCTCGGCGCCGACTCGCTCGACATGGTCGAGCTCATCATGGCGATCGAGGAGAGAATGGGGGTCCACATCGCGCAGAAGGAAGCGGGAAACCTGACTACCGTAGGGGACGTGCTGGCGTTCGTGGAGGCACAAAAGGGCGCAGGGGTGGCGAAATGAGTGTGAGGCGTCTCGGCCACAGCCTGACGCGCCTGCTTGGGGTGACGTACCCCGTGATACAGGGCGGAATGGCCTGGGTGGCGGACGCGCAGCTCGCGGCGGCCGTGTCCAATGCGGGTGGGCTGGGAGTTATCGCCTCAGCCCACCTCGCCCCCGACGAGCTCAGAGCCGAGATCCGCGCCGCCCGCGAGATGACGCCCAAGCCATTCGGCGTCAACATAATGCTGATGAGTCCGAACGCAGGCGAGGCAGCGCAGATCTGTTGCGAGGAACGCATAGCTGTCGTCACTACAGGCGCCGGTCATCCCGGCCAGTTCATGCAGGAGTTTGCGACCGCCGGCATCACCGTCGTACCGGTTGTTGCCTCAACAGCCCAGGCCAAGCGGGCTGCATCGGCCGGCGCGCCCGCCGTGATCGCTGAAGGGTATGAGGCAGGTGGACACGTTGGGGAGCTGACTACCATGGCATTGGTGCCTCAGGTTGTGGACGCAGTAGACGTACCAGTGGTGGCAGCCGGCGGCATCGCGGACGGGCGCGGAGTCGCAGCGGCCTTCTGCCTCGGCGCTTCCGGGGTGCAGCTGGGCACTGCCTTCGTAGTAGCCCGGGAGTGTACGGCGCACCCCAACTACAAGCGCAAGGTGCTCGCGGCCTCTGACTCCGACACCCTTGTCACGGGCCGCAGCGTGGGTCACCCTGTTCGGGCCCTAAAGAACCGGTTCACCCGGGAGTTAGCCCGGCTAGAGCGCGAAGGGGCGGACCCGGACACTGTGATGTCGCTGGGCGTCGGCAGCCTGGCCAAAGCAGTGCGCGACGGTGATGTGGAACACGGTTCTGTGATGGCCGGCCAGATCGCCGGGCTTCTGAAAGAGGAAAAGACCGCTTCGGACATTGTGACCGGCATCATGCAGGAAGCCGAGGAGGTCCTCGCGTTGCTGGGCGCTACCTAGGCGCCGGCAGCTGATATGCGGCCGCGTACTACAGTCGAGGAGGATCGATATCCTTGAAGATAGCATATCTCTTCCCCGGCCAGGGAGCACAGTACCCCGGCATGGGAAAGGAGTTGTATGGCAGGTTCAAAAGCGCGCGCCGAGTGTTTCGCGCAGCCAGCAAGATACTGGGATACAGCATGGAGAGCCTGTGCTTCGACGGAGACGACCGTCTCAACCTCACGGAGTACACTCAGCCCGCAATAGTCACGACGAGCTGTGCGGCGCTGGCCGTGGTCCGGGAGCAGCTTGGATCGGACTTGGCCCCGAGCGTCGCAGCCGGCCTCAGCCTGGGCGAGTACTCCGCACTTGTGTGCGCGCGCGCCATGGGGCTCCGACACGCCGTCGCCCTAGTGCGCAGGCGCGGGCGCATCATGCAGGAAGCATGTCCGCCCGGCGCGGGAGCAATGGCCACAGTGCTCGGCCTGAGCAGCGACGCCGTGCTCGAAGTATGCCGTGGGGCGCAAAGCGCGGGTGTTGTGGAGGCGGCCAATTTCAACTGCCCCGGGCAGGTCGTGATCTCGGGTGATGCTGCGGCTGTGGACCTCGCCTCCGAGATAGCCATGGCACGCGGCGCCCGCCGAGTGATAAGGCTGAACGTGTCGGGCCCATTCCACTCCAGCCTGCTTAGGCAGGCAGGCGCGCGTCTTCAGGACGAGCTCGATCATGTCAGAATCTCGAGGCCGCGTGTGCCGGTGTACGCCAACGTCACCGCCGGCCCGCCCGCCGATCCTGTCCCCCGAGCAATACGTGCACTGCTCGTGCAGCAGGTGGCAAGCCCGGTGCTGTGGGAGCAGACCATGGTCAACATGGCGCGCGCCGGGATAGACACGTTCATCGAAATCGGGCCCGGCAAGACGCTGACCAGTCTCGTCAAGAAGACGCTTCCCCAGGCCGCAGCCATGAACGTCGAGGACCTGGCGTCACTGGAAGCATTGCGAGCCGCGGTCTCGCGAGCCCGCGCGGACCGGGTTGCTGCGGCGTCGGCACTGGCCCCGGCAAGTGTCGCCAGCGTCGCCGTCACCGCCGGAGCAGGCGCTGGAGGCGGTACGTGGTGACGGCGCAAGAAGGCAGAGTCGCCCTGGTTACCGGCGGCGTGCGCGGGATCGGATTAGCGATCGGGCGCAGGCTGGCAGCGGACGGCGCATCAGTGGTCCTGAACTACAGATCGTCAGGCCCGGAAATCGTGGAAAGCGCAGTCGAAGCCGTGTCGGCCGCGTCACGCGAGTCGGCCGCGTCACGCGAATCAGCCGCGTCACGCGAGTCGGCCGCGTCACGCGAATCAGCCGCGTCACGCGAGTCGGCCGCGTCACGCGAATCAGCCGCGTCACGCGAGTCGGCCGCGTCCCCCGCAACGCCCGGCAGTCGGGTCCAGGCAATCGCAGCCGATGTGGCGAACCCCGACGAGGTTCGGCAGATGTTCGCCCAGGTAGTCTCGGAGTTCGGTCACCTCGACGTGCTTGTGGCCAACGCCGGGATAGTCCGTGATGGTCTGGCCGTGTCCATGGAACCCCAGTCCTTCATGGAAGTGCTTCAGACTAATCTAGCGGGCGCCTTCCTGTGTGCAAAGGAGGCCGCCCGTCTCATGCTCAAGCAGCGCAAGGGCAGGATCGTGCTGGTATCGTCCATAGTCGGCCTCGATGGCAATGCAGGCCAGGCCAACTACGCAGCGAGTAAAGCCGGCCTGGTGGGCCTGGCCAAGTCGCTCGCGCGTGAGCTTGGATCCAGAGGAATCACTGTCAACGTAGTAGCCCCGGGGTTCATCGACACCGACATGACCGCGGCGCTACCTGAAGAGATGCGCAATTCATGCACTGCCCGCGCGCCCCTGCGGCGAATCGGATCGCCAGCGGAAGTGGCTGCGGCAGTCGCCTTCCTCGCTTCGGACGAGGCGAGCTACATCACAGGCCAGGTCCTGCGCGTGGATGGAGGTCTCACCATGTGATCGACCCACTGCGCCGGGTCACGCGGGCCTAACAGAGGTGTTCTCATTTGAGGAGACGAGTTGTAGTCACCGGGATGGGCGCGGTCACCCCCTTAGGATGCGGATGGAGGGAGTTCTGGGAAGCCGCGCGCGCCGGGCGATCCGGGATAGGCTTAATCACGCGGTTCAGCCTTTCGCCATCTTGTCCGGCGAAGCTTGCCGCGGAGGTCAGGGAATTCGACCCCGATCCGTATATCGATCGGAAGGACAGAAAGCGCATGGACCGGTTCACTCAGTACGCTGTGGTCGCCGCCGCTCAGGCCATGGAAGACGCCGGGCTGGCGACAGGCGGCGCGTACGCCGGTCTCTACCCGCCCGAACGATTGGGAGTGGCTTTCAGCTCCGGCGTGGGCGGTGTCGCAACCTTCGAGGAGCAGCACTCCCGACTGTGCGAACGCGGACCCGAATGGGTCAGCCCGTTCTTCGTGCCCATGATGATCGGGAATATGGCTGCCGGGAATATCGCCATAATGCTCAGCGCAAAAGGCCCCAGCACGTGCCCGGTTACGGCGTGCGCCGCGTCGGCTCACAGCATAGCTGACGCCTTCCGGCTCATAGCCGAAGGGCGGGCCGACGCCATGATAGCCGGCGGCGCAGAGGCGGCCATCACTCCGCTCACCATTGCCGGATTCGCCAACATGCAGGCATTATCGAAGAGCGATGATCCGGATTCCGCGCCGCGCCCCTTCGACCTAGGGCGTGACGGATTCGTGATGGGCGAAGGCGCCGGCGCTCTGGTGCTCGAGAGCCTCGACTCGGCGCTCGCCCGAGGCGCTCGCGTGTACGCGGAGATCGCGGGGTGCGGTCTCTCCACAGACGCCTACCATATCACTAGCCCAGCGCCGGGCGGCGAGGGAGCGGCCCGGGCCATGATAGAGGCCATGCGCGACGCTTCGGTGTCGCCGCAGGACATCGACTATGTGAATGCCCACGGCACCGGCACGCCCTATAACGATTCCACGGAGACGCAGGCCATCAAGACCGCCCTGGGCGAACACGCCCATCGCGTGGCAATAAGCTCCACCAAGTCGATGATCGGCCACCTGCTCGGCGCGGCCGGCGCCGTGGAGGCCATCGCCTGCATCGGGGCCATCGTCGACCAATTCGTCCATCCGACCATACACTACTCGCAGCCTGACCCCGAGTGTGACCTGGACTATGTTCCGAACCACGGACGCCCGCTCGCGGTGCGCACAGCCATCAGCAATTCTCTGGGATTCGGCGGGCACAACTGCTGCCTCGTGTTCAAGCGCTGCGACGGCCCGGGGGGAGGCCCGGAGGCAGAGTTCGAGCGCAGGATTGAGACAAGTGCTGATCGAGCTGAGGTCGGACACGGCGCCCGGGCCAACCCGATATCCCTCCTGCCTCACAGGGAGCCATTTGTGCTCGTAGACGAGATTGTGTCGGCAGAGCCCGGAGTGCAGGCGGTGGGCATCAAGCGCGTGCGTTCGGACGAGTTCTGGGCGCAGGGGCACTTCCCCGGCCATCCAGTCATGCCGGGTGTTCTCATAGTCGAGGCAATGGCTCAGGTCGGCGCGGTAGCGCTCTTCATGGGCATGCCGCAGAGAGGCGACGATGCTCTCCCCCTCTTCGCAGGAGCGAACAACGTGCGGTTCCGCCGCCAAGTGTGCCCAGGAGACACCCTAACCATCGAGACCAGGATACTGCAGTCCTGGCATAGCTTCGGCCGCGCTCACTCCACCGCCCGCCTGCCCGACGGTGCGCTGGCTGCAGAGGCAGAGCTTCTGTTCGCCATGGGAGAGGCTGAGTGCAAGCCGAGCTGAGGTAGGCCCTGCTCAAGCAGGGCCTTTCCCTTCAGACCTGAACCCCTCCTCCGGAAGACCCGCGCCTGCCCTCCGGCAGACCGGCGGCTTCCCTACGGCAGACCGGCGGCTTCCCTACGGCAGACCGGCGGCTTCCCTACGGCAGACCGGCGCCTTCGCCGCAGCAAACCGGCGACTCCCATCCGTCACTTACAGCTGGTGTTTGCAGGATATCCAGCATTCGACGTCAAATACGGTTTAGCTAAGCGGCAAACCCGACTGTATGGTCAGGCATGCCGAACAGATCAGGTCTGGAGTGATATCAAACGCGAGTCATTGTCATTGGCGCAGGCAAACTGGGATTTGAGCTTGCCAGCCGGCTATGCCAGGAGAATCGAGACGTAGTTGTAATCGACCGAGCAGCCGGAAGACTTGGCGAAGTCGAGCGCAACCTGGATGTGATGGCTATTCACGGGAACGGCGCGTCTCTGCGTGTTCTGGAGCGAGCCGGCGTATCCGACGCGTCGCTGGTCATAGCGGTCACCGACCTGGACGAGGTCAACATGCTCGCGTGTATTCTGGCCAAACAGGCCGGCGCGCACACGACGATCGCGCGAGTGCGCGACCCTGACTACGATACTGATCTAGCCCTCGCTTCGGATGGTACGTATCCCGGCGTAGATGTGACGATCAACCCCGACCATCAGGCCGCGGCGGATATTGCGCGTCTGATTAAGAACCCTGACTCGTCGGAATTCGACTACCTGGCCGGCGGAAAAGTGCAGATCCTGTCGTACACAGTAGAGCCCGGTTCGCCGGTAGCGCACACCCACGTGCGTGAGCTGAACATCGCCACCGCCACGCTGGTGGCTATCCTGCGCAACGGCGATGTGCTCATCCCCAGGGGCGACACGGCCATTTGTCCAGGCGACAAAGTGTTCGTCGTCGGCAGGCGCGGAGTGCCCAGCGTATTCGGGTGGCGGGCCGGTCGCGAAGCCACTCGTCTGCGAACAGTGAGCATAATCGGCGGTTCCAGCATCGGTTACTACCTTGTGCGCGCACTAGAGCCTCTGGCTGCCCACGGAGTGCAGCTGAAGATGTTCGAAAAGAACGCCGAGAGGTGTAGAGCGCTGGCGGAGGCATTCCCGCGCTTGACGGTGATTCAGGGCGATCCATCCAGTCTGGAGGTCCTGCAAGACGAGAACGCCGAAGGTTCCGACGCCTCTGCGGTAGTGGGCGACAACGACCAGTCGAATCTGCTGACAGGCTATCTTCTGAAGCGCATGGGCGTGCCTCGCGTGGTCGTAGCTTTGAAGCGAACCGAGTACCTGCCCTTCACCGGGCCCATGGATCTTGATGCCACGGTAGTGCCGAGGGTTAGCGCTGCCGCCGCCATACTCAAGATCATCCGCGGCGACCACGTGCTCTCCCTTGCGCTGCTCAAGGAGGCACAGGCGGAAGTGCTGGAGGTGCTGGTTTCGGAAAGCTGCCATGCATGTCACATTCCCCTGCGCGACCTGGGAGTACCGGCAGGCGCCGTTATCGGAGTACTGGTCCGAGGCGGGCAGGTCATTGTGCCTCGTGGCGACACCCGAATACTACCGGGCGACCACGCAATCGTGTTCACAGTGGAGTCAGCAAGAGAAGAGACGGCTCGCCTGTTCGAGCTGCGATAGAGGCGTATGCGTTGAACATCAGATCAGTTGTGAGCTCGGTTTCCCGCATTGTGGCAGTATTTGGAGCCCTGATGCTGGCGCCGGCTGCGGTGTCGCTCCTGTTCGGCGAGTCCGACTGGACCGCCTTCCTCATATCGTCGATCGTGACTGCCGCCGTCGGCGTCGCCGGCGCATTCCTCGCAGAGCCCGGAACCGACGGGCGCATAGGCAATCGCGAAAGCATGGCCATTACCACACTGGGGTGGACGGCATGTGCGTTCTTCGGCGCCCTGCCTTTTCTTCTGACCGGGTCTCTGCGCGGGACGGCCGACGCCGTCTTCGAGACCATGTCGGGCCTGACCACTACCGGAGCCACGGTTCTGCTGGACGTTGAGGCGCAGTCGCACGCGATCCTATTCTGGAGGTCGTTCCTTCATTGGCTGGGCGGTATGGGGATCGTCGTGCTCTCCATCGCGCTCCTGCCGGGCCTGCAAGTAGGGGGTTCTCAGCTGTTCCGGGCTGAAGTGCCCGGGCCGCTCCCGGACCGCCTTGAGCCGAGAATCCGCGAGACGGCACAGCGCCTCTGGGGGATCTACATCATACTCACAGTCGGCCAGACCGTGCTGCTACGCCTGTTTGGGATGTCATTGTTCGACGCTGTCGCCCATACATTCGGCACCGTGGCCACAGGCGGATTTTCCACCGCAAACAAGAGCTTGGAAGCGTGGAACTCGCCGGCGATACATCTCACTGTCACCGCCTTCATGTTCCTGGCAGGCATGAACTTCACTCTGCACTACCGGGCGCTCCGCGGCGACTTCGAGCCCATATGGAAAGACGACGAGCTCAGGACGTACGCGGGAATCGTGCTGGCCGCGATAGCCCTGGTATCCATGGATCTCCTGGCCCATTCACGCTACAGCCTGGGGAACACCCTGAGGCATTCATCCTTCCAGGTGGTGTCGGTTATCACCACAACAGGTTTCACCACTGTAGACTACGACGTCTGGCCTCCGCTCAGCCGAGCGGTCCTGCTGCTCCTGATGTTCGTGGGCGGTTCGGCGGGGTCCACCGGAGGAGCGATCAAGGTCGTACGCATGAACGTACTGGCGAAGCACTCCGTCAGAGAGCTCAAGAGAGCAGTGTATCCGCGGCGAGTGACTGTGATCAGGCTGAACGGCAAGGCAGTGCCGGAGGAAGTGTCCAGTGCGGTGCTGGCATTCGTCATCCTTTACCTGTCGGTGTTCCTGCTGTCGATGTTAGCTCTGTCGGCCATGGGACTGGACTTCATGAGCGCCGTGGGAGCTGTCGCGGCGACATTGGGGAACATCGGCCCAGGGTTTGGGCTGGTCGGGCCGACGTGCAACTACTCCGCGGTTCCGACCATAGGCAAGTGGTTGCTCTCCTTCTGCATGCTCGTAGGCAGGCTCGAGGTATACACAGTCCTCAGTCTGCTGGTCCCGGGATTCTGGCGGAAACCATAGAGGTCTGCCCGACAGAGATGCAGCGGAAGGCGATGGGCACCGCATGCGGCAATTTTACTGGGAGGCGATCTTGTGACAGGATCCGCGTTGGCCCTCGTGCTGGGCTCAGCGGTAGTGCACGCAACCTGGAATCTGGCTGCCAAGAAGTCTAGCGGCGGGATTCCCTACGTGTATCTGGTAGGAATGTGCGCCACCGTGTTCTGGGGTCCGCTGGGCATCTGGCTATTGCTTTCCGGACGGGCCATTGCACCGGGAGCGTCGGCCGCTGGAGCATTTGCATACATAGCAGGCAGTTCATTACTGCACCTGGGTTACTTCTCCACCCTACTCAAGGGTTACCAGTGCGGCGATCTATCGCTAGTGTACCCGCTGGCGCGCGGCACGGGTCCGTTCCTCTCCACTATGTTGGCAATCATCCTGTACGGAGAGCGACCGTCCGTCCCGGCTTTCCTGGGAGCGCTGCTCATTGCAGGAGGGGCATTCTTCCTCGCCAGAAACGGCGAAGGCGGCGGCGGAAGCGGCGACGAAGTTGTCGGCGCGAGCGATGCACTGCGGGCCGCGGCAACACCGCAAGCCGCCGTAACACCGCAAGCCGCCGTAGTACCGCAGGCTGCCGTAGCCCCTCGACAACGCCTTGCGATCCTCTACGGGTTGCTCACCGGTGTGTTCATCGCAGCCTACACTCTATGGGACAAGCGCGCGCTTTCGCTGGGAGGAGTCAACCCCCTCTTCCTGGAATGGGGCACGTGCCTAGGACGCTTCGTCATGTTAGGTCCGTGGTTCCTTCTCACTCGCGCCGGGCGCGCATCGCTCGCCCAGGCATGGCGCGATCAGCGAAGGCCCGCCGTGATAGTCGCCCTGCTGTCGCCGGTATCATACATGATGGTCCTGTCGGCTCTGGCCGTGTCGCCTGTGACCTACATAGCGCCAGCGCGAGAGATCAGCATTCTCCTGGGAACGTTGGCGGGAAACCGTCTTCTGCTGGAGGGAAACCCCCGGCTGCGTACGCGGCGCTTGATCGCGGCAACAGCCATGGCGCTCGGCGTCGCCGCGCTGGCGATCTGGTGACCGCCGCTGGCTCACCGCCACATGCCCAGCACCATCGCCCGGCCGGCGAGGTACAGCGCCCACACGTGCGCCGGGTAGAACACGTAGAACAGGTACTTGGTGAAGGTATTCTTCGGCCCGCGCTGGCCGTTGTACATCAAGATGAACGGGATCGAGAACACCATCATCCACTGGTAGTCATAGTAAAGCAGTCGCTCCACGCTGATCGTGTGCGCCGCGGGCGAGGCCAGCAGCGATATAGCCAGCGATACCAGTACGTACGCCGCAGCCATTCTGCGGCGATCATCGCGGAACAGGTAGAACACTAAAGTCATGGCAACCCCGTACAGACTGGCCTCGGTGAACAGAGACAGAAAGCCTACGCCTATCACGGCAGGCACGCCCAGACCTCGGTTGCCTGTCGTGCGCGTCCATTCGATCGCGCTCATCAGGCAAAGCGAGAGAGCCAGCGAGAGAAAGATGTTGTTGACGATCGGAGCGTGAACGGGAGGAAATCGGTGCATGATGAGGCGCGTGCCGGCGAACATGAGGCCGGCCCATACAAACATCCTGGCTATGTAGTGTGGCCTGCTTCGGGTGTAGTAGAACCCCTCCACCGCGAAGAAGAAGAAGATGGGCGCCACAATGCGTCCCAGCCACGTAAACCAGATAGGAGTGCCGGGGATGAAGTAGTAGATGTGGTCCAGGAGCATTAGCCCCATGGCCAGCAGCTTAAGCCTGAACGCGTCCAGTCCCGTCTTCATCCCTTGCCCCCCATGCCTCATTCAACTCGTTTGCGCGCCATTTGTGAGTCCCATATTCGCCTTTCGGTATCATGATACCTCTCGTCTCCCCGTGCCGGCCACTCCCCATGCCGGACAGTGCCCCAGTTCGTCTGCCTGCCCCCGTCTTGCCATCCCCGCCATCTGGCCGGTGTCTGCGGCGCCAATCGCTGCTATAGTGTGCCTGGAGAATCTGGGGGATCCTGTGTCTATTCCCAGGGGCAACATCGATGAGAAGGGGCGGATTACGGGATGCGGCGACGGATAGAGGACGGCACGGCGAAGAATGCAGGAATGAGACTGCTCAGATCCAATCCGGGTTTTGCCAGGTACTGGCTATCGTGTGTTGTCAACCGGTTCGGCGAATCCTCGGCGCAAGTGGTAGGGTTGGCCGCGGCAGGCGGCCTGATAGCCAAGCTTGGAGTGCCAGGCGCGATCGCGGTAGACGCAGTGTGTTTCTTCGCGGCCGCCGCCCTAATTGCCGGCGTCGATCTCCCGCAAGGCGCCGCATCCGAAGACGCCGGCGGGCTAACGCCATCGGCATTCTTCTCTGAGCTCAAGGCCGGGCTGCGGTACATCTCGGCCACCAAGGCGGTGCTGATCTGCATCATACTCGGAGGACTGACCAACTTCTTTCTTGGCCCGCTCAATGTGCTCCTGCCTGTGTTCGTCAAAGACCGGCTTGCTGCCGGGGCGACGGCTCTGTCGCTTGTGTTCACCATCGAGACTCTAGCCATGGTCGGCGGTTCGCTGGCAGCGGCGTCATTGGCCGCTGCGATCGGCGATGTAGGGTGCCTGCGCCTGGGTTTCGCGGGCATAGGGACGGGCTACGCACTGCTGTACATGGCCGGCAGCGTGCCGGCTGCAATCGCGTGTCTGGCAGTGCTGGGCTTCGCATTGCCCTTCGCGAACACAGGCTTCACCACCCTTATGCAGAAGTCCACCCCTCTCCACATGATGGGGCGCATATCAGCCGTTCGGTCCACCCTGGTTCTGTGTGCGATTCCGTTGTCCACATCAATCGCCGGAGTCATGGGCGACAAGGTGAATGTAAACCTGCTTTTCGGGATGCTCGGACTGATGGTGCTGACATCAACGCTGTCCCTTACGTTCCACCCAGCGCTTGTAGTGCCCGGGGACTCGGGGGTCTCCTACCCAACCGCCTGACCGGGCGCTTACACTCCGAACACTGCCTTACAGTGCTAAACTGCTGGGTGGCGTGGACGGAAGCGTGCCGTAGGTGGTATGATAGTCCCATTATTCGGCTAACGGGAGGCGATCCTGGTGATACACGGTGAGCGGATTGTGCTGCGCGAGTTCCGGAAGGAAGACGTCGCGCCCATCCAGGCCTGGGTGGGAAATGAGGAGATAACAAGGTATCTCGGGTTTGTAATGTTCCCCCAATCGCTGGAGGAGACTACATCCTTCGTCGAAAGACAGCTGGTCAGAAAAGGCACGCCGGATGAAGGCGTGTTCGTCATCGCCCTTCGTAATGATCCCGACCTGGAGTACATAGGGGCTGTGGGGTTTCATGGCATAAGCTGGCGCGACCGTCACTGCGAGCTGGGGATAGTGATAGGTCGTGAGGACCTGCTGGGCAAGGGGTTGGGCGCAGAGGCGATACGGCTTGCTCTGGGCTTCGCGTTCGATTTCTTGAACATGCACAAGGTGAACCTGACGGTTTTCGAGTACAACGAGCGCGGTCGTAGATGCTACGCTAGGTGCGGGTTCAAAGAGGAAGGCCGCATCAGGGAGCAGCGGTTCTACAACGGACGCTACTGGGACGTCATCATCATGGGCATTACGCGCGAAGAGTTCACCG
>Ga0209718_1003896_pt1 | contig 12950 bp, 6 predicted proteins | sample AD_JPNAS1_MetaG_FD_184420 | JGI IMG/M metagenome (GOLD analysis project Ga0209718, IMG submission 184420) | Active sludge microbial communities of municipal wastewater-treating anaerobic digesters from Japan - AD_JPNAS1_MetaG (SPAdes) (version 2) | ecosystem: Engineered > Bioreactor > Anaerobic >... | reverse complement strand
AGCGAACTGAGCAGGGGCGACATTCCGTGATACCTCAGGCCTCCGGCGTGCACTGCGGGCGGGATGAACGAGTGTCCCAGCGTGTACATCTTCACCACCGGGGCCTGCCCAGCCGAGTCGCCGAAGTCGTATGCGTAAGCGCCCCGCGTGAGCGATGGACAGGCGGTGGGTTCCACCGCGATGGCCCTGGGCGCGTGCGACTGCTGTTGCTGGGGCTGATGCTGGGTCTGGCTCCCAGCCCGGGCGCTGGTCGTGGTGGCTTTGAGCGATGGCCCGAGAAAAGGCAGGGCGATTCCGCCGAAGTTGCTCCCTCCGCCGCAGCAGCCCACGACGATGTCCGGCTGTTCGCCAGCCAGCTCCATCTGTTGCTGAGCTTCGAGGCCTATGATGGTCTGGTGCAGCAGAACGTGGTTGAGCACGCTGCCCAGGGAGTACTTGGTCCCGGGATGGGTGACGGTGTCCTCAACGGCCTCGCTGATGGCGATGCCGAGGCTGCCTGGCGAATCAGGATCAGTCTTCAATATCGCGCGGCCGAACTGAGTCTTGTCGCTGGGGCTCGCCACTACATCAGCTCCGAAGACCTGCATCAGCGCACGGCGGTAAGGTTTCTGGTCGTAGCTTGCGCGCACCATGTACACCGAGCACTCCAGTCCGAAGAAGGCGCATGCCATGGAGAGCGCGGAACCCCACTGGCCGGCGCCGGTCTCAGTGGCGAGGCGTTTCGTGCCGTCGAGCTTGTTGTAGTAGGCCTGGGCGACGGCGGTGTTGGGCTTGTGGCTACCCGCGGGGCTGACGCCCTCGTACTTGTAGTAGATCCTGGCTTTCGTGCCCAGAGCGGCCTCAAAGCGCCTGGCCCTAAGCAGGGGCGTTGGCCTCCATAGGCGATAGACGTCCAGCACAGCGCCGGGGATGTCCAGAGATGGACTCATCAGGGCCTCCTGCTCCACGATGGACGGAGGGAATAGGCCAGCGAGGTCCTCAGGCCGCAGTGGCTGCATGGTCACGGGATGCAGGGGCGGATCCAGCTCGTACGGCAGGTCGGGGAGCACATTGTACCAGGCGGTCGGCATGCTCGCCTCATCAAGCAGGTATTTCACTATGTTCTTTTCGGTCGCCATGTTGATCTCTCCCTTTCTCGATATTGTGCATTGGAAAACGGGGACCGGGGATCGGAGGCCGGACACCCATAGCCGTGCACCGGTAAACGAGTACGAAAAAACCCGCCCCCAAATGGGGACGGGTCATAGCCGTGGTGCCACCCCGATTAGCTCGAAACGTGAAGCCTATGCCTGCAGCCAGGCTGCGGACGGGCAACACGTCGAACTCGCTCGTTATGTCAGGTACGCAGGCCTTGCGGCCCTGAATACCCTATCCCTATAACGGGGGATCTCCGGCAGAGCCTACTCGAACGCCCGATCCTGTGCCGCGACGAACGCTTCGCGCGGCGCCCCGGACGCCTTTCTGCCCTGCGCCTCGCGGATCCATTCAGCCGCTCCTCCCGACGTTGGGCTCACACTCTCCCCAACTCGCTTTGCCGGTGGTGGTGCGCATACTAGCCCCGGTCATCAGCAGTATCAGTATGGATTTTGCCAACAATATCATATGCGCCGAGCGGCGTCAAGGGGTTGGCGAGTGGTCTGGCGAGCGGTCGAGTGGTGGGTGCGTGTAAGGATCGTGGCTTTCGGGGTCGCAGACCCCCTGCGTTCAGGCGTGCGGCCTTGCCAGGGCCACAGCGGAAGCAGTTGGAATCGCACGGGGTTCAGGGATAGACCCGCGGGCAGATGCAGGAATAGACCCAGGGACAGATCCGAGGATAGATCCGTGGGCGTGCTGAGGACGGAAAGATGACTGCTGTTGCTCAACGATATACCCCCGGGGGTATCCGCCTAGAGATGCCCTCAAGTTTTGACATTAGTTTCGGCGAAAAACGCAGATTCTGAGTACATCGATTTCGGCCGGGGGCTCTGGGGGGCGAATGGACCTCGCAAAAGGAGTCCTCGGGGCCATGTATCGCCTAGTTATTGGGGAATCGCCGGCGCGACGTGCCATCGCCTACGCGCTGTTACCAAATGGACCCATGATGTGGGATATTATGTCGGCCAGCCTGCTCGTTTCACCGCCCAGACCCGTCGGATACCCCCCGGTTTTTGTGATCCGGAGGCGGTCAGGCGGCCGTTCGAAATCGATGTACTCAAAAACTGCGGGTATCCCGGAAAGTAATGATAAAAACTGCCACTATGCCAGCTCCAGCCGTTTTGACCCAGAGCCATCGTAGCTAGACCAGCTAAATGGCCATTCCGGCGAGACGAGCATGACCCTCCAGCCAACAACCCGTGTCCGCCAGGCGAGTACCGAGGACAGGTATTCGCCGACATGGCCCGTTCAGCCCGGAATGCCATGATGGCCGTGGACTACGTCCGCCCAGGCAATCTGGTCAACGCTGCTTCAAAGGCGAACGGCGACTGGCCGAGCGGCGAGTCGGCTGCACGTTCGTCGCCCGCCCTGACCGGTCGCCAGCACCCTCAGGGTTCTTCAGGCTCTACGAGTCTGTAGTGCTTTTCGTCCAGCACGCGAACCTCGCCTTGGTCGCGAATGAACGAGAACAGGGCAATGGTATCGTCCTCCATGAACTGGGCGGCAACGGGCCGGCAGGGTACGTCCGGAAACTTGTGTGCGCAGAGCTCGAAATCCTGTTCGATCTGAAGTGCCCTCCCCTGGCCACCGGAGCACAACAACTTCTTCTCTGGGCCACTCCTTGGTTGCTGTGGCTATGCGAGTACGGAACAGGTCCCTCGACTCTACCTGAAAGCCCAGGGATGCCGCGATATCCGACATGATTTCGCCTGTACGTATCATGACGCGGAGGTAGGACGCCTGATCGCCCACGACGTACGCCAGGCGCGCTCCAGGTTTCAGCACCCGGCGGAGAGAGGCCAGATGGCGGGCCATGCCGCCAAGGTACAGACGTACTACCCGGTTATACGTGCGCCCAAACCCGGAGGTCTTGCCAAGCTCAATGCGTCGCCGTTCTATCTCGTCGGCGAGGTCGTGGACACGCTGGAAGCCGAGTGTCCATTGGTCGTCGATGTCGTCTTTGTAGACGCCTCTCGTGTTGGATCTCACCAGGTTTCGCTTGATGGCCCTCAGGTCTTCCTTGGATGACATGAAGCCAAGTATTACGGACTCCAGACGAGTGGTACGCGTGTAGTCCTTTTCGTTGGGGTACGGCGGAGAGGTTATCACTGCGCTAATGGAGTTGTCCTCAATCTCCTCCAGAATCTCGCGGGAGTCGCCAAGCAATACTCTGGCTGGTCCATGCGACACGGACTGAAGCGCGCACAGGTCGTCGAAGCGCGCGCAGGTCATCGGAGATGTCGCGGACTCCCTGCAGCCATGGCGCCACCACTGGGCTATCGGTTTTAATGTCGCGCACGCCGACTTCGGGGCCGAAGTGCAGATTGCTGACGGAGAAGACCAGCGCTTTAGCGAGTGCAAGCAACTCATGGTCGCAGTACTGAGCGCCGAACCTGCTCCGTATTTCGTCTCGCAGGACCAGGGTTTTGTGCAGAGGGAGCGGGCTGATGCTGTCTTTGAGCAGCAGTGATTGCTGTTCGCGTGTGAGAGTCCTCATGTTCTTGGGCATGGGACTTGGCCGAAACAGTGCTTGGGCGTCTTCGATTCCATCCTGGGCCAGCGTTTCGAGGGTCGCGGCGGCGACGACGCGGGCATGCGAAAGCAGTGCGTCAGGGTCGGGCGTCCAGTTGACTTTGGTCTTGGCCGCGAAGCAGGCAAGGGGGTTGGCCTCAAGTCCAACGCTGGCGATACCCTGCTTCTTGCACTCGACCAGAGTCGTACCTGTTCCGCAGAATGGGTCCAGCACAGCATCCCGTGATGTCAAGCCGAAACGGTCGATATACTCGCGCACAAGATGCGGCGGGAACGACAACACAAACCGGTACCAGTCGTGGCACTGGCGGTCTTCATCCAGGATTCTGTTGGCCGTAGCATTCGCCGTGGCCTGCAGCGACCCAGCGGGTTCGCGGACGCAATCGTGGTCTTATTCCATTGAGCTGAGTCAATCCTCCCAACATGCAGATGTGTGGGCCCGTGAGTCTGCCGAGCGCAAACATCCACAACCCATTCTATCATGAACCCGGCGGCTGTGGCGGCGAAGGTCTTGCGCACAGGCCCGCCTCATCTGGGTTCGACATAATCCCGCTGTCAGATCGATCATCCTCGTACTCGTGTGCGTGCACACGTGTTATAGCGACCTCGCGCTGCACGCTGTGATTCTTGGGCTATTGTACATAGCTTAGCAGTATTATTTGCCCTAGTATCTACATTTATGGGAGGGAATGGTACACGCTTGTCGAAATCCCAATATGTATAGCCGGGCGCCCACGTTCGACTGCAAATCGACGTGCGGAGGTGATAGAGGCTCTGTAGTCTTTTGATCGACTCCATGATGAGTCTCCCTGAAGCGCAGGCATTCAACTACACAAAGGGGGTAAGTGCGTTGAGAATCCCAATTCGAAGGCGTGCCGCGCTGCTAGCGACCTTCGCTGCATTGGCGCTGTCCGCGATTCTGCTGGCAAGCTTCTGTGTCAGCGCGGCGCCGGATCTGCCGACTGTTACTAAGGCTCTGCCGAGCCCGGAAAACGTCGTTCGGGTCGACAGAGAACGCCGGATGCCGGAGCATGTCGACGGCGAGATCATTGTTAGGCTCAAACAGAAGTTCATAGTCGCGGGTGAGGGGGCTGAACCTGGCGCCGATGAGTTCCGCTCGCTTAATGCGCAGCTAGGCGCCGTTGTCGCCGAAACCTTGCCTATCGGCGAGGCCCAGGAAGCCTACCTCGTCAAAATCCCTGTTAGCATGAGCGTGGAAGAGGCCGTTCGATGCTATGCGGCCAACGAGTTCGTTGAGCATGCGGTGCCCAACTTCCTACGGTACCCAGACACCGCACTGTTCCCCAATGATGCCTGGTTTGTTCAGAAGAAGATGTGGGGCATGCTTAACCAGGGTCAGGATTTCTACCCGGGGGTCATCGGGGAGAAAGGTATCCCGGGCGCGGATATCCATGCTACGGAGGCCTGGGGTGTGCGTACCGACGCATCTTCGATTCTCGTGGCTGTGATTGACACTGGGGTTCAGGTGAGCCACGTTGATCTGGCAGGCAACATCTGGCGCAACCCCGGCGAGACACCTGATAATGGCATCGACGACGATGGGAACGGGTTCATAGACGATGTGTACGGATGGGACTTCTTCAACGATGACAATTCCGTCTATGATGATCTAGTAGTTGACCGGCACGGAACACACGTCAGCGGCACCATAGGCGCCGTGGGCAACAACGGCATGGGCGCTGTCGGCGTTGCATGGAAAGCGCAGATCATGTCGTGCAAATTCCTAGGTGCAGGCGGAGGCAGCGATGCTGATGCCATCAAGGCGATCAACTATGCGAGGCAGATGGGCGCCAAGATCGCAAGCTGTTCTTGGGGCGGAGGCGCGTATAACCCTGTACTTGAGGAAGCGATGTTCGAGTCGGGCATGCTCTTCGTGTGCTCGGCAGGCAACGAGGCTACCAATAACGACATCGAACCCCACTATCCGTCCTCGTACGATCTGCCCAACCTGATATCGGTGGCGGCGTCTGACTGGAACGACAACCTAGCCAGCTTCTCTTGCTTCGGGGCGGAGTCGGTAGATCTTGCAGCGCCGGGTTACTGGATTCTGTCTTGCGCACCGGTAAACGTGGGTCGCTGGATGGGCGGCACGTCCATGGCCACTCCGCACGTGTCGGGCGCGGCGACCCTAGTGGCGGCCGAATACCCGGACATGCCGCTTTATCCAGGGGCCGAGGGATGGAGCGAGGGTGACCTTACGGTCAAGGACGCGCTGCTGCTGTCGGTTGACGGCAATCCCGCCTTTGCCGGCAAGATGACCACCGGCGGGCGACTGAACGTGGCGAACGCCATCAAGCTGGAGTTCCCCGTGAGAATCACATCAGCCTCGGCCGACACCACGTTCGGGGCTGGGCCTCTTGCCGTGAACTTCTCTGCCGAGGTGGAATACCCGACTGTCACTGAGGAGGCCTGGTGGTCATTTGGGGACGGTTCGGATAATGTAGTCGGATATGCGGCCTCCCACACCTACGAGGAAGAGGGAGCCTATCTGGCCTGCTTCCATGCTGTCACCTGCGAGGGCGTGGAATCTGCTTGGCCGATGCAGATTGTTGTAGCCGACCCCGAGACCGTCATTCTCGTTGATGACGACGGCGGGTTCGGCTTCGAAGACTACTTCCTCTATGCATGCGAACAGGCCGGCCTGGACTGCGTCGTGGTTGACTCGAGGTATCCGCTGGGCCTGTCTGACGACTTCAGCGACCGGATGCTCGTGTGGAACACTTCGTTATCCTGGAGCGACACTCTACTACCTGACCAGGAAGACTACCTTGCCCGATTCCTGGACAATGGCGGCAGGCTCCTCATGATTTCACCGGAGTACTTCTACGACCTGGGTCCTACCCAGTTTGCATGGGACTATCTCCATGTATGGGCCTACGTTAACAACACGCCCATGGGGCACTGGGACGGCATCGACGGCGATATCATCACCGACGGCATGAGTTTTGACGGCAGTTTTGGGCTTGGGTTGGAGGACTCGCTCTGGCCTGATCTCAATGCCAGACCCATTCTCAAGTACGTTGAGGATTACGATGAGGTGTGGCCGGCTTTGCGGTATGCGGATGCGACCCAGCGTCTGGTGTTCACTACCGTGCCGTGGGAGGAACTCCCCATACTCGATCCAGGAGAGAATGGGGGTCCGATCAATCCAGACCCCAACAACTCGGCGTACTTCCTTACCAAGATCTACAACTATCTGATGGGTGATATGAACAGGCCGCCCACAGTCGACAAGATAGAGGCCGACATCTACTTCGCCCAGGTGGGCGAGGAGATCACATTCACCTCAGAGGCTCATGACGTCGATGGCGATAGCATCACCTATCTGTGGCAGTTCGGCGGCCCCGAGGGACCCTCTGAACCTATTGAGGGCGACACGGTCAAGACGGCTTTCGACGAACCTGGCTGGTACGAAGTAGTTCTCACCGTAATCGACGAGCACGGCGAGTGGAGGAGCGAGTTCACCGTAGTGGTCGTGGTCAACCCAGGCAGCGTCATATTCGTCGATGACGACGACTCGGATGACGACACGGAAGACTACTTCTTTGCCGCTTTCGATGCCATCGGACAGGAGTATGTCGCGGTTCCAAACATAGTCATGACCGGCGAATACTGCGGACTAGCCGGCCTCGAGCGTTTCCTCGTGGTATGGAACTGCGGCGAGCTCGGAGGGCTGAGCGAGCTTGAACAACCGACCGTGGCCGAGTTCCTGGGCAAGGGAGGGCGTCTATTCCTCGCTGGCCAGGAGGTCATGTTCGGGTTGGACAAGTCGGACAACGGACGAGCCTTCGCCCGCGAGTACCTGCACGTAGCCGGCGTAGAGCACGATGTGGAGACTGCCTACGTGACCGGCGTCGCAGGCGATCCGGTGACCGGCGGCGCCGGGAAAGTCGATCTCGCATTCCCTGAGGACTTCGATGACTGGACAGATAGCTTGGAGGTTGCGCCCGAAGCAACAGCGATCTTCCTGAATGACAAGGACAAGCCCTGTGCGCTCAGATACACCTGTGACATACACCGCCTGGTGTTCATGGCTGTAGCCTTCGAGGCATTTCCGCTTGCGCCTCCTCCAGAGGCTGAGATGGTTCCCGGCACGCGCGACGGCGTTCCTCCGTTCGACGCCGGGGTCCTGCTTGAGAGCGTACTCGAGTGGATCGACACACCAGTCGTGATAGTGACCAAGCCTGTAGAGGGTCAGGTCTACACCGGATCCACGACAGTGGGCTGGACGGCCGCAGACTACACCGGAATGGAGCTAATCATCGAGATAGAGTACTCCGTGGATAACGGAGACACCTGGACTACGCTCGTTACGAATGAGGAGAACGACGGCTCTTACCTGTGGGATCTCACGAAACTCAGCCGTGGCGGACAGTACATAGTTCGAGTGACTGCGTCCAGACCCGACAGCGTGTCGGGCAGTGGAGTAAGCAAGCCGTTCATTGTATCGGCGGTAGGGGCCAACAAGTTTGTTGTTGGTCCGAACCCTGCTTCCGATGCGGTCAACTTCTATGTCAACGCCTCCGGCGAGGCGACTCTGTATGTGTACGACATCGCCGGCCGACAAGTGTTCTCCCAGGGGATCGAGAGCGGCCAGACCTACTTCGAATGGCATCTGGTGAACAACGCCGGCAGACCTCTGGCCAACGGGCTCTATCTGTGCTACATGGTTACTGTCGACGGTGTGAGAACCGACATCACGCGGCTTGTGATCAGCCGCTAATCGGGGGTGAGGGAATGAAGACGAAACACGCTAGCTGGATGGTCATAGCCGTAGTGGCTGCAACCTGGCTACTTGTGCTGGCGCCGGCGGCCTTGGCTGCGGCAGAAGACCCTGTGGGCACTGCGGCGCTGTTCGACGTGGGGATGGGCGCCCGGGCGCTCGGAATGGGCGGAGCATTCGTGGCTGTTGCCGATGACGCCAACGCGCTGTACTACAACCCGGCGGGGCTGGCGCTTATCGAGGGGCATGACGTGGCCTCGATGTACTCCACCCTGCTCGGGGCCGGCAACTACTTCGGCGTCGGCTATGCACAGAAGAATATCGGCGCGGCGGCCTTCGGGTTGTTGTCGACAGCCACGGGCACCGACGAGTACGGCAATCCTACCGAGGAATTCGGGTACCGCGAGGGAACGCTGGCGGGCGGATACGCCCACGCTTTCGGCCCATTTGCCCTGGGCGGTGCGATCAAGCTCTATGCGCAGGATGCAAGCGCAAACCGAGGCTTCGGCGCAACCGGCGACATAGGCGCGCTAATCGCCCTGCCTTACCTCGACGGGTTCAGGTTTGGCGCAGTCGCCCGAAATCTGATCGGCTCCGTGGAGTTCCAGAGCGGGCATACTGACAGCTTCGACCGGTCGTATGTGTTGGGCATGTCCCTGAAGCCGCTTAACGGGCTCACTCTGGCGGCTGATTACGACATTACCCACTCCGTCGGCCGAGTGGGCGCAGAGCACAGAATCGTCGACGCGTTTGCGGCTCGGGCAGGCGCGACGGTGAACGCCGACAAGCAGTGGGGCTTCACCGCCGGCGCAGGGTTTGCGCTTGCAGGCTTCCGCGTCGACTACGCCTACCAGTTCCACGCGGAACTGCCTGACTCTCACTGGATCTCGCTGGGCTACTCGTTCTAGGAGGGCCGCGGGTAGTCTGGCAAGTGACATCGACGCGATCGAGAAGCGCAGGGAGGGTTTCCTGCCGGCCATGCGGGCAGGTGATCCTCCCTCTGCTTATGCTATGAGCTCACCGGAGTTCCCCGCGAGTTGGCCGGGCTGCCGTAGACCGGGCTGCGAGGGGCAGACCATGCTGCTTCAGGATGGCTTCAGAGAAGCAGACTATGCTGTTTCGGGCCGTCTCCACAGGGCCGCGAGGTCGAACGCCAGCTCTGGGAAGTCGGGATGCACGAACTCGCCTTCGCTAAGCCCCGAGCTTCGCAGAACATATGCGCCGTCACGCAGGGCGTAGGCCTCGATAGCCTCGTCCTGCGGATCGACTACCCAGTAATGCGTCACCTGCATGCGCTCGTATATGGCACGTTTCCTAACGCGGTCCTTGGACCGGGTCCACTTCGACAGGATCTCCACAATCAGGTATGGGGCGCCGTCGATGCGTGCCTCCTTTACGATCTCGCTGCGTGTACTGGGAACATAGATCAGGTCGGGCTGGACAACGTTTGTGTCCGATAGCGTCACATCAATTGGCGCGTTGAATACCTCGCCGATCGAATCCCGGGAGGCAAAGTAGTCTTCCAGAAGGCGCCCTAGGCGCCTGGACACTCGCTGATGATGCACGTACGGCGCCGGCTCCCGAACCAGCATGCCGTCAAGGACTTCATAGTGGTAGCCTTCTTCATCAGGCAGCTGGAGGTAGTCCTCATAGGTGTACACCTTGTCCGTCATGTACTTGGACCTGGTTTCGCGCACCGAACCGGCCCGATGCCCTCCGGCGCTCATGCCGAGGCGCTGCATGACCTCGCCTGGGTCATACCGATACTGCCTGTTGGATAGCTTAACGTGTGGGATTCGTTCGTTGCGGGTGTAGCGCCATATGGTCTCCACCGACAGCCGAAGCATGTCGGCTAGCTCTTGCGCTGTTACTAGCCTACGCTCATTCACAGGGATACCACCTTTCACACCGCCGGGGATCTACGTTGCCTGAGTCGGACGCTTCCACAGGGCCGCAAGGCCGAGTGCCAGTTCCGGGCAATCGGGGTGGGCGAACTCGCCTTCGCTAAGCCCCGAGCTTCGCAGCACGTACACGCCGTCGCCCTCCCCTCAGGCGAAGCATACAGGGTCACACAGGTAAAATCAAGTGATAACAATCAATAACAAGTCATGGAGATCGGCGATGCGCTGCACGTCGCGTCGCGCTCCAGATTGTGTGCGTCTGTAGTCACGGTGTCGCTGAATCCGCAGGCAGAAGAGCCTGTCATAATCTGGTCACGCGCCTCTATCCCTCGAATATGCCTGAGACGGAGTCAGGCGGCCGCGAATTCTCCACGAAATGCCATCGATTCCCGGGTGCTGCCTGCTCCCGGTCAAAACCGGGCACATTTCCTGCAGGTCTGCCAACTCCCTGCTAAACAAGGTTTTGCCCAAAGGCCTGTACAACGCCGCTTTCACCGACGACTGGCGTGTCCGAGCGTAGGCAAGCCCCCAGCGCGAGGTGTTCATTCGCACATCGGTTGCCCATACCTAGAGGAGGGGATGACGCCCGAGTAACGAAAAGATGCACGCATGGCGGTATAGGTGGTCGCGATATGCAGTCGCTAACCCCTATTGCCTACACCTGACGACTATCAGGCCGGGGAGGTATGTGCCATGGAATACAGGGTTCTTGTGACACCGGCGTTTTTCGGCCGCAAGGACTCAGCGCCTGTTGATCTGCTGAGTGAGGCCGGGTGCGAGGTCGTGCCGAGTCCGTACAGACGCACGGCCACCGAGGACGAAATGTGCGAGCTGGTTGCGGACGTAGACGCCGCGATTGTCAGCCTGGATCCGGTGACTGAGAAGGTGCTTGCGAGCAGCCCGCGGCTGAAGATAGTGGCGAGGTGTGGGGTTGGATACGACAACATCGATGTCGCAGCCGCCGCCCGCATGGGCGTCTTCGTGACGAACGTGCCCGGGGCAAACAGCCGCGCAGTGGCCGAGATGGCTCTCGGGCTCATGTTCGATGTGGCCAGACGTATTTCCATGATGGACCGGAGGATGCGGGCGGGCATATGGAAAGGACATGTCGGGTTCGAGCTCGGGGGGAAGACTCTGGGGGTTGTCGGGACAGGCGCTATTGGCAAGCTTGTGGCCGAGCTCGGCGCAGGGCTCGGAATGAGGGCGCTCTGCTATTCGCGAACACACAACGGCGCTTGGGCCGGCGCGGTAGGAGCCACTTACGTGTCGCTGGACGAGCTACTCACGGCATCGGATATTGTGAGCCTACACACTGCGCTGACAGACAACACCCGCAACTTGCTTTCCGGGCGGGAGCTGGCGTTGATGAAACCATCGGCGATTTTGATCAACACGTCTCGTGGTGCGATTGTGGACGAGGAAGCGCTGTTTGCGGCATTGAAGGAGGGCCGCCTGTCAGGAGCTGGGCTGGACGTGTTCGCGGAAGAACCCATCGGCCGGTCTCGCCTGCTTGAGCTGGAAAACGTGGTGCTTACGCCCCACATCAGCGGCCTGACGGCTGAGTCCGCCCATGCCATGGCGATGGGTGCGGCGAGGAATGTCGTTGCGGTTCTGCGTGGCCAGATGCCGGAGAATGCTGTGAATGCGCCGCAAGTGCGCTGACGTTGATTGAATCGCCGCGCATACTCGTGACTTCAGTCGTGAGTAAGCGGCGACATATGTTGCGCAACAATTGTCAGAATAGCCTGCAATTGGCTGCATCCATCCATATATGTGTTATACTCTCCAGGGGTGGATGAATTGGCACGAGTAGCATATGGGCGAGGGCATATCTACTCGATTCAATACCATATTGTATGGTGCGTGAAGTATCGCAAGAAGATAATAGCGTCTAGTTTTGTGTACACCTCAGCATTGTGTTCCTAAGAGCAGATCCGGCACTACATTCAAGGCCAGAAAGAGAGGTGATGCGGGTCTGCATGGAAAAGGCTTACAAGTTTCGGATATACCCGACTTCCGAGCAAGAAACACTATTGCAGAAGACATTTGGATGCGCGCGGTATGTTTACAACTACTATCTCAACAAGAGAATGACTGCATATCAGACAGACAAGACGACGCTCAATTACTACGCTTGTTCCGCTGACCTCACGCGCCTCAAGAAAGAAAAGGATTGGCTTCGAGAGCCAGATAAATTCGCGTTACAGAGTGCGCTTCGCAATCTTGACGACGCCTATCAAAGGTTCTTTGACCGCACCCAAAAGGGCGAGGCGCCGGGTTACCCCAAATTCAAAAGCAAGCACGACCGTGATCGCTCCTACACAACGAGATTCACCAATGGGAACATCAAGGTGCTGGATAGGCACGTTAGGCTTCCGAAGCTGGGGCTCGTCAAATGTCGAGTCTCTAGGCAAGTCGAAGGTCGCATCTTGTCGGCAACGGTATCTCAAGAATCAAGCAGAAAATACTTCGTGTCTATCACCTGCACGGATGTAGTGCAGGAATCACTGAAACCAACAGGTGCGATTGTAGGGATCGACCTTGGGTTAAAAGAACTCTGCATCACATCCGACGACCAGCGCTACGACAATCCTAAGCGCCTGGCGCGCTCCCAGAAGAGACTTGCCAGACTCCAACGT
>Ga0209718_1003894_pt1 | contig 12954 bp, 9 predicted proteins | sample AD_JPNAS1_MetaG_FD_184420 | JGI IMG/M metagenome (GOLD analysis project Ga0209718, IMG submission 184420) | Active sludge microbial communities of municipal wastewater-treating anaerobic digesters from Japan - AD_JPNAS1_MetaG (SPAdes) (version 2) | ecosystem: Engineered > Bioreactor > Anaerobic >... | reverse complement strand
GGCAGGCAACGTCTTTTCGAACGTTGGCGGAGCCGGAAACGGCGGCGCGGCAGGCACCTCCCAAGGTCACGCCCAAGGCCCAGCCGGCGTGAACGGCGAAGCAAGCAACTGCAAAATCCTGCCCTAGGTTTCTGACCTAGCCCCACAAAGTCTAAAATCTCCTGTCCCTGATCCTGTCCCCCGTCCCCGCTCCTGTCCCCGTCCCTGCCTGCTCCCCAATGATTCCCCGTCAAATAAATTTTGTCCTTGAATTCAATACGTCGAGCGCAATTTCCAAGCTTGGTCTGGAGGTAAGGGCTGGGCTGACTCCGAGATTTGCGTTGCACCGATATTGGAAGATTTAGCTGGAGGAGATTGTGTTAATGATTTGCGCTTGAAGCTACGACTGTTTTTGTCGGCTTTTAGAATTGGTACAGCAAACATAACTGATTGGGAAGGCTGTGATTAATTAAATTTGCGCTTTTGTTGCAACACTGGTACAAAGCGCACTCTCTGTCTAATGCATTCCGTGCTAGGACTTTTAAGGAGGAGTTTTATATGTGCTTTTTGAGAACAGTAACAATGGTTTTTGTGCTTGCTTTCCTTCTGGGATGTGAAGGTAACCTTTTTCCGGTCATCTTGGATACAGGTGTGGACGCTGGTACAGATGCGGATAAGAATGACGCTGTTGGAGATGACGGTCTCGCTGGTGATGAAGACGTCGTGAGGCCTGATGTTGGTGACATTGCCGATGGTTCCCAAGACGGCATTGATGTCTCACCTATTGGTCCAGGCAAAATCAATTGGCCGTGTGATTGAAATGAAGATTGCGATTCTAACGTTTGCGTTGAAGGTCCAGAGGGTCCCGTTTGTACAGAACTCTGCCAAGTGGGAGGATGTCCAGATGGCTGGTACTGCCGAGCCATGAGTGTTGGACAGGACGTTGTATCCGTCTGTATCCCAGAAGGGGCCAACCTTTGTAAACCCTGCAGAGTCGATACCCAGTGTGGCGATGGGGTTTGTTATGAACTCTCCGACGGTAAGTTCTGCACCAGAAGCTGCAATCTTGCTGACGACTGTTCTGAAGGCTACGAATGTAAGGAAATAACTCACCAAGGACGTCAGACCAAAGAGTGTGTTCCGATATTCGGCACCTGTTCTTGCAACAAATCGACCCATGAAACAGAGCGTCCTTGCGTGAAAAGAAACACTGTTGGCGTGTGTCAGGGCTTTGAAACATGCGACAAGGACCTGGGTTGGGTGGGGTGCACAGCTCTTGAACCATCGCCAGAAATTTGTGACGGCATCGATAACGATTGTAACGGCGTGGCGGACGATGACCCACGAATGCCAGAGGAAGAATGCTACAACGAAACCCCTGGCGTTGAAGGCAGATGCCAGGGAACTTGGTCCTGTGCCGGTGAGGCCGGATGGCAGTGCATTGGACCTTCTCCAGCGGCCGAAGAATGCAACTATCGAGACGACAACTGTGATGGCGAAATTGATGAAGACTTCAAAGATTCCAGCGGTCGGTATGTGACTTTGGAACACTGTGGTCAATGTAACAACAGCTGCTTAGGCCGGATTCCATTTGCGGAAAAGATTGTGTGTGCAATTTCTGATGACCCTGAAGAAACGCCCTTCTGTCAGGTAGATAAATGCCAGAGTGGTTGGATCTTGTTTAACAACTCCTGCGTTCCCCCTCTATCTAGTCTTTGCATGCCATGCAGTGAAGACACTGATTGTGGTTATGCAAACGACAAATGCGTACTGCTTGAGGGTGAGGGTTATTGTGGCCGCGACTGTTCATCAGAGTCCGTCCAAGGTACTGAATGCCCTGATGGATTTACATGCACAGATATAGCTGGTGTTGGTTCCCAATGCATCCCCACATCTGGAACCTGTCAGTGCACCCTTTCAAATAACGGTGTAAAGCGGGCCTGCGAGAACACCAACGCGTTTGGTACGTGTATAGGGTCACAAGTTTGTGATGGGCTACTTGGGTGGGGGCCTTGCTCTGCTGCTACCCCTGAAGAGGAGGTCTGCGACGGCATTGACAATGACTGTAACGGTTACATAGACGATGTAGCCATAGAAAACACACCCATGTGTTTGAATCAAGTAGGAGTTTGTGAAGGTGCCCGTCAATCCTGTGGCGGAGCTGCTGGATGGCTGCCTTGTAATACTGCCAACTATGTGGCCAACAGCCCATTCTACGAGCAAATGGAAGTCTCGTGCGATGGCTTGGATAACGATTGTAACGGCCTCATTGATGAAGGTCCGGCTCCGTTGTGTGAAAAACAAGAAGGTGTCTGTGCAGGCAAGACCAAAACATGCGATGGTGCCGCTGGATGGCTGGAGTGCGATGCCAGCGTGTATGGCCCTGATTACCAGGAAGTCGAGACGCTGTGTGACGGCTTGGACAATGACTGTGATGGAATCATTGATGACCCGTGGCCAAACAAAGGTAAGGAATGCAGTAAGGGCCTTGGTGAATGTTATGCCACAGGCGTGATAGTCTGTACTGCAAATCAATTGGGTGTCGAGTGTAATGCGCCTGAGATTGAAGGAGATGACGAGATCTGCGACGGAAAGGACAACGATTGCGATGGCAAAATCGATGAAGACTTCCCAAATTTGGGCCAAGGCTGCTTCGCCGGTGTTGGTGAATGTCAAAGATTTGGAACTATGGTCTGTAATGCAGATCGCGACGGTACCGTGTGTGACGCACAACCTGGAGCCCGAGATGACGAGATCTGCGACGGAAAGGACAACGATTGCGATGGCAAAATTGATGAGGACTTCCCAGATTTGGGCCAAGGCTGCTTCGCCGGAGTTGGTGAGTGTCAAAGATTTGGAACTATGGTCTGTAATGCAAATCGCGATGGCACCGTGTGTGACGCGCAAGCTGGAGACCGAGAAGATGAGCGTTGCGATGGCTTGGACAACAACTGCGACGGGTATACCGACGAAGATTGGCCGGACAAGGGCAAAGTCTGCATAGTTGGAAAAGGACAGTGTCAGGCTTCTGGCGTTTACAGATGCACGTTAGATGGCTTAGGGCTTGAGTGTGATGCCGTTGAAGGCACTGCTACGGATGAGGTCTGTGACTACCTTGATAACGACTGCAATGGGGTGGTTGATAACGGATTTGTTGATGAAGACGGTCGTTACACTGCGGACAATGGGTGTGGCAACTGCTTTACCGACTGCACCACGATTTGGGTTTCAGCGGTACATCACGCAACGGGCGTTTGCGACTCGGAGCCAACCATCCCAACTTGCACATTCGTGTGTGATGAAGGTTGGGTTGACGCGGACTTGAACCCTGAAAATGGTTGCGAGATGCAGATTGACGTTGGAGCAATATATGTTTCCACGCCAAATAACGGCGGAACTGACAATGCAAGTTGTGGAGCTTGGGACGCCCCATGTGAAACCATTACCTTCGGAATTGATCGTGCTGCAGAGTCAGGCCAGGTAAGGGTTCTAGTTTCTGAAGGTATTTACGCTGAAAACGTTACCTTGGTCAATGGTATCAGTGTCACGGGAGGCTACTCGGCGACATGGCGTTACTCACCTTCAACTAACGTGACCGTCATTTACGGTAGCACGCCATCACCGGAAACAGTAAAGCATAAACGTGCTGTAATAGCTCAAAACATTACCAGCCCGACCGAATTTTCAGGCTTTACAATCTACGGCGAGACCAACTTCTATCAAGCCGCTGGCGAAACTGGAGGCAACTCGTATGCGATTTGGGTGAAGGACAGCTCATCCGCGTTGGTGATCAAAGATAACGTCATCTACGGTGGTCAAGCGTCGTCTGGCGCCAACGGAGCGGCAGGCATCCAAGGTGAGAACGGCGGTGCTGGTGGAGTTGGGGCTAATGCGTTTGAGACAGCTAATTCGAGCTGTCCGAGTGGGACCTCTGGGGCTGGAGGAACCGGTGGAACTAGCACATGCGGAGCCGCCGGAGGTAAAGGGGCTAATACAGTGTGCCCTTATAATAACAGACGACAGGCCGGCGGTTCAGACGGCGTGGGAACCGGTGCCGGGACAGGTGGTAGTGGTGGCTATGACCGCTACACAACAGACTGCATCTATACCCGCCATGGGGGGTTCTCTGCGGAAGGAACGCCTGGAACTAATGGTACAAATGGCACGAACGGCTCTCGTGGAGATTCCTGTTCGAGTGCGGCAGGAACAATTGCTGGCGATCACTGGGTTGGCGATGTTGCAACAGCCGGCACGAACGGAACCAATGGTTCTGGCGGTGGTGGTGGTGGAGCTGGGGGAGGCTTAGACGCCCAGAGCAGCTGTACTGTAGATGCATTTGGTAGTGCCGGCGGTGGTGGTGGTGCTGGTGGCTGCGCTGGCCAAGCAGGTGCCATAGGACAGCCTGGTGGAGCTTCGATTGCAATCTTTATTTTGGGGTCAAGCGGTGGCAGTGTGCCTGTGGTTGCCGACAACTATATCAGCCGAAATGCAGGCGGCAATGGTGGTGCTGGTGGCAATGGTGGAATGGGAGGCATTGGCGGTCAAGGAGGTCAAAGCGGCTTAATCAACCTGACACCTCCGCTGGCGTATGATCATGCGCTCGGCAGCGGCGGCTTCGGCGGTAATGGTGGTTGGGCTGGCGCAGGTGGCGCTGGTGGCGGAGGCTGCGGTGGTAACTCTTACGGCATTCTGTCTGCCGACGGCTTAGCTGCGATGCCAAACTACTGCGATGATACGGCAGGCAACACCTTTTCTAACGTTGGCGGAGCCGGAAATGGCGGCCCAGCCGGCACCTCCCAAGGCCACGCCCAAGGCCCAGCCGGCGCGAACGGCGAAGCAAGCAACTGCAAAATCCTGAACTAGGTTCCCGGCCCACAGCCCCACAAAGTCTAAAATCTCCTGTTCCTGCCCCGGACCCTGCCTCCTGTCCCTGACCCTGCCTCCTGTCCCCGCGCCGCCCCTAAAATACATTTGACAACCAGACCCACCTAAACTAAACTCCCCGTCACTTTGGAACCCTACAACCGGGGGTGTAGCTCAGTTGGGAGAGCGCTTGAATGGCATTCAAGAGGTCAGGGGTTCGATTCCCCTCACCTCCACCGGCAGCACAGTTTGATCCTGGTTTTTCGCCCCAGACTATTCCGTTCCCCTCCCTTAAAAACCACTCTGGTACAGGAAATCCTTGATGCCTCTGGGTGTCCGGACGTGCGGCCTACCGTCGTGGTCGTAGAGGCATCGACGCCGTGACGCTTTCAGTGTCCAGTCATCTAAAAAGTAATTGGCAGGTTGGAGCAGACCTGTTATCCTGCCGCTCTCGACCCAGATGGAGAGGCCATGAGTATAAACTTCATTGCTGTAGTTGTCGGATTGTTTTTCTGCGGCCTGATTACTGGCTTGATCGCGTCAAGTCGTGGTCGCGGCTTCATATCTTGGTTCTTTCTTGGCGTCTTGTTCGGTATTGTTGGTCCCATAATTGCGCTGATAGCAGGCCGTCCTGCAAACACCGAGCATCAAGGAGGACGGGTGGAGCCAGTTGTGCTTGCAGGCCAAAACTATGGAGTGGGCTCATATGGAGGCCAGCCCGTTATAGCTCAAGTTCCCTTCATTCCCGTTCCATATAGGAGGCGTGGTAAGGTGGGGGTGGAAAACGTGTTCAATGGGATTGGGTCGTTGATTGTGGGGCCATTCTTTATTGCTGGTGGCTCATTGTTCTTTTGCCATACTTGGCTGCATGCACCTGAAACTGATTATCTTTCATGGTTTCTAACGATTTTGGTGAAAGAATTCTGGGGAACAATAATCATGATAGTAGGTCCCGTGATTTTGGGTTTGATCTTCATCATTTACGGCATTAGTGCCCTGTCAGCCAAGCGGTGGAATTGGTTCTGCCCCATGTGCCATTATCACCTCGCGCTTAACGACGGCCAAGAACCAAGCCAGAAGAAATGTCCTCGCTGTGATACCAACTTCTACAAACCCTACGAACATGAAAAGGGGCAGTAGGCTGCCTCAACCCAAAAATACCAATTTGCACCAGATCTAAAAATCCTCACAGGTCATGGGGAGCTGCCCGGGCCTCATCTCGGACATCGAATCAAAAGGCTCTTCGGTTATAGCAGCCATCGCAGCTCCAGTAAGTGCAGCTCGCATACGGCGATCAGCTGAGCTGCTTGTGCCACCTATAACCAGCCTTGTCCCAAGATCACCTGCATCCCGTTGGGCAATCCAGAAAGTCTGGCCCAATCTGTTGATGCTGGTGTACATGAAGCCAATGGCTTTGGAACCATTGGAAGCCTGCGATGCCAGCCCTTCCAACCTGTTGACGCTCTGGTTTAGGGCTTTCTTGTACTGGCGACCTCCATCCCTAACCAGTTCTTGGCAGCCTGGATCAAGCATAACCGCTTGATCCGCACCGCGCATGCACCTACCCAGCTCGCTATTTAGCGATGCGATTTCTTGGTCGCGAATTCTCTTAGCCAGATGCAGGTAGCCATAAACTTTTCCAGAGTAACATGTTGCCTGCAACACCGCTCTGCGCAAATCAGGGTTTTGGGCTTGCCGCCTGTCCATAGAGACCCGTGACTGCCAATGCCTCCACAAGGATTCGACTCGCGCTGCATCCCCTGCGGCCACGTTCGCCAGCTGATTGATCTGGTCGACTGGCGAAGAAATTACGATTCCGCCGAAAGCTCCAAGGTTCTGTCCAGTCGCGCCGAACGGACACAGATAAACCACCAAGCCTGCCACCACCCCAACAGTAAATAGTCTAATCTTTTGCATCTTACACCTCCCACCCAACGTAAGCGTTGACCAGATGAACCAATACTAACCCCACTGCAGATAGTGTCAAGCAAAGCTTTCTGGCATGATTCTCAGGCCAAAAAATTGACCCAAGTCATGGTGGGGGCTAACATTTCTTCATTAGCGACGGCTGTTGGAAGATGCTTTGGTCTTTTGATGGTTGAGAATGGGGGATTTATGAGAAAGTTTCTTGCTTTTGCTGCGTTACTGGTCATTGGTTGCGGTGGTGGAGACGCCCCAAGGCTGATGGTTAAATCGGGGCCTGAACCAGCCGGGACCAACTGCACAAATAGCGGCGTTATCATTCAAACTGGCTATGACGACAATGACAATGGTGTCCTCGATGCCGGCGAGATCTCTGATACACAGTATGTGTGTCATGGCGAGGATGGTTCCCAGGGGCCAGATGGGGCCCAGGGGCCAAAGGGCGATGTAGGTGAGACCGGGGAACCTGGCCAGGATGGCGAGGATGGAGCACCTGGTGAGAAGGGGATTTGCGCTGACAACTCTAAGCCGACTGTTAATTCGATTACCTTTGAGCAGTTGGCCCCGTTTACCCACATGCGCGTTGGCGTTTCCTATGAAATGTATATCGATTTCGATGATGATGACGGTGACGAAGTTGAGGTGTTTTTCAGTGGGGACGGTGCGACCATTGAGGCCACGGACCAAGCAAACACCTATCGCGTGACGCCCATAAAGGTGGGTGGCCCCTTCCAGTTCGTGGTCATTTTGAACGATGGCTGCCAAGTCACAACTGAAAGCTTCATCATCGACAAGACGGTCAGGATAAATGGTCTGGAACTTGGCGCCCTGGTAGCCATTGGTAAAGACAGCGTCTACAAACTGAATACCAAGCGTAAAACCACAAGCACGCTTGGGCAGCATGGCCAGGAATGGGGTGTCGGCCTTGAGTATCATCCGGTTGATGGCAAACTGTACTACTACAGTACCCAGGAACAGGCTTTTTATCGGATTGATCTACCAAATGTCGCAGCCGCTCGCGTTGCCAGCGTTTCAAATGTTGGGAATTTTACAGATTTTACATTTGGACCAGACGGAACGGTCTATACCGTTACTGAAATGGGTTGGCTGTCTATCGACCTGGAAACACGGGAATACACGGTTCTAAATGACATGGCCAAGCTTGAATGGCAATCTATGCACGGGCTTGCGTATGCAGGCGGCTATATCTATGGCTTTTCTGGCTTTGACTTTTACAGGTTTAGCCTAGCCAAGCAACAAGTCGAGTTCGTGGGACGAATTAAGTGCCCTGAAGGGTTTGGCGAGTGTTATCTCCTGAATGGATTGGCTTTTAATCCTGAGAATGGCCGCTTTTTGTCGACTATGGCGTTAGGTTCGTACCCCACTTCGTTGGTTTCGATTGATCTCGACGCGTTGACCATGACCGAGTTGATGGCGGCGCCAGAAGCAAGCTGTAGTGTGGCTGCTCTGTTGTTGGATACCGTTGCCCCAGGAACTGTGACCGATGTGAAAGTGGTTGATAAAGGCTGTCATTGGGTCGATTTGGGTTGGAAAAATCCGGATGACGTCGACTTTATGTACACCTGGATTCGATGGGGTGATGGCTCGCAAGAAGTGGTGTCCGCCTTTTTTGATAGCGTGTTTATTGAGGGGTTGGCGCCAAACACCAAATACAGTTTTCTAATCAATGCATTTGATATGGAAGGCAATTTGTCTGATGGGGTCACCTTTGAAGTTACTACAAGTGATTGTCCGGCCTTTGGTAATCCGGGTGCGATGTATGTCGTGTCTGGGACAAAGCCATACAACAGCTATCTGTACGCTGTGGACCTTGAAACGATGGCTGCCACTTTGGTGGGTAATTTGGGCTTGAAAGAGGTCGATGGTATGGCGATAAATGGCGCTGGCGAGATGTATGTTGTGTCTAATGTGGACAAGCATCTTTACAAGGTGAACATTGAAACAGCAAAGGTCACTGATGTGGGGAATGTTGGACGTCATGTTTATGACCTGGCCTTTGATTTTGAAGGGGTGCTTTATGCCCTAGCCAAGGTGGATGGTGGTGGAGCACTGGATTTATTTACCATTGATACTGCCACTGGTGCCAGCACAAGGAAGCAATTGGTAGAGTGGGAAGATTATGGCCAAGTTGCTGTCGCGTTTTCTGAGTCTAACGTAGTCTTAAAAGATGGTAATGAAGTCAACGTGTTCAAGCTTTCTAATTGGCTTGCTTCCCAAACAAAGACCATCTCTCCAATCTTGCAGAAAGGGTGGGGTGAGCCAGAACTTAGCGCCAACCTAGCCACAGGTGCCAATGGTTACTTTTATTCAGTTCAAAACTCTGATGACAGCTTCAGCTACCTGTACATCGTAGACTCTGCAAACAATTGGACCGCCCATTATATCGGAGTGTTACCAGTCTTTGACATCACCGCCATCGATTTTTTAAAGCCCTAAACCAAGCAACCACCTCGAGATTGAAACCCACTGCCGAAACAAGTGACTTGTCCGGTGACTTGTCCGGTGACTTGTACGGTGACTTGTACGGTGACTTGTACGCTACTCGTCCACCACAGTGACACAATGGCTAGTTGTTACTGAAATCGTTTGTACTCATGTTCTGTGATTTTCCAAAAGCTTCTTTCCTCTTTCAGTGATGATGTATCTCTGCATGCGGCTTGCCATCTCGCCAACCACAACCAGCACATGGATTTCAAGTCTGGTCCAAAACCGCTGCCTGAATTTGCCGAAATCATGCTTGACCTGGGCGTTGATTGGCCTTAAAATAACCGCCGCCTTGGCCGGAGTTGACTGGCCGAGTACGCCTTGGAGGCAAAGAAAATGAGAGATGGAATTCATCCTAAATATCCTGAGGCCACTATCACCTGCGCGTGTGGTAACGTTATCGAAACCCGCTCTACTAGAGGCAGTTACGCAGTTGAAATTTGTGCCGAGTGCCACCCGTTCTTTACGGGTAAACAGAAAATCGTTGACACCGAGGGCCGCGTTGACAGGTTCAACCGCAAGTATGCCGGCCGCATCATAATTGGTGGCAACAAGTAGCCTGACGCAAGCAGCTAAAGCAAGAAGTCTGATGATTGACCTTACCTCAGCGTGGCCAAAACTTGAGGAAGCCGAGGCCGAGTACGAGCGCCTGACCAATAGGATGGGTGATGCCGACGTGTTTTCGGACCCTGACCTTATGCGTACCATTGGCAGGGAGCGCGCCGAGCTTGAGGAAACCGTTGAAGCATTTCGAAGCCTTCGTGAAGTGATTCAAGGAATCGAGGAAAACGAGGAGCTTAGGTCGGATCCTGACCTTGCAGACTTGGCAAACGAGGAACTGCCCCACCTGCGTGAAAGGCGCGAAGAGCTGGAAAAGCGCCTGTATCAGCTGCTTATTCCTGTGGACCCCCTGGATAAAAAGGACGTGTTCTTGGAGATTCGCGCTGGAACTGGTGGTGAAGAGGCCGCGCTGTTTGCGGCGGACCTGTTTCGCATGTACTCCAAGTATGCCGAGGAAAAGAAGTGGGACGTCCAGATAGCTCATATTTCGGAAACTGAATTGGGTGGGCTGAAGGAAGTGGTCGCCCAAATTTGTGGGTCAAGGGTCTATTCGTTTTTGAAGTTTGAGGCCGGCGTCCATAGGGTCCAGCGCGTTCCGGATACCGAGGCCCAAGGGCGGATTCACACCTCGGCGGTTACAGTTGCGGTGATGCCCGAGGCCGACGACGTCGATATCGAGATCGATGAAGCTGACTTGAGAATTGACCTTTATCGTGCCTCTGGAGCTGGTGGACAGCACGTCAATAAGACTGATTCAGCCGTTCGCTTGACCCACCTGCCAACTGGAATTGTTGTGGCCTGTCAGGATGAGCGCTCCCAGCAAAAAAACCGCGTCAAAGCCATGAAGATTTTGCGTGCTAGGCTGTATGAGCAGGCCAGAGATGAGGCCACAAAGGCTCAACAAGATGCGCGACGTTCCATGGTTGGAAGCGGTGACCGCAGCGAACGCATTCGCACCTACAACTTTCCCCAGAATCGTTTGACCGACCATCGAATCAACTTGACGCTTTACAAGCTTGACCGCGTTATGGAAGGTGATTTAAACGAGTTGATTGCCGCCCTGCAGGCGAGTTTTTCAGCAGAAGCGCTCACTTCATAGGTTTTTCCAGCATATTTGCACCAAATCGATGAAACTAACTAGGCTGTACTTTCGACATGTCACTTAGGGTACAATCCCACGCAGGGTTTGGCTGCGCCTAGACAGCTTTTGGGGGAGATTAAGTGCTAAAAACGCTTCATGTCAGTGATTTTGGTGTGCTTGGCGATGTTTTGGTTGATTTCGACGCCGGCTTGTCCTGCCTGACCGGTGAAACTGGGGCTGGAAAGTCGCTGTTGGTTGATGCCATCAAACTGTTGTTGGGGGCAAGGGCAAGCGCTGGGGATGTCCGGGCAGGTGCCGAGGAAGCGATGGTTGAAGCGGTTTTTGACCTAGGTGACGACCAGGAACTGAAGGCTTTATTTACACAAGCAGGTTACCAAATTGACGATGGTGAGGTTCATGTTCGCAGGACTGTTGGTGCTGATGGTCGCGGCAGGGCTTGGCTTCAAGGACGCATTACAACTGCGAGGGAGCTAGGCAACCTGATAGGCCGTTTGGTGTCTGTAGCTGGCCAGCATGCCTTCATCGGCTTGGGTGTTCCAGCCGAACGTTTAGCGATGCTTGATGCCTTTGCTGGCGTTTCCCAGGAAGTAGCAGCTTATAAAAAGGTTTATTCCAAGTTCAAACAGGCTTGTGATGCCTTGGAAGAACTAGTTGAAAATCAAGCGGAAATTGCGGCCAGGCGTGATTATCTGCAGTTTGTGGTGTCTTCGTTTGACACCGTCGATCCAGCTCCTGGTGAAGATCAGAGCTTGGCTTCACAAGCAGCAGTCTTGGAAAACGCTGAGCATCTAAAGACGCTGGCAACATCGGCCATTGCTGCGATTTATGAAGAATCTCCTTCTGCCCACGATTTACTTGGTGGTGCCGTTGGCGCTGCACGTGAGATGGCTAGGATTGACTCCAGAGTGGCTGAAATTGCAGGTCGTTTGGAGTCAGTGCTGATTGATCTACGTGAAATTCAACGTGATTTGGGTAGCTACTCCGAGTCCATAGATGTGGACCCAGGGCAGCTCCAGGCGGTCCACGACCGCTTAGATGCCTTGCGTTCGCTTGCCCGACGTCATGGTGGAACCCTTGATGCGGCCATTAGTGCGGCCGAAGCTGCCAGGGCCGAGCTGTCCAAGATGGATTCAACCACTGATTCAGTCGAGGCTTTACAGGCCAAAGCCGATGCCTTGAGGTCTGAGCTTGATGTTTTGGCGGCTGGCCTTACTGCTAGGCGGACTCAGGCTGCCACAAAAATGTCCGCGGAAGTAACCAAAGTGGTGCGCAGCTTGGCCATGGCAGGTGCAACCGTTGAAATCAGGCTTTCACCTACCGAGCCTAGCGAATCAGGTGCTGATCGTTGCGATTTTGCTGTTGAAACCAACCCAGGTGAAGGGTGGGGCGAGGTGGCATCAGTCGCATCAGGTGGCGAGCTTTCGAGAATAACCTTGGCCCTTTATGCAGTTTTATCCAAAACAGTTGGCACCCCTGTGATGGTCTACGACGAGATTGACGCCGGCGTTTCAGGCGGGGTTGCCGACCAGATGGGCCAAGTGCTAAATCGCGCTGGAAAAACCCGCCAGGTTTTGGCGGTTACTCACCACGGTCAAGTAGCCGCCAGGGCAGATGCCCACTATCTTGTGGAAAAGGCAACTGAGGCAGGCAGGACTTTGGCCACTATCCGCCGCCTCGATGGCGAAGAACGAGTCCAGGAAATAGCCAGGATAATTGGCGGCTCAAAGCTGACAGAAACAGTCCTAAAGCACGCCCGGGAATTAGTTGCGGGCTAATGGTGTTATTGCCCTGCGTTGTTCTAAGGTGGTTTTCAGCCCCTCAAATTGACTGAAATAACACGAAGAAGTACACTAACGCGGCTTTTTGCGAAGTAACTCTGTTAATGATTTAGAGTAAGGGAGTTTGATTTGAAAGACGATGATTCCGATGTCTTAGAGCAAGAGGAAACTGAAAAAATAGAAAAGAGACAGTTGCCAGCGGTAACTGATTCTTCGGATAAAGAAACCAGCGTAGACCTGCTT
>Ga0209718_1003885_pt1 | contig 12976 bp, 19 predicted proteins | sample AD_JPNAS1_MetaG_FD_184420 | JGI IMG/M metagenome (GOLD analysis project Ga0209718, IMG submission 184420) | Active sludge microbial communities of municipal wastewater-treating anaerobic digesters from Japan - AD_JPNAS1_MetaG (SPAdes) (version 2) | ecosystem: Engineered > Bioreactor > Anaerobic... | reverse complement strand
CGGCTTAAACCGCCAATCAATAAACGATTTTGACCCAGATAACAACGAGGGTTTAGAGTTAATCGGCGTTGAGCAACCAGTCCCTATAACTGTTGTCGGGCAGTGTGGTGGGGTTGATTTAGATGACCGCTACACAGGCATTGAAGGGGCGAGCATATTATCAACTGGCGCATCTTTTGGGTTTTATTCGGGCGTGATGTTTGACGTTGGCGGGGTTGAGCCTCAACTCCCAAGTGGTAAGGCGGTAATTTCGGGAATTGGATTTACGGCGCGCCCGTTTAACCTAAACCAAGTTGACTCCCTGCCAGTCGGCGCAACAATAAACAAGGCTGTGATACGCCTAACCGCAACAAATATCAAATACAATGAGGAATGGTTTGACTATGGCGAGAACGAAGAAGGCACAGATGTTGAATTAAAAGAGCATGGGCAAACTCAAAAAGAGGCGGGCGGGGTTTCGATTATCATATTTGGGCGGACGCTGGAAGGCGCAATCAACGTTATAGCAATGAAAGGCATTCCAGAGTTTGTAAATGGCGAGTATTACGATATAACTGAATGCGTTCAGGCAATGCAAACAGCCATTCAGGGCGAAACAGAATATATCGGATTTAATATCGCACTTGCGCCGTATAAAGAGGATTTGGTGTTGTCGGGGGGCGGGCTTCTTGAAGCCATACGAGACGCATCGCATGAGATTTCGCATACAGAGTTCATTCATCCGTCTGATAGTTGCAAGGATTTCTGGTATTGCGACCATCAAAAGGTTTCCAACATCCAACTTGACGGCTTCTTGGTTAATGAGGTCTTTATTGATTTCACCTTGCCAGATGGCGATTTCGGAAAAGTCCCTAACGGGTCAATGCCATCTTTTGCGCCTTTTGATTAGGGGGCGGGGGAACATGGTAATGTAAAGATACTGCCCGTAAGATAATTTTCTCATTTTTTTCTCAAAATATTACTTGACAGCGTCCAGCTGGCTGTGCGATGCCATTCACCGATTTGTTGAAAAAAGGAGGTGAAACGGCTTGCGAAAAAAGCACAAAAGACAATTGTATCGCCTTGAATTCAAACGAAAAAACCTGCCAAAAGATGCAATAAAAAAAATGACCAAACATGGGGTTGCGCTGAAAACCGCTTATCGTTACCTTTGGGCAATTGAGCGAAAAGAAAAGCACACGCAAATATTTTGGGCAAGGGTGCATAAAAGCCTGTTCCCGCATGTGTGGGCAGGCGATTTTTTTTCTGTGCATTTAAGGGAGGCAAAATAATGGAGCATCTGGACGAAATCGGCGCGGGGCTGTTGAGCGTGGATTATGCGCTTGAATCCATTGCGGATATTTTCGGCTCGACGCCCGCAATGCAATGGCTGTATTCGGTTGATGTTTCGGCGTTAAAATCAAATAAGGAGGGCAATAAGGATGAGCGATGAAAAAAAGGAAATTGCAATTCGAGGGCAGGGGCTTGAACTGGCAACTTTTTCTGATTTGCAACGGTTCGCCGCTTGCGTGGTGGATTCGTTTAAGGTCGGCAAGCCATGTGTGCCGAGTTGCTATAATACGCTACCGCAGGCGGTCATGGCGATTCAAGCGGGGGGCGAGGTCGGCTTCCCGCCGATGCAATCGCTGAACGCACTTTATCCGATTGACGGAAAGCTATCGCTTTACACGGAGGCGGCAATGGCAATCGCCCTGAACAGCGGGGAGGTCAAGGGGCTAAAAACCTTTTGGCGGTGGACTGAAAAGGGCAAGGAGCAGGAATCGGATGAAGCCCCTGTGAGCATGAATTTGGAGCAAATGGAGGCGGCAAATTTGACCTGCATCATTGAGTTGAAGACCACAATCAGCACTCAAAAGCATTTATATTCTGTTGCCGATGCGAAGTTGGCAAACCTTTGGAAAAGGACGTCTGGGGATGGCAAAAAAGTTCCGTCATGGTGGGGTCATCCGAAAGATATGCTCTATAACCGTTGTCTATCGCGCGCCTTGCACAAACAACTCCCGCATCGTTTGAGGGGGCTTAAAATCGAGGGGGATATGGAGTCGGTCGAGCCGCAAGAGCATGCGCATGAACATGCGCCGGCAAAATACACCAACTATACCAAAACCGCGCCGTATGTTGAAATCTTTGACGGCACACCTGTTATTATCGGCGCGCCGCAATCAACGCCCCCGCCGCCGCCTGTTGCGCCAAAGCCAAAACCAGAGCCAAAGCAAGAGGCTGAAATTGCCCATGATATTGTTGAGACCGCCCCAGAGGCGGAGCAAGCGGACGAGCAATTGCCAGAGGGGCTGGATGCGGAGTTTTTAGAGGGGCTTTTTGAGGAAGAAGAGCCAAACCCGCTGGCAGAGACGCAAAGCAAAATCATGGCGATTTGTGAGGCATTCGCAAAGCAATTGGGGGGCGGGGCAATCTCGGCGGAAAAGGCTTTGGAGAGGCTCTTAAAACGGGCGGGGCTGAAAGACATTAACACTCCTGACCGCGCAAATCGGATGTTGGATGTTGCAGTAAAATACGCCGCTGAAAAGGGCGTGAAGATTTAAGGAGGGGCGGGCAATGGGCGCAAATGACTACAAAATTCAACGGTTTGAAATTGAAAATGTCGGCAAGGTTCGCCGCCTAAAATGCGAGTTGCATGGCGGTTCAGCAATTTTTGCGGGCGCGCCAAATGTGGGCAAAACCACAATTCTTGAAACAATTCAATACCTCATCACAGGGCGAAAGACTGACCGCTTTGACCCTGAAAAAATGGTTAGGCGCGGGGCGGAAAAGGCGGAGGCGGAAATGCTTTTGCGCAATGATGATGGGCATGCGTTCACTTGTAGAATGGTTGTCAAGGATGGCAAGCCTGCCCTAAAAGTCGTGGGCGTCAAGAAAAGCGAGGACGGCTATATGCGATTGCGGCGGGATGATGTAAAGGATTTTATCCACACCATCGGGCTTGACCTAAACGCCTTTCGCCTGTTGAAGCCAAAAGAGCAGGTGGACAAATTACTTGAATCGCTGGGGCTGAAAGAAAAACTGGACGCCTTGAATGAAGAGCGAGAGCGGGCGTATAATGAGCGGCGGGATATAAACCGAGATATAAAAAACTTGAACGGCGAGATTGACGCTTTTGAGCCGTTACCGCCTGATTTGCCGGCGGATTTTATTGACGAGACCTTGCTATTGAAGCGCATTCAGGCGGCGCATGTAATCATGGCGCAGGTGCAAACACTTCAAGAAAAAATAAAAGAGGCGCGCGAAAACATTGTAAAGTTGGAGGCGCAATTGGGGGACATATCGGCGTTTGAAAGCCCAAAAAAACTTGAAGCAGATTTGATTTTGGCGCAAACGACCAACAGAGCGATTGAGGAACGGGAACGGCGGGCGCGAAAATATGAACGGCTGGAAGAATTGGTTGATAAAGCGGGAGACCTCACGGCGCGCATAGCTGAGATTGACAGCGAGAAGACGGGGGTCTTGGAAGCCGCCAAGTTGCCCATTCGTGGTCTGGGGTTTGGGGATGAGGGCATTACATTGCACGGCAATCCGTTAATCAACGAGGGCGAGTCAATGCAGTTGCGGACGGTGTTTGCGCTTGCGGCTGCCATTTTGAATGCGCCGGCTGAAAAGCCAAAAATTCGGGTGCTGACGCTGGACGGCGGCGAGTCAATCGGCAAGAGCGGGGTGCAGGAGTGTCTGGGGCTTGCTAAAGAGTATAATGTTCCCCTACTATTGACTTATGTATCAGAGGAAGAGGGCGAAATTGACGGGGCGATTTATATTCAGGATGCAGAATAAAATAACGGAGGGGCGAAAGATGGCAATAAAGAAAAAAAATCTGTATGAATGGTTCTGGTGTCGGGTGGATGACCACAAGTCGAAAATAGAACGGCGCAAGCCGATGTCTCTTTTCTCGTGGATTAAAGAGTTCGAGGGGCTGGGATGCCGCCTGTTCTCGCTTATTGAAGACCCAAAATCAGACGATATAAATGATGAAATTGAGTTTGCACAGGGCGACACTTTGGGCGATGCGATTGAATATCTTGACCGACTTGCGGAGGCGGTTGCCCTTCATGGCGCAATTCGCTCGAAATTAGACGAAATTGGCGAAACCAAATTATGAGGGGCATCAGCCAAATTGAGCGAGATTTTACATTGCCGAAAACGCCGTTCAAGGGGCGAGTGCCAGTCGTCATTGATTCGGGGGAGCAGTTTCCTTTTTCCTTTTCGCAAGACCGATTTGTTGAAATTGTCCGCCCGCTTGCGGCTGGGGATTATTCGATTGCGGGGCTGGAAGGGGATTTCGCCGTTGAGCGCAAGAGTTCGATTGATGAACTGGTGTCATGGTTCACTGCGGGGCGGGCGCGCTTTTATCACGAAATTGCCCTGCTATCAAAAATTCCGGCGGCAATGATAGTTGTAGAGACGGGGGGCGTGGGCGAAATAATTAAGCACGACTATAAAAGCGACATGATCCCGCAATCGGCAATAGGCACTATAATTTCAATCATTCAGCGGTTCAGAGTACCAATTTTTTTTGCCGAGTCTCGCCTTAACGCTCGGCTTTTTGTGGAGCAATCAATGCTGTATCACTGCGCTAAAATCTTTGATAAATATAATAAAATAAAAGGGCTAAACAAAGATGAGCAAAACTCAATTCTTCCAAAAATTAAATGATATTCCGATTGCTGATATTTGGGAGCGGCTGGGCGGGGCAAAGCCTGACCGCAACGGAAAAGTGCTGTGCAAATTTCATATCGAGGATACGCCGTCCGCGCAAATTGGGGGGCGGCGCAATACATATCATTGCTATTCTTGCGGCATAACTTTGGGGGCGTGGGATTTGGTAAAGCGGGTGTGCAACATCACCGAAAACCGCGATATTTTCAAATGGTTTGAAGATAAATTCGGGCTGACAGGAGACCCGCCGCCGGCAAAAGTGCGCAAAAGGGCGGGCGCGAAAAAGGGCGAAAAGGATATGACCATTGATGATGCCAAGACAGCGATGGATTTCACATGGCGCGATGACCTGCTTGAAAACGAAGAGGCTATGGGGCTACTCGCGGGATATGGATTGCGGCGGCATACGGTTGAGGAAGCGGGGCTGGGGCTGTATGAACATCCCACTCTCGGACTTGGCGTTGTGTATCCATGCCCAGATAAAAACGACCCTGTCGCTTTTAAGTTCCGTTCGCTTTCGCGCGATAGAGACGGCAAGCGAAGCAATTTAGTCATTGCGGGCGAAATCGGCGGCGCGATGTATGGTCTGAACAGCCTTGTTTTCGGCGATGCGGTTCATATCACAGGGGGAGAGGAAAAATGGCTTTTATTGCGCCAAGAGGGGCGCGTGGCGGTGTCATGGGCGACGGGGGAAGGTTCGCGTGGGCTGGAACAATTAAAGGCGATTATTGCAGTCAAACCGACCCAGATTGTATTGTGTTACGATGCGGATGAGGCGGGGGCAAAGGCGGCGGCGGCTACGGCAGAAGCCCTGCGCGGGCTGGGGTATAGCGGATTTATTAAACGCATTGATTGGGATGATGGGTTGCCCAAAGGATATGACGTAAACAACGCATACGCCGACAGGCAACTCGAAACATACCTGAACCAGTTGGTGTCGGTTGAGGTTGCGCCAAAGGAAATCAATCTGTTTTGCGGGAAAAAAGGCGGGTTTATGCCAGCCCTTGCGGCGAATATTGTTTTGGATGCCTGCCCAAATTTAATCAACGTGGAGGGGACTTGGTTTGAATATGATGCGGGCATTTATCACGAGGTTTGGGATGAGGAAATTCGTGGGCGCATTGCGCGCTTGATGGGCGATAGGGCGACATCTCGTTATATCAATGAAGTGGTTGATTTGATGCGGATACATCCAGAGCGGTTCAAGAGGCGGGCGATTTGGGAGGATGAGGTCGGGAAAATCTGCGCCGCCAACTGCTATTTGACATATGATAATTCACGCATTAATATTCACGCCCACACGCCAGATGTGCGGATGCGCTATAAGACACCGGTGGATTTTGACCCATCAGCCGAATGCCCGCGCTTCATGCAATTGCTGGACGAGATTTTCCCCGATAAGCCGATTCACCGCCTCATTAAGCAGTGGTTTGGATATTGTCTTACGGAGCAGACTAAACATCAGGTTGCTATGCTTTGGGTGGGCGAAGGGGCAAACGGCAAGGGGGTTTTGAGCCATATCCTAACCGCTTTGGTCGGCGCGGAGCGGGTGGGGCATTTGCGTATGAGCCAGTTGAACAAGGATTTTTTAGTCGGCACGCTATATGGCAAAACGCTTAATATTGCAAGCGAAAGTAAAGGCTCGGCGGGCAAGGATAACGTGGATGAGGTGGTCAAGCAATTCGTTCATGCGGACGCGGCGATTCAGGCGGATGAGAAATATAAACGCCCATTTGATTTTTTGCCAAAGGCGAAGTGGATATTTTGTCTCAATGACATGCATTACTCGCCCGACTCTTCGAGGGGATATTGGCGGTCATTTATCGCAGTTCCGTTCAAAATAACGTTTTTCAATCCAAACACCGAGGAAGTGCCAAAGGGCGCGCCCGTGATGGATAAGGAGCTTTACAGCACAATCCTTAACGAATTAAAGGGGATATTAAACTGGGCGTTGGATGGGCTGGTTGACTTGAATAAAAACGGCTTTTGCGTTCCACAGATTTGCCGAGATTATTTGAACACCATGCGGGAGGAGTCAAACAGCGTCCTGCTTTTTGTGCGGGATGAATGCAAAATACATCCAGAGTTGCTGGCATCCAAGAAGGGGCTTTACAAGGAGTATAAAAACTATTGCATTGCGCATGGTCATTACGTTAGGTCTTTGACATCCTTTTCGCGTGAGATTATAAAATCTTTTGGCAAGACCCACAAAATAGGCGAGGGGCGCACGGCAAAGGGCATGATATTCAGAGGCATAAATCTCACGGAAGAGGTTGACGGCGTCTTGTTGCAAGAGATTGAGCGGCGCGAAAGGGAGTCGGGTTTTATAACGGATGACGTTCCGGAAAGCGTTTTTTACGAAAATGACGGCGAAGTGTGGTGATTTTTATGTTTGCGGGGAAACCTCAAAATCATCTGCATTATCTGCACAATCTACATCAGGCTGTGCGGCGGGATTTTTCAGAGCGCAAAACGTGTTTTTTTATATTTCCCCGCAAGAGTGAAAATCAACTGCATTTACTGCACAAACTACACATAAATGTAGAAAGTGCAATTTTCATTAAATATATTTCTTTTCCTACAAATATAAATCAAAAAAATTGCGCGGCACAGTCGGATTTCAAGCCGAATTTGTTTATTTCCCCGCAACTGTCAAAAACAACTGCATTTTCTGCATTATCTGCACTCCCTATTAATATGATTATAGCTAGCTCCGCTTTTCTGGAAGGGGGCGAAATGGCGGCGGGCAGGGGGCGAAAAAAAGGCGAAAATAAAAAACACGAAAAAACTTATATTTGCGGGAAAAGAAAATATTATATATAAAACTGCATTTTCTACACTATTTAGGTTTTTTTGCCAATTCGCGCGAAATTGGGGAATACGGCTTGCTTTGCGAGTCTGATTTTTTTTGAAAGGAGCAGCTCTCCCTAAAAATGTGCGGGGGCGTTCGGTTGCCCTCCGTTCGCCCCCCCAAAAAAACAAAATCGGTCAAGGAGGCGGAAATGAAAAGATTGGTTTTGAGCGATGAACAGGTGAAGGAGATTATGAGCCTTTATGCTGCGGGCGAGCCACTTGCTAATATTGAGGAAAAATTTGAAATCAGGAGGCACACGATAAGGCGGATTGTTATGCGCAACGGCGGGGAAATACGGAAGCACGGCGGGAAGCGCGCCACGAAAAAAACAAATAGGAATTATATTTCAGACACTTGTCAAGCGGTGAGGTTGCAGCACAATCTTTATCCAAATTGCATGCCTGCGTGTTATCGGGCGGAAGAGTTCACGCCCGCAGAGATGAGGCAGCTGAATAATTTTTGCGCAACGATAGGCAGAGGGGGTTTATTTTGCAATGAATAAAATTGAAGGTGCTTTGGTGGAACGCCGCCGGCGGGGCTATAACGACAACTTTTTTTCCTTGCTTGGGTATTATCTCGGTTGCGAGAGTTTGAATAGGCGTAATGTGTTGAGTTATATTGCTGATATAATACACAGGCATGGGCTTGAAGATGTTCCTGCGATTTATGGGTCGGACGAGGAATGGACGGCATGGCGAGAGAAGCGAATGGCGGACAGGGGCTTCCCGACTTGTATTATTGCAGAGGTTTTGGTTTTGCGGAAGATACTTGTTAGCGGTGCTTGCGATGGCAACGGCGGGAAAGGAGATAAAAACGTTTGAAACTCGCTTTTGGCGGGGTTTAGTGCGTGGGCGCGGGAAAACCTACCCATTGGGTAGAGAATTGTGAAATCAGCGGGTGCTGAATAGGAGGGCAGGATGAAGTGGGATAGAGCCAAATACAAGTCGCCGTCCCCTTATTTTGGCGGGAAATCGCGGGTTGCGGGCGTGGTTTGGGAGCGATTCGGCAATGTGGCAAACTATGTTGAGCAGTGGTGTATTGAGAATGGCGAAAACCCTCGATTTAGGATTGCTCTTTGCGGGTATGAGGGGACACACGACAAACTCGAATTGCTCGGCTGGGAAGTGTATAAGTGGAAATCAAGCACGTGTTTTCAAACCACGTCCTCATATAAAACCAGCCGAAACTCTGTCAATCGTGGGCGGGAGCGGATTTGGTTCAGCCCGCATTGCCTCAAAAACAACGATATATTTGGTTAAGGAGGGGGGCTATGGAAACAAAAGAAACCGAAACAGAAAGGCGGGCAAGGGAATATCAACGCCAAATGAAAGAATGGTTTTGGGGAGAGGTGGGGAACAACTTTGAACTGCTGAAACACGAAGCCCCAAAGCCCATGATTGAATGGTTGCGGCGATATAAATATTTTGACGCATTCCCAAAGCCTTTTGAGGTTGAGGACGATATTGATGTTGCCGAGATAAACCACCGTATTGAGGTTATTGCTGAAAAGGACGTCTATTGTTATAACAAAACGGAAATTGATAAGTCGGCGAAATTGGTTAACCTTGCTGCGGTGGTTGCGCTACATAAAGCGATAAGGCGGATGATGGACTTGTTTGGGGAAGCGCTTTGGCTTTGGCTGTTTGATACCATCATGGAAAAGCGCAAGGTAATAATAAGTCATCGGGCAGATGAAGACCGTGAAGATGATTATGCCGCCGGCAAAGGCGTTGAGCAGTTCTTTCATTTTGTCGCCTCCTTAAAATATAGTTTGGCGGGGATAAGGCGCGCCGCCATTCGCTCGATTTTGATTTCCCCTTTTGGCATAGGTGCAGAATTGTATCTTGCCCAGTGCGCCCGCGCCTGTTTGCGGGTGATGGGAATAGGATGCTCTTCATGCCCATCGAGGATGATAAAGTAATCATGTGTCATTGTCCCGCCCTTTTTGATGGAACGCATTATTCCTTACCTCCTGTTTTTTCTTTATGTATCATCTCAAAAACCTCTTTTTTCAGTCGCATTTTCTCGCCGGCGTTTTTGCCATTGCCCCGATAGAAGCATGGCTTTTCCTCAACCCCCAAAGGCTCGCCCTCAAACTCTGCGCGCCATTTCCAAAAGTATTTCGGATAAAGCCCCACGCCTCGATGCTCGACTGCCGAAAATTCGCCCGGACGCCAGCCGCGCGTAACAACGCTTTGCCAAAATTCGTTCCAGCGATGGAACGGAAGTTTTTTGTTTGGGGCGATAAAAACCTTTTCGGCGTTTGCCCATGTGCGATAATGCGCCTTGCTCCAAGTTTTTATTACGGTTGCGGTCATATTGTCCTCCTGTTTTACTCATTATATTGAGCAATTTTGCCCACATTTGATTGATAAATTTCCGGCGGTTTTTCAAAAAAGATGAAAAAAGGCGCCCGCTTTTGACGGGCGCGGGTGAAGTGTCAAACGATGCCGCCCCATTTTATCCAATCCTCGAGCATAGAGGAATATCTGTCCCAATCTACCTTTTCCAATAGGTAGGAGAGCAGATACTCCTTTCCGAGAAACTCGATGGTTTCGGTGCCATCGAGGTAATTGTCGAAGTCAACCTTTGTCAGTTCGGGCTTTACCTCCACGATTTGAACCTCCCCGGTCTCCATCCATTGAAAAAAAAGCTCATAAAATCGGGCTCTATCCGCTTTCTCCAAAATCTCACTACACGGATAGAGAATACCGTGTATGGCATAGCTTCCGAACTTTTCATCGAGGGCTTTCGCGAAATCATCAATTCCGCGCAGTATTTCTTCGATAATTCTTTCATCCATTTCCTTGTTCATTTTTCTTTCCTCCTTTTTAATTCATATATGTTCGAATAATCACTTCCCCGACGGATGTTTTCCGCCGAACAGTATTCCCATGGTCCAACAATTTCCGAATTTCCGCCAGCTCCTCTTTGTTGTGGCGGTACAAATACGACAGTTGTCGCGGCGTATAAATCCCGCAGGTCTCTAATTTGGCGCCATCAACCCAAAACCGCTTTGCGTTTAATTTTTTCATCTTTTTTTCTCCTTTCAATCAATTTTATGTCTACTTTATATTATAGATGTTTTTGCTTTGTCAATAGTTATTTCTCATTTTTTTCTCATTTTTTTTATCTCGTAAACCTACATAAATCAACCATATATGGTGATATGATAAAAAAAAATAAAAATATTTTTGGCGTAATTTCCGGCGATTTTCAAAAAAGATGAAAAATGGCGAAAATCAGGGGCGAAAAAAACACGGTGGGCTTACATTCAAAGTTATTTATCTATTATTAACTGGTTAGTATGCCAAAAAATGACCCTCAAAAACCACACAAATTGATTTTAAGGGGTTTTGGGCGTTTATGTGATAAAAGACATGGGCAAGGCTTCGTTTTGCCCCCTACGTCAAAATAAAGGGCATTTAAGGGCGATTTTAACCTTGACGATGCGGCGCAAATAAAGGGATTAGTTTTTTAACAGTGTAGGGGATAGGGAACGCGACCCGAAAGGCGGACTTCCTGACCCGCTTTCCCCTGCCTTCCCCCTCAGGAACATTAAGACGACAGGAGGTGTTGACTCGTGAAATTTAATAGAGAACAGATACCCGCGTTTATTAAAGTAGTAAAGAAAATGTGTGAGGATGGCAATGAAGGAGCAAAGGAGTTGCTTTCGTTCATAGAGAACTCAACCCTTGATGAAGTGGGAGATTTCCTTGATACATTAGATTTATCTGGTATTTGTGGGCGGGTAAGTGCCACAAGGAAAGCTGACATTGAAGCTGAAGAAAGACATAGAATGCGGGTTCGGCGCACTTTGAGGGAGCAACAACCAGAAGAAGAAAAGCCTACAAGACCCCCCTCCAAAAAAAGCGGCGACCTAAAACGGCGATAAAAAAAGACCCCTGCCCCCCCTCTTCAAAATCGGCGCGCAATTTGTTTGGCTTGTTTGTCGGCACTCTGGGCGAATTTTTTTCCGGCGGCGCGGGGTTTATGGCGCGGGCATCGGGCGTGTGGCAAATCATTTTGGCGTGGCTTTGGCGCAGCGTTTTGGCTCTGTTTCGTGCATTTTCGCCGGTGTTTTGCTGGGGCTTTTGGTCGTTTTTTGTTTTGGCTTTCATATCTATTTCGCTCGCCTTTCGACTGGTTTTTGGATTATCCACCCAAAATATATTCCGTCCGCCCAAAAAGTGTAAGGTAGGGTCAAAAAAAAGGGCTTACACGATTTCGGTTTTTGGTGTGTAAATCATTACACATTTGTGAACATCCTTACCCATATTGTGCAACAATTTACTCATTCGATGTGCAACCTCTTACACTTATGTGAACAAGTTCACTAACCCCATGCCCTGCTTTGTGGTTTATTTCACAATCTTTTTATGCCTTGTGAAGTTTTTCACGGTTTTTTTTGCCTGATTTTGTGGCGTTTAATCGCTTTGTCCGCCGCCACCCGCGCCATCAATCGGGCGCGGCTATGGCAAAGCCACCCCGCCACCACACCCCGCCACCCCGCCACCCCGCCACCCCGCCACCATGCCATGCCTGTGGCTGCGGATGGCCATGCCTGTGGCTGCGGATGTGCTGTGGCTGTGCCTATGCCACGCCTGTGCCTATGCCACGCCTGTGCCTGTGCCATGCCTGTGCTGTGGCTGTGCCTATGCCACGCCTGTGCCTATGCCATGCCTGTGCCTGCGCCACGCCTGTGCCTGTGGCTGTGCTATGCCAGTAAAAAAAAGCGGATGATAGGGAATCATCCGCAAAAAATTCAACTTATGCAATTTTTGACGGGCGCGGGTGAAGTGTCAAACGATGCCGCCCATTTTATCCAATCCTCGAGTATCATATTCTTTTACCATTGCCGCCTTGACGTATGCCGGAATGTCAGACCGCTTAAATCCATCAGCGCAAACCTTGACGCTTATTCCGTCGTAATACGCCAAAAGTAAATCGTCATCAATATATAAGTCTATGCTATGATAATCCTCTGAAATAAGCAGCTCATACTTTCCTCTTTCCATTTCTTTTTTGATTCTGTTCATTTCTCTTTTTCCTCCCTTTTTTATAGCCCCGCCTCTATTTTTTTGCGGAAATAGTAATCCGCTAAGGTTTCGTCGGGGTCGCCGCCGAACATCCTCATAACCTCCAGCGTGTCATAATCCGGGTGGATGAGTTCATCATCCATCCACTCCTCGAGCAGCTCAAGAGCTGTCTCCTCGTCAATAGTTTTACCGTTGGGTAACACGTCAATCACATTTTTCATCTCTTTATCCTCCTATAAATCAATTTTATGTCTACTTTATATTATAGATGTTTTTGCTTTGTCAATAGTTATTTCTCATTTTTTTCTCATTTTTTTTATCTCGTAAACCTACATAAATCAACCATATATGGTGATATGATAAAAAAAAATAAAAATATTTTTGGCGTAATTTCCGGCGATTTTCAAAAAAGATGAAA
>Ga0209718_1003884_pt1 | contig 12977 bp, 10 predicted proteins | sample AD_JPNAS1_MetaG_FD_184420 | JGI IMG/M metagenome (GOLD analysis project Ga0209718, IMG submission 184420) | Active sludge microbial communities of municipal wastewater-treating anaerobic digesters from Japan - AD_JPNAS1_MetaG (SPAdes) (version 2) | ecosystem: Engineered > Bioreactor > Anaerobic... | reverse complement strand
AAGGTATTTGGAGCGTAGGAGACAGGGGAGGGGGAACGAGTTCCCCCTCCCCGTCAGCCCCACCCCCCGTGGCGATATCCCCACGGTCCAGTGCACGGGGAGATCCTGGAGAAAAACCGGGCACGGCTGCCCGCCGGCTGCACCCCGGACACGGCTTCCCACCTGATATCGCCACGCACGGACCCCGCCCCCGGGAGGGGGCGGGGGAGGAGCGCCGCAGGCGCGGGCGGGGTGGGGGGTGCCGGCAGAAGCGTATGGGTACTCCCGCGGAAAAGCCGGCGGAGTAAGGGTGCCAGCGAATTGCGTGGGCCTCCTTTGCCGCAGGCGCGGGCGGGGTGGGGGCTGCCGGCAGAAGCGTATGGGTATCCCTACGAAGGCGCGGGCGGGGCGGCGGTGCCGGCGAGGTATACGGCTACCCTGCAGCGGAGCCGGCAGGGTGGCGATCTGCCCGCTTACGCTGCCGCCGGGAAGGAGCGTACACCACTGCCGGCCGGACTCTCGCGAACTTCCGTGGCCTTCGCGCGAGTTTATCGTCGGCGCCGTCCAGGATCATAGAAGAGGACAGTTCCATGCAACCCGATAACGAGCAACTGATCGACGATTTTCTCGCTCACGCCGACGACCTCGGCGACGATATCGTGGCGGATGTCAAAGAGATGCTCGGCCTCGTGCCGTTCATCTTCACCATTCTCCGTGACCGGCCCGATGTCTTCGCGCTCTCCACCATCGCCGATTACCGGACCTCCCGCCCGGATTCTCTCGATTCAAAGACCGCGGAGCTCATCGCCGTTGCAGCTGCGGCGTCTGCCGGCGCCGACAGCTGCCTCAAAGTCCATATAGGGGCCGCCCTGAAAGAAGGCGCATCCCGCGACGAGGTCCTCGACACCCTCCTGATCGCCGCGATGATCGGAAAGACCAGGATCCTCGCATCCTCCCTGCGCCAGTTCAGGGAGGTCTGCGGCGGAAAGTAGACGCCGGGGGCGTAGCAGGCGCCCGCACCCGTGCCGGCTCAGGCACCCTTTTATGGTCTGATTGAGCCAAAACTTCCTGCAATGAGCCAGACAAAGGCGGCCCTCCGGGCACAGGCCAGAGAGGCCCGCTCCCTTCTCTCCCGCGAGGAAGCCGCCATCCAGAGTGCAACGATAGAGCGGCACCTCCTCGACCTCCTCGATGGGTTTGAGACCGTCATGGTTTACACCGCAAAACCCCAGGAGGTCGATACTTCCGGCCTTATCGCCGACTTAAACCGCCGGGGCGTACGGGTCGTCGTCCCCATCATCGAGCGGGAGACCGTGAGCCTCCGCCTCTCCTATCTGCCGGACCCCGCGGTCCTCGTCCCGAGCACGTTTAACGTGCCCGAACCGATCGGCCACGAGCTCCCCGCCCGGCCGGGGGACATCGAGGCCGTCGTCATACCGATGCTCGCCTTCGACATCGAAGGGAACCGGCTCGGCTACGGTGCCGGCTATTACGACCGCTTCCTCTGCCGCTATCCGCGCCCGCAGAGGATCGGCATCGCGTTCTCCTGTCAGAGGGCGGAGAGCATCCCCGCCGACGAGAACGACGTGAAGATGGACTGCATCGTCACAGAAACGGGGATACGTCGGTACAACAGGAGGGGACCATAGAAAAATATAAATATTTGTTTACACTTACCTATGGTAAACATAAAGGAGGAGATTGTTCATATGGCCAACACCGAATCCGTTGAAGTGACCATCAAGGAGGCGGCTCACGAAGACGCCGGCCGGGGGATCGCCAGACTGAGCATCGACACCATGAAGGTGCTCGGCCTCGTCAGCGGCGACGTCGTCGAGGTCGAGGGGCGCCAGAAGGCGGCGACACTCATATGGCCGGGCTTCCCGCAGGATACCGGCAAGGCGATCCTGCGCATCGACGGCAGCACCCGGAGCAACGTCGGAGCCGGAATCGACGACAAGGTCCGGATCAGGAAGACCGAAGCCGGATACGCAAAGAAAGTGACCATCCAGCCGACCCAGCTCATCCGCCTCGTGGGCGGCGAGCAGTACCTGGGGAGGCTCCTCCGCGGCCGGCCGGTCACGGAAGGGCAGCACGTCCGGGTCAACATACTCGGAAACCCGCTCACGTTCGTCATCGCTAAAGTGGCACCGAAAGGCATCGCCATCGTCACGGAGAACACCGAGATCGAGCTCAAAGAAACCCCGTACGAGCCCAAAGAGGGGAAGCGCGAGGTGGCGGGCGATATCCACTACGAAGATATCGGCGGCCTGGACCGCGAACTGCAGCTTGTCCGCGAGATGATCGAGCTCCCGCTCCGGCACCCCGAACTCTTCGAGCGCCTCGGCATCGAACCCCCGAAAGGCGTCCTGCTCTACGGTCCTCCGGGGACGGGGAAGACGCTGATCGCAAAAGCGGTGGCAAACGAGGTGGACGCCCACTTCATCACGCTCTCGGGCCCCGAGATCATGAGCAAGTACTACGGCGAGTCCGAAGAGCGCCTGCGGGAGGTCTTTGAGGAGGCGCAGGAGAACGCGCCCTCGATCATCTTCATCGACGAGATCGACTCGATCGCGCCCAAGCGCGAAGAGGTGAAAGGCGAGGTCGAGCGCCGGATCGTCGCCCAGCTCCTGGCCCTGATGGATGGGTTGAAGACCCGCGGCCAGGTAGTGGTGATCGCCGCAACGAACCTTCCCGACATGATCGACCCCGCCCTCCGGCGCGGCGGCCGGTTCGACCGCGAGATCGAGATCGGCATACCGGACACCAAGGGGAGACAGCAGATCTTCCAGATCCATACGCGCGGCATGCCGCTTGCCGAAGATGTGAACCTCGACGAGTACGCCCGCTCCACGCACGGTTTCGTCGGGGCGGACATCGCGCTGCTCGCAAAGGAATCGGCAATGCACGCGCTCCGCCGGATCATACCCCAGATCAAGATCGAAGAGGAGATCCCCGCCGAGATCATCGACGAGCTCCGCGTGACGAACGAAGACTTCCTCGAAGCGCATAAACACGTCGAACCGAGCGCGATGCGCGAGGTGCTCGTAGAGATACCCGATGTCAAATGGGAGGACGTCGGCGGCCTCGAAGATGTCAAGGCCGAACTGGCGGAGGCCGTTGAGTGGCCGCTCAAATATCCGGAGATATTCGCATCGCTCGACACCGAGCCCCCCCGGGGCATCCTGCTCTTCGGCCCGCCCGGAACAGGAAAGACACTCCTTGCAAAGGCGGTCGCAAACGAGAGCGAAAGCAATTTCATCTCCGTTAAAGGGCCGGAACTCCTCTCAAAATGGGTTGGAGAGTCAGAACGCGGTGTTCGCCAGGTATTCAGGAAAGCAAGGCAAGCTGCGCCGTCGATTATCTTTTTCGACGAGATAGACGCACTCATGCCAAAGCGCGGAACTTATATAGGATCATCGCACGTAACTGAAAGTGTGGTAAGCCAGATCCTGACGGAGCTCGACGGCCTTGAGGAGCTGAACAATGTCGTGGTTCTCGGCGCTACCAACCGCCCGGACATGCTGGACGATGCGCTGCTTCGCCCCGGCAGATTGGACCGCATGATCTACGTCCCGCCGCCCGACCGGGAAGGCAGGAAGAAGATCTTCGAGGTGTACATGAGGAACAAGGAGATCCTCGCAAACGACGTCGACATCGACGAACTGGTCGACAGGACCGAGGGTTACGTCGGCGCCGATATCGAGGCACTGGTCCGCGAAGCAAAGATCTCCGCTATGCGCGAGTTCATCGCCGCCATGGGCAAAAAGAGCGATGACGAGCGGAAAAAGGCGATCGGCAACGTGAGGATCACGAAGAGGCACTTCGAGGAGGCCCTCTCCCGCGTGAGAGGCACGCTCGATATCGACCGGTTGGAGGAGAACGAACGCCAGTCCTGGCAGATCCTCTACAACCAGGAGCAGCGGTCGGCACTCGAAGACGCCATCTCGACGATCAACCGTGCCCGGATGCGGGAGACCGGGAAGAGCGAGCAGGAAGTCAGAGATCTCACGCAGACCCTCAAGGACGAGGTCTACCGGAGGAAGAAGGACTTCGGTGAGATCAAACGCCTCACCAGGGAGTTAAAGACCAGGATTGAACGCCCGCTGCCCCAGGCGGGTATGGCGTTCTGACGGGAGCGCCCTCGACCCATGAGGCGCTTCCTTCCCGGGGGCATCCGGCCCCCGCCGACAGGGACAAAGACAACGTGATGTACATGAGTGACAGCCCAGCAGACATCTTCGAGCAACTCAACGAATTGATGAAACGCCTCATGGAGCAGGGGCTCAAAGAGCAGGGAGATCAGAACAGATCATTTGCCTACGGGTTCAAGATCGTCCTCCACGATGCCGGCAAGACCGAAACCCCGGCAAAGGAGGCGGATCCGGTAGCAGAGCCAGAGAAAGCATCTTCCGAAGGAACCATCGAGCCGATAGCAGAGATGTACACGACCGACGATGACGTAACGGTGGCAATCGATCTCCCGGGTTTCGAGAAGGAGAACATTCACCTGTCACTCATCAACGGCACTCTGACGATCATCGCCGGCAGCAGCCAGCTGACCTCGGTGGAGGTCCCGGCCGTGGATGCCGGTTCGATGCAGTCGAACTACAAGCACGGCGTCCTGGAGGTCAGGTTCTCGCGGGGCAAGACGATCAAGATCGATTGATCGGCGGGCAACCTCCCGGAGAGGCCGCACCCCACCCCTCTTCTTGTCGTATCCGGGCCTCCCGACGAGGGCACCAGAGAATCTGCTCACGGCGATGCCCGGACCGTTCATAGACCTGATTTCGACGACGAAAGCGATGAGCAACATCAAATCATCCCCGGAATAGCCGCCGGGCGAATCTGCCACGGAGGATCGGTTTGCGGGGGGAGAAAGCCTATCCGTAAGATCGGTTGCAGGAGCCAACCCTTTTTCTAGGCAGCAACACCTACATATACACGAATACCTATCTAGTAGTCTTGAGGGCTACACCTTTCCAGGCAATGGTGATTAAATGGTTAAGACCACCGTATCCGTGATCAAAGCAGATGTCGGCAGTTTTCCGGGGCACTCCCGCACCCACCCGAAGCTCCTCGAGGTGGCCGCCCGGAGACTTAAAGAGGCAGAGGGCAGCACCATCATCGACTCCTACGTCACCCACTGCGGTGATGACCTTGAGTTGATCATGACGCACACGAAGGGCGAGGACAACGAGGAGATCCACAAACTGGCGTGGGATATCTTCATGGAATGTGCCGAGCTTGCGAAAGAGATGAAACTCTACGGCGCCGGCCAGGACCTGCTCGCAGATGCGTTCAGCGGCAACGTCAAGGGGATGGGGCCCGGCGTCGCCGAGATGGAGTTTGAAGAGCGGGGTTCTGACCCGGTGCTGGTCTTCATGGCCGATAAGACCGAGCCGGGGGCGTGGAACTACTTCCTCTACAAGATCTTCGCCGACCCCTTCAGCACATCCGGCCTCGTCATCGACCCGTCGATGCACCAGGGGTTCACCTTCGAGGTCCACGATGTCATGGAGAAGCGCAGGATCCTCTTCAACACGCCTGAAGAGTCCTACAGCCTCCTTGCCTACATCGGAGCACCGAGCCGCTACGTGATCAAGTACGTCCGGAAGAAGGACGGCACCGTCGGGGCCTCCACGAGCACCCAGCGGTTGAACCTGATGGCCGGCCGCTACGTCGGCAAAGACGATCCGGTCATGGTCGTCAGGGCGCAGAGCGGGTTCCCGGCGGTCGGCGAGGTCATCGACCCCTTCAGGACGCCCATTCTTGTGGCCGGATGGATGCGCGGTTCGCACCACGGACCGTTCATGCCGGTAGGCGTCGGCGATGCAAACTGCACCGCGTTCGACGGACCGCCCCGGGTCATCTGCCTCGGGTTCCAGGTCAACAACGGGAAGCTGATCGGGCCGGCGGATATGTTCGACGACCCGGCGTTCGACCGCGTCCGCGACCGGTGCTGCGAGCTCTCCGATGTGCTCAGGGCCCACGGGCCGTTCGAACCGCACCGCCTCTCGCTTGAGGAGATGGAGTACACCACCCTCCCCGGCGTCGAGAAGCAGTTCAAAGATCGCTGGGAAGATCTCCCGGAGTAACCCCTTTTTGCAGGACACCGGGAGGCCTCTCTACCTCCCCGGTGTCGCTCGCGCGCACCGCCGGCTGCAGACCGTCGTCTCTCGCAGAGGCTTATTGACCATTCAGGCCCCGGTGCCGCCGGAGTTTGCCGGGGAGACGGTCCCGCCGCTCGCGAGAAGGACTATCCGGCAACCCGGGGTGGGAAGATCAGAGCGAGTCGAGGCTGATCCCGCTGAACTCGTCGGCGACCTCGTTGATGTCTTTTACGCCGAACGCAGTCCGGACCGTGCCAAGCTCGAGGTCGCGCGCCGCATCGCACATATAATCGATGATATCGACCGAGAGCTCGCGTTTCTGCTTGGACTTGCGGAGCTGGTCGACGAGGAACGTCATCCTCTCGGGAGGCTCCATGCGGAGCTTGGCGAGGCTCACGACGCACATGTAGATCCGGGTCAGGTTCCTGTCCGTCCCGGTGATGGTATCGAAGAAGCTCCGGAGGACCTGCGCCTGGTAGACCTCGCCGCTCATGGTGATCGGATATTCCCCGGTGCAATATTAAAGCCTGCCGATTTGTGTTCGCCGGGAAGGGCACAAAGAGAGGGGATCCGCCCCTTCCCCTCTACCGGGCTCACTTCCGGACGCTGACGATCTTGATGATGTCGCCGTTCTTCAGTTCGAGTGTATCTTTGACCCGCATGCCGGTCCTCGCGTCGATGGCGTAGAGGAACCCCTCGCCGATATCGGTGTGGACCTGGTAGGCAAGGTCGCGAGGGGTCGACCCGCGCTTCATGAGGAAGGCATCGGGGAGCACCCGGCCCTTGCTGTCGGTGAGTTTATGCTCGTCCTCGACCGGGAAGACGACGATCCGGTCGAGGAGATCGAAGACCGCGGCATCCAGCGCCCGCTGGATACCGGTGCCGTCGAACCTCCGCATGAACTCCGCCACCTTTGCAAGTCCCGCCTGCTGCGCCGCGCTGAGGTTTGCCTCCGGGTTTGGCGTGAAACTTTGGTCCCCGGGGAGGTAACGGATGAACTTCCCCTCCGCGGCCATCCGGAGCGCAAGTTCCCCGGCGGCGCTCGCGAAGATGACGTCGTGCTTTGCGAGCCGGTCCAGGCACTCCTGCGGCGCCAGGTCGGCTTTGTTCCCGACGATCAGCATCGGTTTGCTGATCGCCATCAGTTCCCGGCAGAACCGGATGAGGTCCTCCTCCCCGGCAGTCCGGAGGTCGATACCCGCCTCATCCGTGGCGTCGCGGATCTGCTCGAGCGTCACTCCAAGGCCGGCAAACGTATCGGCGATCGCGGCGGCAAGGGAGAAGTCACGTGCCTGGGCCTGCCGCTGGAGTTTCGCCCAGTTGCGCGAGAGGATGCCGTACATCCACATCGAGAACTCATACTGGAGGAACTCGATGTCCTTCTCCGGGTCGCGCGATCCGATGCCGACCGGGTTTCCCTCGGCGTCCGTCCCGCCGCTGGCATCGACGATCTGGAGGATTGCGTCCGCCTGCCGGAGGTTGTCGAGGAACTGGTTCCCAAGCCCCCTCCCCTTGTGCGCCTCAGGCACGAGGCCCGCCACGTCGATCAGGCCGATGGGGACGAACCGGACTCCGTCGAGGCAGTTCTCGCACGGGACGCGCATCTCCCGGCAGGGGCAGGTGGTCCTCGCGTATGCGACGCCGTGGTTGGCGTCGATCGTCGTGAACGGATAGTTGGCGATCTCTGCCTGGGCCAGGGTCGCCGCCCTGAAGAATGTCGATTTGCCGCAGTTGGGTTTTCCTGCAATGGCCAGTGTGATCATGAGCAACTCCTGTTATACTGCACCGTTCGGCGTGAGAGTAGTGTTGGGTTATGCACCATTTATGGATTGTGCGCAGGGGATCTGCCGTTTGCCGGAACCGGTGATCTCTCCGTCGCCCGGGATCCCGCACATTGCACCGCCTCCCTTGAAAACCACGTTCCAGCGCCGGAACGGGGGATTCAATAAGGATCGGGAACAACATGACTGCATGGGCTTCGTAACCAGAAATACCTACTACTTCGATGCCCCGGGTGCACAGAACACCGCCGACGCCGCCCGGTTCGCCGTCGAGAGGGCGCAGGAGCTCGGCGCGAAAAAGATCGTCGTCGCGAGCACCGGCGGCCGGACGGCGCTGACCCTCCTGGATGCCGTGAAGGGGACGGACCTTCGCCTGATCGTCGTCACCCACGTGGTCGGTTTCTCAAAGCCGGGCGAGTGGGAGTTTTCCCGGGAGGCGGCAGAGACCCTCCGGGCGGCGGGCGCGACGATCGTCACCGGCACGCACGCGCTCTCGGGTCTTGAACGCGCGATCTCCCGTTCGCCGGGACTCGGCGGGAGCTCGCGCACCGAGGCGATCGCCGAGGCGCTGCGGCGCGTCGTTGCCATCGGCCTGAAGGTCGCCGTGGAGTGCGTCCTCATCGCGGCCGACCAGGGTGTGGTCGGCGTCGATGAAGAGGTGATCGCGGTGGGCGGCACCCTGAGCGGCGCCGATACCGTCTGCGTCATCCGCCCGGCGCATACCGCAACGTTCTTTAACCTGCAGGTCCGCGAGATCGTCGCCATGCCGAGGAACCGGTGAATATGACGCTCGGATCGCTTTCCGGCGCCGCCGGACTCCTCCGGCGGCACCCCGTCCTCTGGTCGGTCGGCATCGTCATGGGGGTTCTCGCGGTCATCGATCTCGTCATCCCCCTCTACGGCGGGACCTTCTACGCCGAACCCCTGGCACTCCTGCAGGCCCTCGTGATGCCGTTTCTGGCCGGCGGGGTCTACGGCACGATCAGGGCGAACTCGTTCTCCGCCGGGGAGTTCCTGCAGTCGGGCAAGACCTACTACTTCAGGATACTCCTGCCCGCGCTGCTCATCTTCTTTGCGGTCATCCTGACGGCCTTTCTGCTCGCGATACCGCTCACGCTCCTTGGCGCCGGTGCCGCCTCGGGTACGATGCCGCTCCTCCTCGGAGTGCTCGTCTCGATCGTCTTCTTCACGTTCTTCTACGATACCGTGGCGGTCTTTGAGGAGACGAACGTCTTTGAGTCGATCCGGCGGAGCGTCGAGTTCGTCATGAACAACCTGGGCAACGTCCTCGTCTTCTACCTGGTCAACATCGTCGTCCTCGTGGGCATCGGGTTTGCCGCCTTCGTCGCCATCGCTGCCCTGCTCGTCGACAGACTCGAGCCGCTCACCCGCCTGGACCCTGCCGAACTCCAGGCGGTGACGCCGCAGGATCTCCTCGGGCTCATCGGGACCGAGGGAATATGGACCATCGCGGCCGTCTATGCAGTCGTGATCGTGCTCTTCGCGGCTTTCCTTTACGCCTACAAGGCAAGTTTCTTCCGAGACCATGCCGCAAGCGTCCCCATACAGCAGGGAGAGTACGACGAGAAGGGCCGGTGGTATAAGTACTGAGGCGGTGCCCCGGGGCACCGATTCTCTCTCTTTTTACGCGGAGTTCAAACGGGCGGGCCGCCGGCTCCCGGAGAGTTCCGGATCTTTCGGGCGAGATCCCGGCCTCTGGCGCTCTTCCCCGATCTTTCTGGGAAGAGTGGCCGGATACGGAAGCACCGGAACGTGAGTGCAGGAGAGAGGGGATGCGCGAGCTCGATGCCGCAGATCGCCGCGCCTCACGTCACGAGGTAAACCAGCATCCCAAAGACCCCGCCAAAGAACGTGGCGGCGAGGTTCGTGCCCGAGTTCCCTATCCTGCCGCTGTTCTCGAGCGTTGCGCCCACAAGGCTGTCGACGTTCGTGCCGACAAAACCGGCGGCGACCGTGACGACGGCCATGCGGGGGTCGGCGACGCCCAGCATCCAGGCGACGAGGGCGACGAGGGCGGCGGCGGCGACGGCCGCCATCTCGCCCCGCAGGGTCACCCCCCCGTTCGTTCCCCGGGGCACCGGCTGGAGCGTCGTGATCAGGTAGGGCGTCTTCCCCGTGACCCCGATCTCGCTTGCTGCGGTATCGGCGGCGGCGGAGGCGACGCTCCCCATGAAGAGCGCTGCAAACGCAGGGTTCCCGGTAACGCCGTAGAGTATGGCGGCACCCGTCGCCACGAGGCCGTTTGCAAAGACGTTGAAGTAGCCGCGCACGCCCGCGTGCTCCTGGGCGACCCCGAGCTGCTCTTTATCCCCGTAACGGTACCGGGTCGCCCCGGCGCCGACGATGAAGAAGGTGAGCATGATCAGGAACCACGGCACGCCCGCAAAGACGATGAGGATGATCCCGATCATGGCGCCCGAGAAGAGGCCGCTGACGTCGGCCACCCGGAGCCGGTAGGACGAATAACCGAACCCGAACGCTATCACGGCCGCGACGACGAGGATGGTCAGGTCGACCTGGAAGTTGATCTCCTCAAAGAGGAACATGGTCATCGCGACGCCGAGCGCCTCGACCATCAGGACATCGTCCCGACCGCGGAGGGCCGCCCGGAGCAGCACCGCGGCCACAACCCCCATCATGACGACGAGCGGAGCGCTGTAGCGGAGGTAGAGCATCACCCCAAGCGATACGCCGACGGCGGCAGCCAGGTGGTAGAGGTAGGATGCCTGCTTTCCTCCCGTGAACCGGAAGGCGAGCTCGCCGATGACGACGATGCCGAGCGTGCAGGTGAAGACGAACGTCGAGAGCCACCCAAACCCGTAGAGCGCGGCGAGCACGATGATCGAGAGCGAGACGTACCGGGTATCCCGGATGAGGAAGAGGACGAGCGAGAACGGTATGAGGAGGAGGGTGAGCAGCCACGCCGGCTGGAGCAGGGGAGCAAGGCCTATGAAGGCGAGGGTGAGCACCGATGCCAGAACCAACCCCGGCGGCTTTGTCATTCATACACCTTTGGCGGTGCAGGGAAAAAGCCTTTAGGGTCGAGTATCCGCCCTCTTCCCTCTCCGGGATGTGAGAGCCCCGGTGCGCACGGCAGGCCCGGGGGCGCCAAACCTCCGTCGAACAATATATTTCACAGGAACGAGAGAGATCATACGCTGAAAATGTCGCCGTCACATCAATTACCCAAAAATTACGATATCGAAGAAGTGGAGAGGCGCTGGCAGGATACCTGGCGGGATGAGGAGAACTACTTCGATCCCGATTCAACCAAACCCCGGTTCATCATCGATACGCCGCCGCCCTACCCCACCGGCAACTTCCATATCGGGAACGCCCTAAACTGGTTCTACATCGACTTCGTCGCGCGGTACAAGCGTATGCGCGGCTTCAACGTCATGTTCCCGCAGGGGTGGGACTGCCACGGCCTTCCCACCGAGGTGAAGGTCGAGGAGACCTACGGGATAACCAAAAACGACGTACCCCGGGAGAGGTTCCGGGAGATGTGCCGCGACCTCACGCTCGGGAACATCGAGAAGATGCGGGCGACCATGCGGCGCCTCGGGTTCTCCACCGACTGGAGCCACGAGTACGTCACCATGCTCCCGGAGTACTACAAAAAGACCCAGGCGTCGTTTTTACAGATGCTCAAAGCCGGCGACATCTACCAGAGCGAACATCCGGTGAACTTCTGCACCCGGTGCGAGACGGCCATCGCGTTTGCCGAGGTCAACTACGCTCCCCGCACGACCACGCTCAACTACTTCGACTTTGACGGCGTCGAGATCGCCACCACCCGGCCCGAGCTCCTCGCGGCCTGCGTCGCGGTGGCGGTCCACCCCGGCGACGAGCGGTATCGCGGCATGAAGGGAGCAACGCTCGCGGTCCCCATATTCGGGCACCGCGTGCCGGTCATCGAAGATGTCGCGGTCGACCCGGAGTTCGGCAGCGGCGCGGTGATGATCTGTACGTTCGGGGATAAGACGGACGTCTACTGGTGGAAACAGCACAGCCTGGACCTTCGGAAGGCAATCGACCGGCAGGGCGTCATGACCGCCGTCGCGGGGCGCTATGCCGGGATGTCGTCGGATGCCTGCAGAAAGGCAATCCTTGAGGATATGGAGGAAGCGGGTATCCTGAAGCGCCGGGAAGAGCTCGAGCAGCGGGTGGGAACCTGCTGGCGGTGCAAGACACCGATCGAGATCCTCTCGGAGCGCCAGTGGTTCGTCCGGGTTCACCAGAAGGAGATCCTCGAGGCGGCCAAAGAGATCACCTGGCTGCCGGAGCATATGTTCACCCGGCTTGAGAACTGGACGGAGTCGATGGAGTGGGACTGGTGCATATCCCGGCAGCGGATATTCGCAACGCCTATCCCGGTCTGGTTCTGCGACGCCTGCGGCGGCACGATCCTCCCGGCCATGGAGGATCTCCCCGTCGACCCGACCGCCGATATGCCGAAAGCCCCCTGCCCGCGGTGCGGCGGCACCCGGTTCACCGGCGAGAAGGATGTGCTCGACACCTGGATGGACTCGTCGATATCGGTGCTCCACGTCACCGGGTGGGACGGGAGCAGCAGACCACCGCTCTTCCCGGCGCAACTCCGCCCCCAGGGGCACGACATCATACGGACGTGGGCGTTCTACACGATCCTCCGGTCGAAAGCCCTGGCCGGCAGCCATCCCTGGGAGCAGATCCTCATCAACGGCATGGTGCTCGGGGACGACGGGTTCAAGATGAGCAAGAGCCGGAACAACATCATCTCCCCCGAAGAGGTCGTCGGGAAGTACGGGGCGGATGCGCTCCGGCAGTGGGGTGCCGGGGGGGCTGCAATCGGCTCGGATATCATGTTCAACTGGAACGACGTCGTTGCCGCATCGCGGTTCCAGACCAAGCTCTGGAACATATTCAGGTTCGTCATGGGGCACCTGGAACGGGGTGCCGATCCGGCGGCGCCGGTGACGGAGCTCATCGACCGGTGGCTCCTCGTCCGGCTCTCCGATACCGTCGCGGAGGCCACCGCCGCGATGGAGGGCTACCAGTTCGACCGGGCGCTCAAGGCCGTCCGGGAGTTTGCCTGGAACAC
>Ga0209718_1003874_pt1 | contig 12994 bp, 13 predicted proteins | sample AD_JPNAS1_MetaG_FD_184420 | JGI IMG/M metagenome (GOLD analysis project Ga0209718, IMG submission 184420) | Active sludge microbial communities of municipal wastewater-treating anaerobic digesters from Japan - AD_JPNAS1_MetaG (SPAdes) (version 2) | ecosystem: Engineered > Bioreactor > Anaerobic... | reverse complement strand
TGCCTGCATCGCCCTCGCCTCTCACGCGAATCCGGGCTCCAGTGTCCACTCCGGCAGGCACCTCTACCTCAAGGCGAACCGTTTCGCGCACACGCCCCGCGCCCCGGCACTCATCGCACGGGTTCTCGATGACCCTGCCTTCACCGTTGCAGCGCGGACATGTGGTGACCCGAGTGAACATCCCAAACGGAGTGCTGCTCACGGATTGCACTTGGCCGCGCCCACCGCATTCGGGGCATGTCGCTCTGGACGTGCCCGGCTGCGTGCCTTCGCCGCCGCAGGCCTTGCACATACCCATTCGATCCACGCGCACCGTCTTCGAGACGCCGGCTACCGCTTCTTCCAGTGTCAGCCCGATAGACTGCTTGAGATCATGCCCGCGTGCCGGGCCCGAACGGGCGGAACGGCCGAACGGGCTTTCGCCAAAGAACGCGTCGAATATGCTGCTGAACGGATCGAAACCTCCGAAGTCGGGTGACCAACCTCCCCCGACCCCGGCCCCGTCTTCCGGCCCGAACCTGTCGTATCGCGCACGCTTTTCCTCATCGGAAAGCACCTGATAAGCTTCGTTTATCTCTTTGAACTTCGACTCGGCTGAAGAGTCGTCAGGATTCACATCCGGGTGGTACTTCCGGGCTAGGTCCCAGTAGGCCTTCTTTATGTCGGCCTCCGAAGCGTTCCGCTCCACGCCCAGAACTTCGTAGTAATCACGCGTCGCCGTCGCCAACACCGCCTCATTCGCCAGATTCACACAAGTCCAAACGGGCAAGAATCTCCGACAAGCCCTCAGCCATGTACCCTACCAACGCAGTCACCATCGAATAGTCCAGCCGCGTAGGACCCACAACAGCGACAGCACCTACTACTCTGCCAGCAACACCATACGGCGCACTGACCACGCTGCATGATTGCAGTTCGTCCATGACGTTCTCAGAACCGATGGTGACCACCGTTGCCCCAAGGCCTCGCGAACCTGCAGCGGCTAACGCCTGGAGCACTGAGTCGTCGGATTCCAAAAACTCCAACACGGGCCGGGCGCGGCCTACATCTTTGAACTCCGGCTGTGCAAGCAATTGCATCAGCCCGTCCACGTATACCCGTTCCTCATCTGACGAATGCATCGCCGCGAGCAGCAACTCGAACATCTGATCCAAGAAAGTCGCATATGCTGAAAGCTCTGCCTGAATCTCGCGCAATACCGCTCCACGCATCTGTGCGAGCGTGCTTCCGCGTAGCCTGTTATTGAGGATGCGCGATATCCTATCCAGGTCGGATGGGTGCATTGCGTGTTCAATTGATAGCACACGGTGCTCAACTAAACCCGAATTGGTTACCACCAAAACGAGAACCGTTTCAGAGCTGAGCGGAACAAGCTGTATGTGGCGTATCTCGGCCGTCCTTACCGCAGGCCCCACCACTACTGAAGCACATTGAGATATCTCTCCCAGCATCCTGGCGGTGGTTCTGACAAGAGCGCGGACCTCATCCCGTCGCCTCTCGTATTCGGCCCTGATGCGCTTCTCCGCCAGCCCCGTCAGATCCCGCCCGGTCATGAGAGTATCCACGTAGAACCGATAGCCCTTGTCGGAAGGGATACGGCCCGCGGATGCATGTGGTTGCTCAAGATAGCCCTCATCTTCAAGGTCAGCCATCTCGTTGCGTATGGTCGCCGAACTGACCCCGAGCCCGTACTTGCGCGCGATGGTTCTCGAACCCACCGGCTCCGCTGTTGTGATATAGTCGTCAGTCACCGCTCGAAGAATCGCCTTTTTGCGGTCTGCCATGTTCTCCGCCATCGCTCTCACCCCTTGTTCGCTCCTAGGCCTTCCCCGCGACCGAGGCGCTCACCGCGACCGAGGCGGTCACCGCGACCGAGGCGCTACTCGCACCCATCGCCCGGGAGGCATCGAGGGTCTGCGTCAACAAGCCGAATTTAGCACTCGTAGGCTGGGAGTGCTAATGAAAACATAGCACTCCACCCCGTCCATGTCAAGATTCTGACGACCATGCGGCGACAGTTCACCAGCTTAAGCCAGGGTTCGGCCCCGTAGGGCTGGTTAGTGTCTCAGGTAGTGGTGTAAATTCGGCAGCGGGATGCGGGGGGCATTGACAGGACAGCTGCCATGTGGTTCTCTTCGGGTGTAAAGCACTACAATCCGAGGGGGTAACCACGATGACAGCTGCCAAGAGAAATGTATCACTGTTGGACGTTCTTCGCCACATGGGAATGGACGAGGACGCGGATTTCCTGAGGGACGGTGCGCAGCTCCTGACCCAAAGGCTCATTGAGCTCGAAGCTGCAGAGAGGATCGGAGCAGGGAGGTACGAGAGGACACCTGAGAGGTCCACATCTCGGAATGGGTATAGAGACAGGCCTTGGGAGACGCGAGTGGGCTGCCTGGACCTGAGGATACCCAAGCTGAGGGAGGGGTCATTCTTCCCCAGCTTCCTGGAACCTCGGAAGATGACGGAGAAAGCCATCCTGTCGGTAGTTCAGGAGGCGTATGTTCACGGTGTCAGCACGCGCAAGGTGGATGACCTCGTAAGAGCGTTGGGCCTGGACGGTATCGACAAGAGCGAAGTCTCTAGGATCGCCAGAGAGCTGGATGAGGAGGTCAACCTGTTTCTGAGCAGGCCGCTTGAGGGGCCTTACCCATATGTATGGCTGGATGCGACATATCTGAAGGTAAGGCACGATCACCGCGTCGTAAGCAAAGCTCTGGTGATCGCGCTGGGCGTCAAGATGACCGGTGAGCGTGAGATCCTCGGTTTTGCCATAGGTCCCTGCGAGACCGAGCCCTTCTGGCACGAATTCCTCAAAGGACTAGTGTCCAGGGGACTTGGCGGGGTGAAGCTTGTGATAAGCGATGCCCATGAAGGGCTGAAGAGAGCGATCCGGAAGGTTCTGCTTGAGGCATCGTGGCAGAGATGCACCGTGCACTTCATGCGCAATGCGTTAGCCCATGTGCCACGTGCAGCTCAGCAAATGGTCGCGGCCTACATCCGGACAGTATTCGCCCAGCCCGACCAGGAGACCGCCAAAGCCCAGCTCGGGCAGGTCGCGGGCAGCCTCAAAGGAAGGTTTCCCAGAGTTGCGCAGATGCTATGCGAGTGTGAAGAGGACATCCTGGCGTACATGGCGTTTCCAAAGGAGCACCACAGGCAGATCCACTCGACAAACCCTCTTGAAAGGCTCAACAAGGAGATCAAGCGGCGCGCCGATGTGGTAGGGATCTTCCCTAACGACGATTCAGCCCTCAGGCTCCTCGGATCGGTCATGATAGAGCAGAACGACGAGTGGGTCGTATTGCGCAGATACTTCAGTCAGGAGTCCATGAGCAAGCTACTGCCGCCGGCCGACACAATGATAGCCCTGCCTGTGGTTGAATAAACATCGGCGCGTCCTGCAGGGCGCCCGAACAGGCTGAGCCACGATCACGGAATCGCATGAGGCACAGCGCCGCCGCCGGCAAGGAGCCCCTTGTGCGGCTCCCAGGCGGCGGCGCCCACCGATAGAACTGAGGCGTCAATGCTTAGGCAGCGGCTCAGACGCAGCGCGCGCACCGAAGGAATCAGGAAGAGTCAGGAGGTCAAGGGAGATTCGGAAGTCTGGATCCGAGGAGAATCACAGCGGCAATTTACACCACTTGACAAGACGTGACCCGGGCTAGCCAAAGTCGGTGTCAGACCGTGCGGTTGGGTGGAAGAGCACAGGTTGTTCCATGTGTTTCACATTTTTCGAGGTGCTTACCGTAATCGGGACTTTGTACGCTTGGAATTGGCACTTTAGTGTCGGAACAATAATCATGTGCGGCTGTTGCTGTTCATCCCCCAAGAGACTGGAGGTTCACTTACCATGAGCATTGACCTAAGGCCATATAGGGTCGGTGACGAAGCTGCCATTGCAGATCTATTTCATGAAACATACGGACGGGCCATGAGCGATGAACTATGGAGATGGAGATTCCGAGATAGCCCGGCTGGCGAAAGCATAATCCAGCTTGCATGGGATGATGATATTCTAGCGAGCCACTACGCAGTCACTCAAGTCAGCCTTAGTTTCTACGGCGAGAAGGTGAGCTCGGGACTTGATGTTACAACAATGACGCACCCGGATTATCGAGGACGGGGACTGTTTCGCAAGCTCGCCGAGGCCACGTACGGTCATTCGGTAGACGTGAGGTTGGGAATGGTATGGGGTTTCCCAAATCGCAACTCCCATAGGGGCTATGCGCAGGATCTGGGATGGGTGGACATATGGGAAATCCCGACTCTACGATGGCGTGCACCGATGCTGACTAGTCCAGGTACGTCTTCATTGGACATAGCCGAGGTATTCTCATTTGATGAGCGTTTCGATAATCTGTGGCGGGAAGTCAGGCGCGATCACTGCGTAATGGTCGAAAGAGACCTTCAGTACCTTAAGTGGCGGTACACCGCCAAACCCGAATCACAATATCGGATTGTGGTTTGTCAAGACGGGCACAATCTGCTTGGGTATGCTGTGTTCAAACGGTACGAAGACGAGCTTCAGGTCGTGGACTTGCTGATCCAGGACGACGTAGAAATTGGCCGCCAGCTGCTTGTCGAGGTAGCCAGAATTGCCCTGTCTGAATCGGCGGGAGCGATAAGCCTGTGGCTCAACGTGACCCATCCATTGCATCGAACTCTGGAAAGGATGGGGTTCGAGAACGGAGCTCCCGTAACCTATTTCGCCGGACTGGCCCTCAGGCCCGATCTTGTGAACAAGGGCGTCTATGACTTTCGCAACTGGTACATTACCATGGGTGACTCAGATGTGTACTAGAGGCTGCTTCGTTAGCTTCTGGCTCTGTGACAGGGGCAGATGAAAGGACTGCGTTGTATGGGCATCAAATATGCCGTCAAGCGGGCATTCGACGTTATTGCGTGTTCAGTGGTTCTGGTCTTGGGTGCACCCATCCTGATCATGATCGCAGTGTTAGTGAGGCTATCGTCGCCGGGACCGGCATTGTTCATCCAGGAACGAACGGGGAAACACGGTCGTACTTATCGAATGTACAAGTTCCGCACCATGGTGGGCAGAAAGGACGAGTCAATCCTGGTGTGGACACAGTCAGACGAGGAGAGAATAACCAAAGTCGGGCGCTTTCTGCGCGACTATGGGCTTGATGAATTGCCGCAGGTCATCAATATTATCAAAGGCGATATGAGCATCGTTGGCCCTCGGCCTCCTCGTCCGCTGCAGGCTGAGCGCTATAATGACGACCAGAAAATCATGTTCAACATGCGCCCTGGGGTCATATCGCTGGCAGACGTCAAAGGGCGACGCTCTATCCCCGCCGAAGAACGCATACAGTGGCACGTCTGGTACGTCCAGAACTGGTCCATACGCTTGGACCTAGAGATATTGTGGAAGACGTTGTTCATTGTCCTGCGCAGGCAGAATGCCGAAGAAACAGACTTTGGGGGCGGGAACACTCTGGCCAAGACGAACAGCCATTCGGATGCCAGAGATCCGCAGGCAATGTGATGAGGTGTGATCAGCATGAAGGTACTGGTGATTTCGGCTCATCCGGATGATGAGGTAATCGGAGCAGGTGGTACAATTGCCCGCCACATCTCGAATGGAGACATGGTGAGTTGGTGTGTCGTAACTGAGGGATATGCGCCGATGCGCTCAGAGGCAGAGCTGGCTGCGGCAAGACGGCAAGTTTGTGCTGTACAAAACCTGTTTGGTATAGAAAGCGTATCCTTCTGTGGGTTCCCGACCATAAGGCTGAATGCAGTGCCTCACATTGAGCTTACATCAGCCCTACAGGCGGTAGTCGACAGCACAAAGCCAGACATAGTCTACACTACTCCATACTGCGATGTGAACACCGACCATAGGCTCGTATGTGAAGCTACCATGGTGGCAACGCGTCCGTTGCCCGGTAGTACTGTGAGGACAGTCTTATCCTACGAGATTGCACCTACCACGCGGTTTGCTGCGCAGCCGTTTGCCTCGAACGTGTATGTCGATATCTCCAAGTTCATGGACACGAAACTCCAAGCCATGGCCTGCTACAAGACACAGCTGCGCGAATTTCCGCATCCAAGATCTCTACGTGGGCTAGAACTCTTTGCGCGGGAGCGAGGCCTGAGCATTGGCGTTGAAGCTGCGGAATGCTTTCACTTGATCAGGCACGTAGGGTGATGTCGGCCACGTGAGCGTGAGACTCCATCCGTAGGAATCGTGTCCGACTAGACAGCGTCGGGTTGGGGGGCTTGTCGTTTTCCAGGGAGATGATTCACGTCGCCATAGGGGGAACACTAATGGAGTCCAGAGAGATTATCATCGTGGGTGCTGGATCATACAGCGAGACTGTGATTGAGCTTGCCGAAGCATGCGGGTTCCAGCCGATCGCCCTGTACGATGATGACGAGGCGAAGATAGGATGCGAGCTATTCGGAATACGCATTGCTGGTAGTGTTGATGACATGCTGAAAAGTCCTATCAATGGCAGGTACTTCGCAGCAGCGATTGGCAGTAATAGTGCTAGAAGGCGGATCTTGACCAAGATTCGTTCACTCGGCGGGATTACCCCTTCGCTTGTACATCCTAGGGCAACTATTAGCCCTTCCGCAGCACTCAATCATGGGGTATTGGTACAGTCGGGTTCGGTCGTATGGACCCGAGTGACAGTAGAGAACGACTGCATCTTGAGTCCAAATACAGTTATAGCTCATCATAGCCTGATACAGGAAGGTTGCTTAATCTCCACTCTGGCATCTGTTGGCAGTTCAGTGATCGTGGAACAGGACACGTTCATAGGAATGGGTGCTACTATCATGACTGGTGTGCAGAGAGTGGGTAGAGGCTCCATAGTTGGAGCCGGTGCTGTTGTGATTCATGACGTACCTCCAGGAGCGGTAGTCGCTGGTGTGCCCGCCAAACCGATACACAGTGATTGTCAGGGCCGGTGATAAGTTGACCGAGTAGAGCCGAGTGGCATTCACGAATTCCAGAGCAAACAATCGTGAGCGTCAAGCAGGGTCACGTCTTGTCAAGTGGTGTAAATTGCCGTTGTGATTCTCCTCGTAGAGACCTCTGGATCTCATTGGGCCGCCTCATGTACCCCGGCTCTTCCGGTATGTGCTCCGCATCCGCGGAACCGCTGAGCGCTAGAGCCTCAGTTCTATCGGTGGGCGCCGCCGCCTGGGAGCCGCATAAGGGGCTCCTTGCCGGCGGCGGCGCTGTGCCTCATGCGATTCCGTGATCGTGGCTCAGCCTGTTTGGATGCCCTGCAGGACGCGCCGATGTTTATTCAACCACAGGCAGGGCTATCATTGTGTCGGCCGGCGGCAGTAGCTTGCTCATGGACTCCTGACTGAAGTATCTGCGCAATACGATCCACTCGTCGTTCTGCTCGATCATCACCGATCCGAGGAGCCTGAGGGCTGAATCGTCGTTAGGGAAGATCCCTACCACGTCGGCGCGTCGCTTGATCTCCTTGTTGAGCCTTTCGAGAGGGTTTGTCGAGTGGATCTGCCTGTGGTGCTCCTTCGGAAATGCCATGTACGCCAAGATGTCCTCTTCGCACTCGCATAGCATCTGTGCAACCCTGGGAAACCTTCCTTCGAGGCTGCCCGCGACCTGCCCAAGCTGGGCTTTGGCGGTCTCCTGGTCGGGCTGCGCGAATACTGTCCGGATGTAGGCTGCGACCATTTGCTGAGCTGCACGTGGCACGTGGGCTAATGCGTTGCGCATGAAGTGCACGGTGCATCTCTGCCACGATGCCTCAAGCAGAACCTTCCGGATCGCTCTCTTCAGCCCTTCATGGGCATCGCTTATCACAAGCTTCACCCCGCCAAGTCCTCTGGACACCAGCCCTTTGAGGAACTCGTGCCAGAAGGGCTCGGTCTCACAGGGACCTATGGCAAAACCGAGGATCTCACGCTCGCCGGTCATCTTGACGCCCAGCGCGATCACCAGAGCCTTGCTTACGACGCGGTGATCATGCCTTACCTTCAGATACGTCGCATCCAGCCATACATATGGGTAAGGCCCCTCAAGCGGCCTGTTCAGAAAGAGATTGACCTCCTCATCTAGCTCCCTGGCGATCCTGGAAACCTCGCTCTTGTCGATGCCGTCCAGACCCAACGCTCTCACTAGGTCATCCACCTTGCGCGTGCTGACTCCGTGAATGTAAGCCTCCTGAACTACCGACAATATCGCCTTCTCCGCCATCTTCCGAGGTTCCAGGAAGCTGGGGAAGAACGCCCCTTCCCTGACCTTGGGTATCTTCAGGTCCAGCTTGCCCACTCGCGTTTCCCACGGCCTGTTCCTATATCCATTCCGGTATGCGGATCTCTCCGATGTCCTTTCGTATCTCTCCGCTCCGATCCTCTCCACAGCCTCCAGCTCAATGAGCCTTTGCGTCAGGAGCTGAGCGCCATCCCTGAGAAAATCCGCGTCCTCATCCATGCCCATCTGGCGGAGAATCTCCAACAGTGATACATTTCTCTTGACAGCTGTCATCGTGGTTACCTCCTCGGATTGTGTTTGCTTACACCTGAAGAGAACCACATGGCGGCTGTCTCGTCAATGCCCTCCGCATCCCGCTGCTGAATTTACACCACTACCTGAGACATTAACTGTTATGTCGGTAAACGTAGAATAGCACCCATATGGCAGTCTGCGCCTTGAGGGGCGTGGGCCCGATCAGCGAGCTGCTGCCCGCGCTGGCCCCCATGAGAGATCCCCCTAGAACTCGCATTCTCAAGGGGAATTATCTCATGTCTGCCGGCATAGCTCGATGTGCGTGCTGTTTGACGTTTACTTATGTCGTCCCCGGTTCGGTCAGAGACCCGCCCCGCTACACTGTCAGGGGTACTGAAGATGCAGCCTAAGCTTCATGGCATCTGGTCTGAGAACCACGAGAACAACCGGCGTGAGCAGTGACACGTAGTGTTGCTCCAGATACATAGGCAGCCACCCCACTTTCAGAGTCTAGTCGTTGCCTCTGACGACTCTGGCGGGGATGCCGTATGCCACTGTATTGTCTGGTATGTCCTTTGTTACAACACTTCCTGCACCTATTATGCAATTGGCTCCTACTTTCGTTCCCAGCGTAATGACCACACCATCGTCTATGAGTGAGTTTCCTTCAATGGTGACGCCGCCAGAGAGTATGACCCCTGAAGCTATGTATACATGGTCTCCAACGATGTTGTCATGGTTCACCTGCGAACCGGTGTTGACAACCACGTTGTTGCCGATTATCGGGTTCGGAGTAATCAGACATCCTGCCTCTATCAATACACCTTTACCAATCTGGGCGCGCTTCGAGATAACTGCACCAGGATGGAATATGTTGATAGGCTCCCATCCCGCACTAACGAACTTCTCATATACTACTTTTCGGTATTTCATATTGCCAAATCCTATGAAGAACTTATCGGTACCGTATTTCGTTTTCAAGACTTCCATGTCATGAGATGTGTAGCTATCAAGCACCCTCAGCCCATTACGCTCAAGTCCTACCTTGCTCTCATCAGAGTCGAAGTATCCCAACGCTTCGTATTTTCCCTGCATCTCTAGATTGTACAAGACCACGCCCGCATGCTGGCCGCATCCGATAATGATGATCTGCTCCACCTTGTCGTCATCTCCTTATGAGAAATCCGAACCGTCCTGCTTAGCCCGTGCCCGGTACAATCAGCAAGATCGGCAGACTGCGGGCTTGCGCGAGTAGCTAGCGTTAACAGATTAGGGGCAGACACAGTCATCTGTCACTTAGGCTCCAAGCTCTTTTGTGGAGTCATCGCGCTCGCGGTCGGGACGCTACACAGCCGAGAAGCGCTTCGTCGCAAGGCACGCATGCCGGTCTTCCTACGTAGCTAGGAATACATCTTTTCCCTTGCTATTGCCAACGCAGTCGGCGCACGTGCAGATAGTGGACGTCGTTCGGGCAGACGCTTACTTCATGACTGAGCATTGTGGCTATGCCCCACTCGATAATGCCATAGTACTTATGGGACTCTCTTACTATCTTGCTTTCTGGCAAAGGTCTGTGGATCTGAAGCATGCCAGCGTCCGAGCAACTGTTGGCCTCAGTAACCAGTACCTCGTCGTCCAGTGGTACGGCATCCCACGCAATGGATATTGACCATGGCAGGTCGCCTGCAAGATTCCCCATGTCCTGTGGAGATCACTGCGTCTGCCCCTTACGACTCCACTACTCTAGCCATGTACCTGATCCTTCGAGCTTTGTTCCCCCCTGCCATGCCATGCCAAACACATCGTCTCGCTTGACCCAAAGATCAGTGCCAAACTCTTGGCTAGGTCTGCGAGGGAGCAGCAAGGTGGTTATCAACTGCGTTCCTGTTTCCATGTCTACGTGGGTACCTCCAGCTTGACCACACACTCATCTCGCCACTGCTGTTCCGACCATTCATCCCGCAAAATGCCATACACACATCTATCAGTGAACCTGCCTCTGTGGCAGACGTGTTGGCGGAGTATCCCTTCCAGGACAAAACCGGTGCGTTCATATAGATGTTGTGCCCTCTGATTCTGGGGGACAGTGAAGAGATATGTCTTCAGTAGGTTAAGCTCAGAAAAGCCATAGTTGCAGAGCCACTGTACTGCCGTCTTCCCGATGCCACGTCCGGTCATCTGAGGGTTGACCACAACGTATAGTTCTGCCCTGCGGTGATGCAAGTCTATGTCCACCAAACCGCACATCGCGATCCGGGACATCGCACCTTCCTCGTTCTGAGTGAAGAAGCAAAAATCCGCTCTGCTTCTGTTAAGCCTGTTCTGAGAGAACCATTCCTCGGTACCAGCCAGAGACACAGGTATGTCGATTGTCATCTGCCCGTAAACAGATGGATCATTGAACCAGGCAACCCGTGTCTCCAGGTCCTCGCGTTCGAGCCGGCGAACGATGATTTTGGGCATTCCTTGCGCCTCCTCATGTACCTACGGCAAGCGCCTTTGACGGTATTGGGTAAGCAAACCCTGTGCGGTATCCGGAACGTCAATCACGCCTTCCCGGGCAAGCACGTTTCCCACGGTTCGCAAGAGAATCTTGAGGTCCAGCCGCAGCGTCCAGCTCTCCACATACTGCACATCAAGCTCAAGGCGATCATCCCATAGCAAGGTGTTTCTCCCGCTGACCTGCGCAAATCCTGTTATGCCAGGCCTAACCGAATGCCTCATGAGTTCTCTCTCAGAGTAGTACGGAAGATACTCCACTAGCAAAGGCCGTGGGCCTATCAGAGACATGTCGCCCCTTAGCACGTTCCAAAGTTGAGGTAGCTCATCAATGCTTGTTCTTCGCAAGAACCTCCCCAGCGGAGTTATGCGCTCTGAGTCAGGTAACGGTACGCCGTCAGGTCCCAGTTCATTACTCATCGAGCGAAACTTGAGCAATGTGAATGGTTGACCCTTGTAGCCCGCGCGCTCTTGCCGGAACAATACTGGGGCGCCATCAGTTGCGACAATTAGTAGAGCGACGGCAATCATGAGAGGCAAAAGCACCACCAGAGCAGCAAGAGATATCGCTATGTCAAGCATTCGCTTAATCGCACGTCCCATCGCTTAACCTCTTCCTATTGTGGCTGAGTCGCGTTATGGTTCTTGCACCAAATGCGTATCATGGACAAGAGTGCCGAAGACTGCTCATCGTCTCGTCTCTGTACGCATTGGCACCCACGTGGCGTGGCCCACCAGTCCCGAAGCGTGTTGTGGTATCGGATAGTCGCTACCCCCATGTCCGATATGCGCAACTAGCACCAGATCGCGGGGAATAAGTCTCTGCGACAAACCATGGCTCTCAAGAGACTAATCCGCAAGCACTTCATGGATCAGAACTCGATGGATCGGGCGGTAGACATATTTCTGTGCCAAGTAGGTTCTCGGTTCATCTCAGCTGTATGCGGCTACCAGAAACCCAGGAAGATGTGAGTCAGCCTGGCGCGCGCAAAGCAGCGTATGTACACCGGCGAGGACGAGGAGAAGAAGACAGATTCTGACTCAACCCGCCGGCGCAAGTCGGTGAGGCAGAAGTCGCCTCCAATCTCTCTCACAGGCAGACCTCCGAGCCGCCATGTACTTGGATCCATAGTCCACTAAGGGTCACGTCTTGTCAAGTGGTGTAAATTGCCGCTGTGATTCTCCTCGGATCCAGACTTCCGAATCTCCTTTGACCTCCTGACTCTTCCTGGTTCCTTCGGTGCGCGCGCCGCGTCTGCGACACTGCCTAAGCATTAACGCCTCAGTTCTATCGGTGGGCGCCGCCGCCTGGGAGCCGCACAAGGGGCTCCGTGCCGGCGGCGGCGCTGTGCCCTGTGCGATTCCACGACCATGTTTCATCCTGTTTGGGCAGCCTATTCGCTCAGCATTGCTCGAGTGCCCTCACTATCTCTGTGAGCGCATCTGGAGATCAAAACCCTGCTTTACAACGATGGCTGCGTTGCCGACCTCAACCTCAAAGGCGCAATCCAAAACGGGCGGTTCGCCCGTCCGCAGCTGCAACCACCGAGTCTGCCCCGCGGGCTGCGTGTTCTCTTCCCTGAACTCACGTTCCGCATGTAGTAGATGGAAAGCAGGCATTTCGGAAACGAGCAGCTAGGCAAGCAACCTGAGGTTTGGGGAATCGCGAAACTACACTCAAGGAGGACTCGCTACCGACCGTCGGGTTTCCCGGCAGGGTTTTGGCGGAGCCTGCCGGGAAACCCAACGGTTCTGCACACGTGGAACCGTCCGAACTCAACTGGCGGCAGTACTTGCTCTTCCGGGAGATAGACGCTTGACGAATGCGCAGCTAGAACGGATGCGAGAATATGGAATATCGATACGGGGCTGTCGCGACTGCCATTCGGGGCTCTACAATCCCCGAAACGGCCTCCGATTTCGCCCGACCGAGCAGAACCGTACGGAATTCCGGCAGGTGGACGAAAAGACCGTCCGGTTTTCCGGCAGGCTGGATAGACCCCTGCTACGCATGGTTTTGTCGGGCCTATC
>Ga0209718_1003866_pt1 | contig 13014 bp, 12 predicted proteins | sample AD_JPNAS1_MetaG_FD_184420 | JGI IMG/M metagenome (GOLD analysis project Ga0209718, IMG submission 184420) | Active sludge microbial communities of municipal wastewater-treating anaerobic digesters from Japan - AD_JPNAS1_MetaG (SPAdes) (version 2) | ecosystem: Engineered > Bioreactor > Anaerobic... | reverse complement strand
ACTGACATCGACGGTTCAGAGTTCTCGGGCAGTAGCCCTCGAGACCTAGAATGTGTTGTCAAGTCTGCGTCTTAACGTAAACTCTTCTCTCCCTCCAAACCGCATAAGCTCTGTTAGTGAGTTTTCTTGCAGTAGCAATAACAGCTTCTTTATAGCTTCTACCTTCGTTTCTTTTTTTTGTATAATAGTCTCCTAGTTCTTTATCGTGTCTTAGGCCAATACTGGCAGCAGTAAATAAGACTTTACGAAGATAAGGAGACCCTCTTTTGGTTAATCTAGTGTTGTGGTGCAAGAGTTTGCCACTTTGTCTTACTCTAGGATCAAGACCAGCATAAGCAATAAGACTCTTGCTATTCTTGAATCTCTCTATATTACCAATCTCCGCTATGAGTGCATTAGCTGTAATCTTTCCTACACCGGGTAATGAGCAAAGTAGTTTTAGTAACTCTTCGTCTTCTGCCTGCGCTTGTTTTCTTATTTGCCCGATACTGTCTTCGACTACACTAAGGCAATGATCCACTATCTTGATAGTTGTAGTCTCATTATGATAGTTGTCTTCAAAGCGTCGTTTAATCAAAGATAGCGCTTGATGCATAGAGGATAACTTATTAGCAGTACGCAGTATTGCTTTGCTTGCCATAAAGTCATCTTTACTCACTAACCTCCCTTCTCCTTGCCTAATTAATTTGGCAATTACTAATGCATCCGATACATCAGTCTTCTTCTTTCTCACTGTTGCTCTCGTGAATTGTTTAGTAACAATGGGGTTAATAAGACAGAAGGGTATGTTTTTATCGATACAGGATAGTGCCAGTAGGCGATGATATTCTGCGGTAGCTTCGGAACCAATTCTAATATGCTTATATTTATTACCGAGGATAGAAAGTAGATTATCTATCGCTTTAGGTTGATTGGCAATATAGTATCTCTCTCTTACTTTTGCATCTTTACCAATACGAACACCGACTAATTCTAGCTTACCAACATCAAAACCAATGGTTGTCATAGTGCATTCTCCTTTATTGTTAGGGTAAGAAGGTATAACAAAAAAGAAGAGAAAAGAAAGAAAAGAGAAGAAAATGGAGATTGCACCAGTCGGTCTTCCGCGATATCATATACATAGGCTTGTGAGTCATGGGGACCATTGTGTCCAACCTAGAATCGATGCCTTCCTGATATCGGGGAGACCAGATGCTCGATGAGTGGACATCTAGACTTTTATGGCTAGATCCAAACGATAACGAGCTGGCTCTCCGATTTCATTATGACACTCTTTTCATTAATAATATACAAACGATAAAAGGTTAATCATTTGAAGGTTAGGGTAAAATACGCTATATTAAGCGCGTGGAGAAAAGATGTCTTTAAGCATTGGTATTGTGGGTTTGCCTAACGTCGGTAAATCCACTCTTTTTAATGCGCTAACGCAAAGCGCGCAGGCAGAAGCGCGCAACTTTCCTTTTACTACTATCGAGCCCAATGTCGGCGTCGTTCCTGTTCCCGACGAACGCCTCGATCTACTTGCGCAGACCGAAAATTCACAAAACATTGTACCAGCCACTGTAAAGTTTATCGATATCGCAGGTATTATCAGCGGTGCTCACAAGGGGGAGGGGCTCGGCAATAAATTTCTTTCTCATATCCGGGAGGTAAACGCCCTCTGTTTAATAGCTCGCGCATTCGAAAACACTGATATCACCCATGTTGCCGGCACCGTAAGCCCTAAAAACGGATATCGAAACTATTTTTCCGAACTACAGTTGGCAGATCTGCAAACTATTGCAACGGTTAAATTACGCCTAGAGAGCACCGCTAAAAGCACAGGTAGGGAGGGCAAAGAGGCACAACAGGTATTGCAGGTGGTCTCAAGAATAGAAAAAGCATTAAATGAAGGAAAGCTAGCAAGCACAGTAGAGGTGGACAGCCAAGAAAAAAAACTTTTAAAAAGCCACTTGCCCCTCTTGACCCTCAAGCCACTTATGATTGTATTTAATGTTAACGAGGAAGATGCGGGTGAAAATATTGAAGACCTTAAAGCCACACATAACCTGCAAAATACTCTAAAAGAAATTCCCGCAATCGCTATTTCTGCCCGTGTTGAAGCAGAAGTAGTAACGCTTAGCGAAGAAGATAGGAACGAATACCTTGCCGAAATCGGCCTTAAGGAGACAGGGTTGCATAAATTAGTTAAAGAAGCTTACTCCCTTCTTGACTTGATTACATTTTTTACTGCTGGTCCTCAGGAAAGTAGAGCGTGGACAATAAAAGCAGGTGAAAATGCCCTTACCGGTGCCGGCAAAATCCACAACGATTTTCAGCAAAAATTTATTTGTGCAGAGGTAATTACCTTTGACGATATTATTAAATACGAAGGATGGCAAAGAGCATCGGCCTCCGGCAAAATGCGCCTCGAAGGCAAGGATTACACAATAAAAGACGGCGATGTATTATATTTTCGCCATGGTCAATAAGATACTCAAGAGGTTACTCTTTTTTTGTGGTACTTTTCGTGAATCTTTTTAAGGCGCCTGTTAGTTACATGGGTGTAAATTTGGGTAGTAGTAATGCTAGCATGTCCAAGCATCGCTTGTACCGAGCGGATATCGGCACCGTTACTTAAAAGATCAGTTGCATAAGCATGGCGCAGAGTATGGGGAGAAACTTTCTTTACAATACCCGCCTTTTTCGCTCCTGCCTGCACAATTCTTTCTATTTGTCGTACACTAATATGACCAATTTGTCTCTTTTTGTCGTGCTCTTTCTTCTTTTTGTATCCCCTGCGACCTCCCAAAAAAAGCCATTTTGCTTTATCTTTTCTACGTCCAAGATAGCGCCCTATCCACATTTGCGCATCTGGGCTTAAAAAGACTACTCTTCGCCTACCCCCTTTTCCTCCCACCGAAAATTCTCCTCGCTCTATATTTACTTCATCGCGCCTTAAAGTTGCCAGTTCCGATACGCGCATACCAGTTGAAAAAAGCACCTCCAAAATAGCACGATTACGCAAACTCAATAAGTTTTTACCACGATAAGCCATCATCAATTCATCTACCTCTTCGGGCTCTAGAAAGCTAATATTGCGCTGCGCCTGCTGCGCTAACTCTACTTTTTCTGGCGCCAAAGAATCAATATCGTTTTTCGCTAAATATTTTAAAAATGAACGCAACGCAATAGCATGGTAGTTGATAGTTTTTTTAGAGAGTGTTTTGTTGTCTATTTTAGAGGTTGCAAGTTCCATGCGCCAATTATGCACCATATCTAAAGTAATTTGCCGAGGAGAAGAAATAGAATGTTTTTTGGCAAACGCGTAAAAACGATTAAGGTAATGGAGGTAGTTGCGCCCCGTTAACTCGGAGTGCCCTCGTTCCACAATGCAATATTCGAGAAATTTAATAATAAGGCGCCCTAATTCGTTTTCTGAAAGTGGATCTTTGTTTTTTTTATGGGTTTCGACCTTTGAATTTTGAGTTTTGAGTTTTGACATAATCTTTATTTGGTTATTGAATTACCGCCCGATACAGTAAGAATTAATGGTGGCACCCGTTACCGTTCGAACGAAGTGAGAACTACAATATTAGTTCTAATATCGGCGATCGATAGTTCTCGGATAGTAATCCTCGAACGATAAGGGCGACAGCCGTTGCCCCCTTTACTGTTCGAGCGGGAGCGAGAACTCCCTCGTGAGGACTAGCATCAGCGTCTGGGAGTTCTCGGGTGGTAACCCTCGAACAATAAAAACTTACGGCCGGGAGCTTGCCCCGTCCGATTTTCTGGCGGGGCTTGCCCCGCCCCACTGGGCAGGGTTCTCTCGAACGGTAAAGTAGCGGTTGGGAGCTTGCCCCGTCCGACTCCTCGGCGGGGTTCTCGGGTAGTAACCCTCGAACGATAAGGGTAGCGGTCGTGGCACCCTTTGCTGTTCGAACGCAGTGAGAACTTTCCTTGATACTTGTTACTGTTCGAGTGGGAGCGAGAACCTGCGTTACCCCCTTTACTGTTCGAGCGGGAGCGAGAACTACCGGGTCGGTTGCAATAACAACACTTAGGAGTTCTCGGTGGGTACACCTCGAACGATAAAAAGTGACGACTGGGAGCTTGCCCCGTCCGATTTTCTGGCGGGGCTTGCCCCGCCCATCTCCGGGCGGGGTTCTTGGTACCTCGCTTTTCGAACAATAAGAAATAAGCGCCCTCCTCTTAGTAATTATGTTTTTTCGCCTTAACACCATACCCACCCTCCTTAAGACACTTTAATTATACGTCAACATTTGGTAGAGTAAAAGCAATGATCAACAAGATTTTATTTTTTGATAATTGGTTGCTTTTGCAAGCAAACTCTCTCGTAGGTCATTCTTTTTGGGCTGATAAAATCATTCTTTATTTAAGTGTAGGAGTAGTTTATCTCGCTCCGCTTGTTTTGATTGGGTTGTGGTTTTACTCCCGTTACGCAAAGCAACCTGCTTTGCAACTTCTTTTTTCCGCTCTTTTGTCGTGGCAAGTTTTTAACCGTATTATCGCTAAATTCATTTGGTACCGCGAGCGCCCATTTATTAACGCAAAAATCGAAATAAAAGAATTGTTTTTTCACCGCCCCGACCACTCTTTCCCCTCCGACCACATGACTTTTTTTACCGCTTTAACCGTTGCCTCCTTTCTTGCTGGCTACCGCAAGCTTGGCTGGTTTTTCTTGACAACTGGCTTTGTTGTCGGTGTATCCAGGGTAGTGATTGGTGTTCATTATCCACTCGATATTGTAGGTGGAATAGTAACCGGCGTTTTGGGCGCACTAATAATCTATTGGTTGCGCGCGCCTCTTAAGCGCTGGGTTTACGAGCCACTCATTAAATTTGCTCGCAAAGTTCACCTCGCATGAAATCTAAATCAATCGTCGATATTGTCGCCACTGCAATTTCACAAGTTACGCAACCGCCTCTTGTGGTTGGTTTCTTTTTTGTGTTTTTGATGTTTTATTTTGCCCCCGATTTTGCGACTGGTCTTTCGTGGTGCATTATTGCTATTAGTTTAATCGGCGTCGCCCCCACTATTTTTACACTTTTTGCGGTAAAGCTAGGGCATATTAAAAACGTTCTTTTAACTCGGCGCCAAGACAGGAGCAGTCCCTTTTTAATAGCCACGCTTGGGGCAATCGTTACCTTTATTATCTTTTATCGTCTCAGTGTTCCCGCAGAAGTTTTGGTTTTTCTTATTACTTTGATTTTAATACTTATTGTAATATTAATTATTAATCTTTATTGGAAAATCAGTGTCCACGCTACTACTATTACCGTAGTGGCGGTAGCCGCTAATATCTTTGCAGATTACCGCCTTTGGTACCTCTTCCTCCTAATTCCAATAGTATGCTGGTCGCGCGTTTACCGTAAAAAGCACACCGTAGCACAGGTAGTCGCAGGTACATTACTAAATGGCATAATAGTTTATATTACATTTAATTTATTTGGAGTTTCTTAATGATAGAAAAAGTGTTAGCAGTAATAGGTGGTTTTATTATCGGCGTTATTAGCGCTAGTGGGTACGTAGGAGTTGTGGTTTTAATGGCAATTGAATCAGCGAACATTCCCCTCCCGAGTGAGGTCATTATGCCTTTTGCCGGCTACTTGGTGCACACCGGAGAGCTTAACCTTTGGCTTGTAAGTTTAGCGGGAGGGCTGGGGTGCACCATTGGTTCCGCCTTTTCTTGGTGGCTAGGGAAAAAAGGAGGAAGACCACTTGTCGAGCGCTACGGGCGCTATGTGCTTTTAAGTACGCACGACCTCGACTTAGGGGAAAAATGGTTTAAGAGATGGGGCAACTCCATTGCTTTTTTCTCTCGTCTTCTCCCCATTGTTCGTACTTTTATCTCTTTCCCCGCCGGCATTGCGCGAGTCCCGCTAGGGCGCTTTTTGGTATACACATTCATAGGCAGTGTAATATGGAGCTATTTTTTAGCCTATATTGGCTTAAAATTGGGAGAAAACTGGGAGCATATAGAGGTATATTGGCGCAAATTTGACTATGTGATTATCGCTCTAATATTGGCTGGGTTTGCCTGGTGGATCTGGCGCCATTTTCGCAGACGCGAAAAAAAGAATGTGGTAAAATAGTGTTGTAATAGGTAGGTGTTAAGTTATCACTGGTAGTAAAATGGTACTACAATGAACAAGCGTCAAACCGTTATTATTGGCATATTTGTTTTGCTGTCATTGGTTGTTGGCTACATTGTGCTACCAGATTTAAAAGCACGCCTTAAGATTGGTGCCGATACCCTTTTACCAACTAAAACGGTATCAATAACCCCTACTATCGTAAGCACTCCTGACTATGGTACAACTACAGGTACCCCACCCCCTTCAGGAGGCGGAAATGTGCCAACCACTACAGTGTCTTTACCGCCCGGAAGTGGTGCAGGTACACCAACTACCACTGTTTCTTTACCACCCGGAAGTGGCGGAAACGTGCCAACCACTACAGTCCCCGGGGGCAGTGCGGGTACACCTACCGCCACCGTCTCTCTACCGCCCGGAGGTGGTGCAGGTACACCAACCACTACGATATCTTCCCCGCCTAGCGGCGGCGGGGATACACCGACACCCTTTACCTCTACTACTGCTAACAAGACTCCTCCTATAAATATTACATTTGTTGCTGACCCTAAGCCCCCCCAAAATTACGACCGATGTGTTGGTGGTATTTGCTGGGGTATTAGCGTTGATTGCATTGGTGGTGATTGTCTGCCACCACAAGAAAAAGAACCAGAGGATTTTTTTGTATCAGACCCGCCACAACTTAAAGAACGGGAAGAAATTATAAGACAAAAACTCGCTGCGGGACCAGAGGTCTGCAAAGACAAACTCGCCGACTGTAATGACCCTACCGTCGCTTCGTTATGTAGTGTGTGCGCCCAGAAAAATAGTCTTGTCGAAAGCGATGCCCCTCTGGTAGTATTTGATATTAAAACCAAACTACGCTCCGACCCCTACAATACAAGCAAATATATTGCGGAGGTTACTTGGCGTACCAATAAACCCGCCACCGGACAAGTTGCCTACATTGAGGCAACAAAAAGAACAACTGCTTACAACAAAAAAACTTTAGAAGACACACAATTAAGTAATTTCCATCGTTTTATTTTTTCCGTCCGCCCGCATAGCAATTACCACTTCGCGGTCGGCTCGCGTACTGCTAATGAAAAAATGATTTCCAATGATTTTGAACTTTTGTCAGGACGTTATTACGATAATCTTTGGGATGTAATTTTGAAAATTCTTTCAATTTCTTTTCGCTAGATTATGGAGATATTTAAAAGTATTTTAGCCGCCTATAGTACCGTCTTAGGGTTTTTGCCAGAAAACCTCCGTCTTGGCGTGGCAATTTTTGTACTACTAGTATTGATGGTTTTATTTTGGCGCTTTATCCAGAAAAGTATTATCTGGCTCATACTCTTTTTTCTTCTTTTGCCTGCCGGCTGGCCTGCCTTATGTGAAGTTGGTCTTTCCATTTGGGAAAAGATAATTGTGCCCATTGTACGTTAGGCTTAACAAAGCCTGGCAAAAAAAATACAGCGACGTTTTTGTCGCTGTATTTTTCTTAACCTTCCTTTTTTACATACCCATGGGCATGCCGTCGCCAGGGTTCATTGTTCCAGCTTCTTTCTTTTCTGGCAAATCGGTAACTACTGTTTCTGTGGTAAGAATCATAGAGGCAACACTCACGGCATTTTGTAAGGCAGAACGCGTCACTTTAAGTGGATCAATTATGCCGGCATCTATCATATTGACGTATTTATCGCTTGCCGCATCGTAACCAACACCTTTTTCTTTGCGCTTTATTTCTTCGATAATAACAGAGCCATCTTTACCCGCGTTTTGCGCAATCTGGCGAATAGGTACCTCTAATGCTTTGCGTAAAATAGAAACACCCACTTTTTCCTCGCCTGTTACTTTTAGCTCATCGAGAGTGCGAATAACATCAATAAGAGCAACACCTCCCCCGGAAACGATGCCCTCTTCGAGCGCCGCTTTTGTCGCAGAAACTGCGTCTTCGATTCTGTGTTTTTTCTCTTTAAGTTCTACTTCGCTTGCCGCCCCCACCTTGATTACACCAACTCCTCCGCTGAGTTTGGCGAGGCGTTCTTGTAGTTTTTCACGGTCGAATTCGTTATCGGTTTTTTCAATTTGCACACGTAACGCTTCGACTCGTTTTTTTACCTGCGGAGAGTCGCCACCACCATCGATGATGGTTGTTTTGTCCTTATCCGCTACGACTTTACGTGCGCTCCCCAACATAGACACCGTTACCTGGTCCCATGCAATACCAGTATCTTCGGAAATCACCTCTGCTCCCGTAAGTATAGCGATGTCTTGCAACATTTCCTTTCGCCTTTCACCAAAGCCCGGTGCTTTTACGGCAAGTGCATTAAAAACACCGCGTAGCTTGTTAAGGACTAAAACAGCCAATGCTTCTCCCTCCACCTCTTCTGCAATAATAACAATGTCTTTTTTGCCTGTTTGCTGTATATTTTCTAGCAAAGGAACAATGTCAGAAGCGGCACTGATTTTTTTATCTGTAATAAGGACTAGTGGGTGGTCTAGCTCTGCCTCCTGCCGTGTTGAATCGGTCATCATATAGGCGCTAACAAAACCTTGCTCAAACTGCATACCATCGACCACCTCTTTGTCTAGACCGAGAGTTTGCGATTCTTCCACGGTGATTACGCCATCGCGCCCCACCATGTCGATAATTTCTGCAATTAGGTTGCCGACCTCTGTACTATCGGCGGAAATAGAGGCCACTTGCGAGATTTCTTCTTTACCTTTTATTTCTTTTGCTTGGCTGTGTAGCGCTTTAACTGCCTGTGCTACTCCCTTCTCTAAACCACGACGTAAGGCAACAGGATTAGCTCCTGCGGTAACGTTTTTAAGACCTTCGTCCACCAACGCTTGCGCCAGAATAGTGGCAGTAGTGGTACCATCACCCGCGGCATCATTTGTTTTCTCTGCTACTTCTTTTACTAGCTGTGCCCCCATATTTTCAAACTTGTCCTCGAGCTCAATTTCTTTGGCGATAGTAACACCATCGTTGGTAATAGTTGGCGCGCCAAAGCCTTTGTCGAGGACAACGTTGCGTCCCTTGGGACCCAAAGTTACTCTAACGGAATCGGCGAGGATATTCACACCACGCTTAAGGCCAGCGCGCGCTTCCTCGGAAAATTTAATTTGTTTTGCCATTTCTTTCTCCTCAAGTTTATTGTCGAAACATTGTTTATCGCACTACTCAATAATACCCAATATATCGTCTTCACTAACAATTTTGTATTCTTTGCCATCTATTTTAATATCGTCTCCCCCCCACTCTTTAATCAAAACCTTGTCGCCCACCTTCACCGCCAGTGGACGTAGCTTTCCCTCTACCATTCTTCCCTCGCCTACCGCAAGCACTTTTGCCTGTTTTGGTTTTTCTTTGGCACTTTCTGGCAGATAAATTCCGCCTTTTGTTTTGCTGTCCTCCTCCAGTGGCTCCAAAAAGACTTTGTCGCCTAATGGCCTAACTTTCATAATTACTCCTCTATATTTTTAGCACGACTTCCTTGCTACGCCCCTAAGAGGGCAAATATATTGAAAGGGTATTTTCTTGTATAGTACTTTTAAAGAAAGGAAATATGTCGGCTATTTTACTTGATGTTTTTTATGCGGTAAGCGCGAGCAAGGGGGAAACTCAACGCTCACCGCATACTTAAAACTATCATATTTTATGACTTTTTGTCAAGTATCCTTTACATTAAGAGCACTCCACAGAACTGTGTTTTCTGCGAGAGAAGAGGTGCTGGGAGAGATAGCTTGCCTACCTAAGGCGAAGCTTAATAGGTGTTCTTGTTCGCAGGGCTACCCAGAGATGGGCTCTTTGTTATAGCCACCTGCTTGGTGGGTCTTGCCACAACTTGTGTATTTTGTATGCGCCAAGAGTAAACTCCTCTTTTCCTACGCTAGCCCCATTTTTTTGCGTACATCACACATAGTTTGTTGTGCTAAAGGCATCAGTTTATCGGCGCCTTTTTTCAAAATTTTACGCATTGTAGTTTTATCTTGCTCTATTTCGTGAATTTTTTTCCCAATAGGCACAACTTTTTCTACAAGAATATCGGCAAGGTCTTTTTTGAAAACAGCGTATGTCTTGCCTATGTAGCGCTTTTCTATATCGCTTGTTGGTACACCGGCAAAAAGGGCATAAATATCTATGAGATTGCTGATGGCAAGCTTGTTTTCGTTTTTTTCTATTTCCGCGCCGCTATCGGTTACCGCTTTGCTAATTTTATTACGAATTTCTTCCGCGGAATCTGTTAAGGAAATATAGCCAAGGGCAGAGGTAGCTGATTTACTCATTTTGTGTCGAGGGTTATCGAGAGCCATCACTCGCTTACCTACTTTGGGCAAAATAGGCTCCGGCACAACAAAAGTATTTCCGAATTTACTATTAAAACGTTGCGCTATGTTTCTTGCTAACTCAACATGTTGCTTTTGATCATCACCAACGGGCACAAAGTTAGCTTGGTAAAGCAAAATGTCTGCCACCATTAACGTAGGGTATGTAAAAATACCAAGGGGGACAGAAGATTTGGCAAACTTAGAGGCTTTATCTTTAAACTGTGTCATTCTTTGCATTTCGCCGAAAGTAGCAAGGGTGCTAACGATCCAGGCTAGTTCGGTATGCTCTGGACGATGACTCTGAATGAAAATGGTCGACTTCTCGGGGTTTACCCCACAAGCTAAATAGGTCGCCGCCATACGATAAACATTTTTACTAAGTTCCTGTGGCTCTTGTGGCAGAGTGATTGCATGCAAATCGACAACGCTATATATTGTTTCGTATTCTTCTTGCAACTGCACCCATTGCTTTATTGCACCTAAATAATTGCCGATATGAACAAGACCCGAGGGCTGAACGCCCGAAAAAACTCTTTTCATAACATAAGAATAGTATTTTTAAATGGCAAAGTCAAAAAATGAAATTTTGCCAGAACTGATAAATAGCAACCAAACAATGATATTCATATTGTTCGAGGTGTACTCACCGAGAACTATCTGCCGATAATATCAAAACTTACGAAAATAGTTCTCATCGTTCCGCCTACGGCGGATACTCTTCGAACAGTAAAAAGTTCTCACTGCGTTCGAACGGTAATAGGTGCCACGACTGCCTCCCTTATCGTTCGAGGTGTACCCACCGAGAACCCCGCCGTGGGACCGGACGGGGCAAGCTCCCAGCCGTCATTTTTTATTGTTCGAGGTGTACCCACCGAGAACTAAAGACCGCCTTTTTTTATTGTTCGAGGTGTACCCACCGAGAACTCCTAAGCGTTGATATTGCAACCGACCCGGTAGTTCTCGCTTCCGCTCGAACAGTAAAGGGGGTAACGCAGGTTCTCGCTTCCGCTCGAACAGTAAAAAGAGTAACGAAGAGTTCTCACTGCGTTCGAACGGTAAAGGGGGTAACGGAGAGTTCTCACTTTGTTTTAACAGGCACTGTCTCGGAACGCGACCTACCCTCCCTACTCGTACAACCACTCCATAAAGCCACCAAATACAGCCACAAGAGCTTCATAAATAATAATAAAGATGGATTTTGTCTTTGCAGCCTCTGGCAACGTATAAGATACCTCCTCGCTAGTAGTAGTTTTGCCGTTACTAGAGGTAGAAGAAACAGTAAAGTAATATGTCTGCTCAGGGGAAAGATTATTAACAACAATGCTATGCTCTTCGTTTAAACTTTCATCTTTTACTGTTTCGGTGTAGTTGCCACTTGTTTCGGAATAATTTACCTGCGAGGTTGAGGCAACACCCCTGGTAAGCCAATTTACCTCTACATTAACACTATTCTGCGTAACAGCGATTTCTTTTACGGTAAGATCAGTAATGCTAGGAGTGCCACCAGGGAGAGAGGCAATTATTTCACCAGTTAGGTTAGCAAAAGTGTAAACAGGGCTACTATCTTTTTCTTGCGCCGAAAGATCTAGCCAGCGGTTTGTTTGTGGGGCAGCAATAGGAGAACCATCGCGAACAAGAGCGACATCTGTTTTATCGGCTTGCCAGTATATAGCATAACCGATATATTTATTGTTAACATCCAACACTTTGCTTACATGAATACCCTGAATATCTTGCGGAGAAGAAACCTTGGCCCAGGCAAAATTACCAGCAAAAAGATCTCTTATGGCATGCCAAATTAGGCTAAAAAATTCTTCTATCTTTTGCCAGATAATTTCAAAGAGTGAGAGTTCTCTGCCACTTTCTGGGGTCGTTACAGATTGCTCCAGCGAAGCTTTGTTGTTGTTTTGGTCAACAGAGATAGCGCGGAAGTTGTAGGCAGTTTCGGGAGTAAGACCTTCGATAATCTTAGTATGAGCAGTGTTATAACTAGGAGTAACAGCGAGTTCTGTTTTATTAGAGTAAGAACCAGTACCGTACTCTACTTGCGAGGTGGCTGGAGCATCGGTAGCCCATGAAACAATGGCGGTAATAGTTTCGTCTGTTTGATTTTGTTCAAAATTTATTTCTAAATTCTCTGCCTTGGTAAGAGTGGTAGTGGCACCCGAAATGGTTTCGCCAATTGAAACAGAAGAGGAAATAGCTTGCGAGGTGTTACCGGCTTTATCGATTGCCTTTACGCTGTAGGTGTAATTTGTAGAGTTATCTAGCGTGGGGTCAATATAAAAGATAACATCTTGACCCTCTTTGTTTTGTGTAAGTTGGGTGGTTTTAGTAACACCGTCTTCTAGTTCTAGCTCTGCACCATCGCGGGAGACAATATATCCTTTTACACCAGAACGGGAATCAGAGGAGGGCGACCAAACAAGGGCACTAGCATAAACCTTTTGTTCTTTAAGAGTATCTGTAGCGTTATAAGCAGAGAGATTAGAGGGAATAGAGGGAGGCGTAACATCGATGGCGACACTGTTGCTAGCATAGATAAAAGAATTATTGCCATATTCATCTTGATAAACAATGTACAAAGTAACATAGCCGTCTT
>Ga0209718_1003861_pt1 | contig 13025 bp, 7 predicted proteins | sample AD_JPNAS1_MetaG_FD_184420 | JGI IMG/M metagenome (GOLD analysis project Ga0209718, IMG submission 184420) | Active sludge microbial communities of municipal wastewater-treating anaerobic digesters from Japan - AD_JPNAS1_MetaG (SPAdes) (version 2) | ecosystem: Engineered > Bioreactor > Anaerobic >... | reverse complement strand
TGTAAGTTCCAAGATAAGCCGTCGGAACGTTGGCGACCGACGCAAACTCCGACATACCAGATAAGATTGTAGCTAAATTAGCCGCGGACGAGTCTTTCGTCAAGCCTCTAACGTGAGCTTCATATATAACGGCGTCTTTTTGAGCAATCTTCGGTTTGGTTCCAAAACCGGAAGCCGCGGAATGAAAAGCGACGCTTTTCGGAGCCCACTTGCCTGTGTCGTAGTTTCTTCTAGGTATACCCGCGTATAATCCGGGACCCGTTCCGTACATTCCGCCGTTGTGTCCCGCGGCGGACATTGCCGGAGTCTCTTTATCGTGAGTTAACTCCAAAGCGTAGGGATCGTAAAGAAGTTTGTTTGGGTTGAATCTGTTTCCCGCAGAGTCGACGTCTCTTATGAAGCCCGCCGAACTGTTGCCTCTAGCCCATGAATCGCTGTAAGGCCAGTTTGGTCCCCAAGCTCTGTAACCGTATAAAAATTTACTGGAGGAAGAGCATTTAATCTTCGCTCTCCATACTCCGTCCGAGCCTTTCGCCATGTTATACCAATAAGTAGCGTCGTATCCTGTTTGTCTACTCGCAGAAGTCCCGTAGTATTCTAACAAAACTTTGGTAGCGTTTGGAGCGTAAACTCCGAATTCAAAGTAATAGTTAGTCGTACTCCCGCTAGCGATCGAAACCCTCCTAACCCCTTTTGGCCAGGTAGCGGTTCCCCATGTAGATTTCGAATAAGGATAGCAATTACTGGTCGATTTTGAAGGATATTTTTCGCCAATCGCTCTATCGGTACCGATTTCGGCAACCTCGACGTTATCCTCTTCAATATCTACGCTATCCTCTCCAATAGCTACGCTTGCATCGTCCGAATAACCCGAAATAATGTTGCTATTAGAACAGGAAATCAATAACATTAACCCTGATATAATAGCGATCATAAAAAAAACAAATCTTCTAAGCATATAACCTCCTCTCCTTTAGGGTAAACTCCGCTACCCTATTGTATATAATTATAACAATAATTATAAAATAATGCAACATAAATTTGTATTTTTTTTATATTCTTAATATTTTTTAAAAACTTTATTTTATGCATTATAAACCGTATCTATTTATTACCGGTTTTTTCATCCTATATTGCGCATTTATCAGTCATAAAGCTTAATATACGTATTATAATGGAATTTACAGCCCATATTTCGCAGTTTTATTAGACGTTTTTAATGTAATTTTAACTCTATTTGCAAATTTGAGGAGCAATATTTTAAGAAAAACGAAGTTATAAGCCAAATTCCTTTGATTTTGCATAATTTCAAAACATTGTCATAATATATCTTATTATAGATAAAAGAGTTATATTTATTAATATTTCTTTCGAACAGTTATTACGCTATATATCGTCATTTTTATACATATATTTTGTAATAATAATCGCATATAAAATATTTAAACATATTTTCTCTCACAAATTCTTTTTATAGCTGATAATATTCGTAAAATTCATAATATTTTTCAACCTCTGTTTAAAACTCAATAGCGCCCATCGGTTTTTTGGGGCGGGAGGAAAATTGACGCATATGGCGTTAAGGTATTCTGTCAGTTTTTTGGGGCGGGAAAATTGGACACATATGAAGCATTTTGTTCTTAACGACGTAAGCCCCGATAAGGTCCCGGCATGGGTAGTGTTTAGTATTTTAGTATATTCAAAACGGGAATTCCCGCTTTTATCGGGGCGCGACAATTGTCGCATAAAAATTCGACGCATATGCGGCGCTGTGTTCCCCGATAAAAATTTTGACACATATGGGACAAAAAAATCGACGCATATGAAACAAACATTTTTTATTCCCCAAAATACCGACGGGATACTCAAATAAAATAAAAATTAATAGATTTTTTCAAAAAATTATTTTATCATCCAAATTTAAATTTAATTCATAAATTTATTTAACTATTTATTTGCCGGAGTCGTATATGAAAAAATTTTATCTCTTTTTGGTCTTATCGCTATTATTTAATTTCAATTTTTTCGGAGAGGACGTTACTCAAGATTTAATTGAGGTTGAAAAAGAGGCTATTGAAAAAACAAAAGATCTTTTAGACAACCAAACTGCCGATACCTCAAAACCGGAGACAAAAAAAACAGAAACCGATAAAGCGCCCCCTAAGACTAACAATCCGTATCTTTTGCCTATGTCGATCATAGTTTCGCTATCTTACTCGCCGTTTATAAATATATACACTCCGCCGGCTAGCGCTTATACCAGTTTTACTTTCACTTTCGACTTATCCGCCGGCGCGCAATATAGATTTCACAAAACAGTCGGTCTGGATACCGGATTAACTTGTAGCGTTGGAATGAGTTATAAACAAACTTCTTATAGAATCACAAACGATCCGACCTTGTATCAAAAAGAACTTTACAACGTTGAAATTTATCTTCAATATTACTTAAACGCGTTGATATATCTCCCGTTTAACATAAAACTCAAAAATAATTATAATCTTATGTTTCTCGTAAAGGCCGGTTTAAAATTTGACTGGTGGGCGCTCTCTTACTACTATCTCTACCTCGACGGCGCTGAGATCAACAGAGGAAGTTACCAGGACAACGTACCGGACGGACCAAATATCGTCGGAGATTACTACAACTATAGCAAATATATCAATCACGTCAATCTCGGAATCCACATAGGATTCGCTCCAAAATTTCACAGTTCCGGAATAATTTCGGTTTATCCCGAAATAGGAGCGACTTTTTACGTATTGCCGACTTTCTACGGATGGCGGGACAAATTAATCGGCGGATATAACTATATTCTTGTAAGAAATAACTATATCAAAGATAGATCCATATCCGACTTTAAAATGTCGTTTAACGTCGGGATTACTCTTTCGTTTGATTTTGGAAAATACGACGATAACCTGACAGATATACTCAGAGCTAACGGAAAAATTAAGTCCAAATCCGCTACGACTAAAAAACCGGCGAAATAAAATCGTCCGAGCATTACCGTTTCGTTCCCGTCTATCGATAATAACCGGCGGAGTACTAAATTTTGGGAGACAAAAATGAATAAAAAAAGACTAATAACATCGGCGCTGCCTTACGTCAATAATATTCCCCATCTGGGAAATATTATCGGATGCGTGCTTTCGGCGGACGTATTCGCGCGATATTCTAAAATAGCGGGATACGAAGTTTTATTCGTATCGGGCAACGACGAATACGGCACTACGACCGAGACCAAAGCCCTTCAGGAAAAAATAACTCCAAAAGAGCTTTGCGATAAATACCACAAAATTCATAAAGAGATATACGACTGGTTTAATATCGACTTCTCGGTATTCGGCAGGACTTCCGATCCTAAACAGACGGAGATAGTTCATTCTATTTTTTGGGATTTATACAATAACGGCTATATAGTAGAAGATACTCTCAATCAGCCGTATTGCAATCGCTGCGCTATGTATCTGGCGGACAGATTTGTCGAGGGGGAGTGCCCTCATTGCGGATACGATCAGGCAAAAGGGGACCAGTGCGAAAAGTGCGGCAAACTGCTCGATCCTTCGGAGTTGAAAACTCCCCGATGCGCCGTCTGTAAAAATACGCCGGTTTTTAAAGAGACCAAACATCTTTTCTTAGATCTGGAAGAGCTCAAACCCGTTCTGGAAAGATGGGTTACCGATACCGCTTTATCAAACGGCTGGTCCGGCAACGCCTTAAGCGTAACAAAAGGGTGGATCGAACAGGGATTAAAAAAGAGATGCATCACAAGAGACCTTAAATGGGGCGTTCCCGTCCCGCTAAAGGGTTATGAAAATAAGGTGTTTTACGTATGGTTCGACGCGCCTATCGGATATATCTCTATAACGGCGTCGAAATACGATAACTGGGAGGAGTGGTGGAAAAATCCGGAAAATGTCGACTTATACCAATTTATGGGAAAGGACAACATTCCGTTTCACACGGTACTATTTCCGGCGAGTCTTTTTGGAACAAAACGAAACTGGACGACTCTCAAAACTATAAGTTCGACCGAATATTTAAACTACGAGGATCTCAAATTCTCAAAAAGTAGGGGGACGGGCGTATTTGGAGATATGGCTAAGGATACCGGAATAGAGTCGGATCTTTTTAGATATTATCTCCTCAGAATTCGCCCCGAAAAATCCGATACGCAATTTTTCTGGAACGATTTTATGGAAAAAGCCAACGGCGAGATAATAGCGAATTTCGCCAATCTGGCAAACAGAGTATTTCAATTTATCGACAGATTTTTCGACGGAGTCGCGCCCGCTTTTTCAGAAAACGGGAATTCCCTTTTTTCGCAAGTCGATATTAAGAAAGAAGTCAAACTGATTATCCGCGACTTTGAAGATGTCGAACTAAAAAAAGCGCTTTTGGACATACTCGCGCTCTCCTCGGTAGGGAATAAATTTTTTCAGGACAAAGCCCCGTGGGTTCTCGTGAAAACCGACAAACAAGCCGCCGGAGATATTATCGGCAGTTTGACCGCTCTCGTCAAGGACCTTTCGATATTGTTGTCGCCGTTTATACCGACCGCGGTAGATAAAATTTTCGATATTCTCAATATAGGCAAAGACAAATTAACTTTAGATAATATAGGAGAATATTCTTATATAAAAGGCGTTAAGATAAATAAACCGGTCATACTATTCAACAAATTAGAAAAAGAGAAGATGGAGGAACTCAGAGAAAAATTTGCCGGAAACAAAAACGCTAAAAATAAAAGCGGTGCCGATCCGTTTTCAAAAATATATCTAAAAGTCGGCAAAATCGTCGAGATTAAAAAACATCCAAAAGCGGACAAACTCTTTATAGAAAAGATAGATTTGGGTTCGGGCGACGTCAGACAGATAGTATCGGGACTCGCTCCATATTATAAAGAGGAAGAGCTTCTGAATAAAAAAGTCGTCGTCGTCGCCAATCTCAAGGAGGCGGTTTTGAGAGGCGAGCCCAGCAAAGGGATGCTTCTCGCCGCGGAAAACAAGGACAAAAGCGTAGTCGAAGTAATTTTCCCGGACGGAGAAATCGGCGAGATCGTAAAGGTCGAAGGGATAGAGCCGTCGACTAACGAGATAACAATAGACGATTTTTTTGCCGTAGAGATAAAAGTTGAAAATCGCGTCGTTAAATATAACGGCAAAGAGCTTAAGGTCGGAGAAAAAAACGTCAAAGTCGATAGGGTTGAAAACGGTAAAGTCAGATAATGACAAAAAAAGATAAAATTCTTCAAGAAATAGACGAAATTTCTGCAAAATTAAGAGAAAATCCCGTCCCGGCTCAACTCTATAAGAGAGGAATGCTGTATTTGAAAATACAGGAGCCGGATACGGGGCTTCTTGATTTTATCGCCGCGATCAGAGCCGATAAAAATTTTACTAAAAAATGCAAATCTGCATGCGGCAAATACCACCCGCTTCTTCACGAAAAACTAATGAGCGCCATTTTCTACGAACTAAACGACGCCATTCCCAGACCCGTAAAGAGAGATAAAAAGGATTGATAATTAATTACTTTTTATCTCTTCCGCATAAGCGCGTCGACATATTTCAGCAGATTCCGCAAAGCGTCCGCCGTTCCGTTTTTCATACTGCTATTTATAAACGAACTCGGGATGTTTTCAAGCTTCCAATCGTTTGAATACTCCACGGATATAAAAATCTTATCGCCTCCAAGTTTTTTAACAATCCAACGCCCGTAAGCCCTCTCAACCCTTATCAAATCCTTAATATTATCCTTAGCGTTACGCTCAAACGAGGGTATCCAGCTAATAATCGTCAAATCAGGACTATCTTCAACCTTCAACTCTATAAAATAATCCCTGTTTTTCATCGGAAAAAAATCGATCTTGGTATACACCAGATACGTCGAATCGCCAAGATCCATTTTTTTCTCAAAAATGTCCGTCCGAGGAAAAATTTTCGAATAATTCTCTAAATTTGTCAAACTTTCGACAATTCGCTCTTTTGAAAAACCGGTTAAAAACTTTTCAGCCTTATAATAAGAATCTTTTCCGTCAAAGTAGTAATACAAATCTAAATCTCGAAAGCCTTTATCTTTTATCCACAAGATTCCGTCAAAGACCAACGCCGACGAGCCCAAACAAAAAACGCCCGAGATTCCAAAAAATAACGCCAAAATATAAATAATAAATCTTTTCATAAAAACTATTATACGCAATTTTTCCTAATTTTGCAAGCTCAGAATTTTATAAATAAAACGCCCCTATCGGTTTTTTTGGGGAATAACAAATATTTGTTCCATATGCGTCCAATTTTTTACGCGACAATTGTCGCGCGTTATCAACGCGACGCATATGCGTCCAATTTTCATCGAGGCGCGACGCGAGCCCCGATAAGACCCAGTATGAAGGTGATTTAGTATTTTAGTATATTCAAAACGGGAATTCCCGATTTTGTCAGGGCGCGCCGCATATAGCTCCATATGCGTCCAATTAAAGCCCCATATGTGTCATTTTTTTCCACCCCAAAAAACCGACGGGGTACATAAATAAAAACAATAATAAATATTAAAACGGGGAATTCCCGTTTTTAATATAATTATATTGAAATATATTCTGAGTTGTAGTATATTATCTTAATGGGAAAGCGTATATGAAAAGAACAGATTTTATTTCAATTATACTATTAACCTCTTTTTTTTTAATACTCGGTTGCTCCCCCTCGGTAATCGAAGTCCAGTTGTTAAACGTTAGCGGCTCCGAACCGGTTTATACATATCCTAAGGATTTATCTAGCTGGACTTTTATCTATTATTCTAACGCCGACAACAATCTAGAGAGAGAGATGCTCTCCGACGTTGAAGAGATGAAAGCCGGCTTAGTAAGGGGTGAAAACATTTCTTTAGTCATGCTTATCGATAGATACGGAGTTATAAAAAATGATTCCGTATTCGGCGAAGACTTCGGAGATACGCGGCTCTACGAAATACAAAGCGGGAAAACCATACGGCTCGAGGGATACGAATTTTTCCCGGAGATAACCCGAACTTCGTCTGCCGAGCTGAATATGGGAGACGCGACTAATCTAAAAAGATTGATCCAATATGCAAAAAAATATTTTCCGGCAAATAAATACGCCCTATTCATTGCAAACCACGGCAACGGTATAAAAGATAAATTTGAAGTTTATAAAAACCGTAGCATTAGTTACGACGACACAGACAAAGACTTTATATCTCTGGGCGAGTTTACAGACGTTTTAACCTCCGCCGAATCGATCGATCTTTTAGCTCTCGACGCATGCCTTATGGGCTATATCGAAATCGCATACCAATTCTCGCCGATAACCAAAGTTGATAAATTCAGCGCGAAATATTTCCTAGCGTCGACTCCCGTCGAGTGGTCGTACGGATTTCAATACGATAAAATATTCTCAAGACTCAAAACCTCTACCGAGATAAATCCGGAAACAATGAGCGCAATAGACGTCGGAAAAGTTATACTCGAAGAACAAAAAAACGCTTTGGAAAATTTCGGAAATTACGATCACTGCTATGTTTTACTCGATTTAAAGAAAACAGAATCGGTAAAAAAATCCATTGATATAATTTCAAACCGAGTATTTCAAAAACAAGCGCAACTTGAATTAGAGAGTATAAAGGGCGCCTACCTCAACCCTTCAATAAATTACTATTTTAATAAATATTCAAAATCAGAATGGGCGGATTACGCCTCTTTTGATTTATACGACCTTATATCAGGAATGAAGTCCAAGCCGGTTTTCGACGACCTCTCCTCCGATATAAATTTATGCCTTACCCGACTGGACGAACTGATAATATCCTCATACGGCGGCTCTGAATTTAAAAACTTTACACCCGGTAAAAATGGCCTGGCTATTTTCTTCCCGGCAGGCGACGAGACGTATTACCCGTCAGAATACTGGAATGCTCAAATATGGTATAACCCGCTCGACGCTTCGGAATTTTCTAACTATTACGGCAAAATCCTATGGTGCCAAGATAACGCAACTAGCGATAACGGAATCGTTGAAAACTGGTTTGAACTTCTGGACTATTTCTACGACGACAAAACCAGAAACGACGGAAAGTCGATTAATTATTATAATTATTGAGAGCCTGAGGATGAACAGTACGCGTTTATTTGTATATTCTAAACGGGAATTCCCAGTTTATTAACATTATTTTTTAAATTTTTCCTTCTTTTTGTAAATCGTTTTCATCTTTTAGTTGTTAATTATATATGAGAGTTTTTTGCTTTCTAATACTTTTCGAGGACGGATAAAATGAAATACGATTTTTCTTTAACAATTAATAGCGATATTAGGGATTCGATCCATAATGTTCAAAAATTCTTTAATACAAATCGGACGTCTACAACTATTACTAAGATTATTAATCTCATGTACCCCTATATCAAACGTTACCTTTTGGTAACGGAAGAATATATCCCGATTTATGAAAATATTTCATGGGATCAAAAAATTCACATTTGCATTGACTATAAGGTTTATCTTCTATTAAAAAAAATACACGACGATACTAATTCTTATAGCATAGCCTTTATTATTAGAAGAATTCTCGATTTTTTCATAGATAATATATCTAAACATCAAAATATAGAGTCTTTTCTGTCCTATTTAGTAATTTTATGTAAGAAAAATGAAACTTCTACTAAAAAGGAACAGTTTGACGTATGGGAATTTATGAGAATTCATGGATTGAAGAAGATGGGGAGATTGATCTTGGATAAAGAAAAACGGGAATTCCCGCTAGACTCCCCCCACTTATCGATAATATACAACAAATACTACCGCTCGATAGGGATTTCATTCGTCTCGAGCGGCTTTTCCGGCTAGTAATAAAAATCGGCGGGACAAGCCCGCCGAAAGTTAAATAAAACTACTTCAACTGCGCCGTTTCAATGTTTACTGAGGTTATTATTCGGCAACAGGCATTGAAAACTCAATAAAAGTTCCCAGATAGCCAAAAACAGGTCTTCCGCTACTATGAAAATCAAGATTTACCTGTTTAAATTTTGGTATTCCTCCCTGAGGCGGAGTTAATGCCGGAATAGTCATATACTCCCAGTTACCTGTTGTATAGTTGCCGGCATCAACTCCGGGCAATACGTCTCCCACCGCAGTAACGTTAAAATTTGCATAAGCGTATTTTATTGATTCTCGAGTACCGGTTTCAGTACTATTGTAATACGCTATATGAGGAACGTTGCCTCTCATCTTTATTTGCGTCCATTGGCCTATGGATCCGTATGCGTCAACCGTTGCAACCGCCTTACTATTAACCGTATGATTCGGAACATAAATATAGGTTAGATCCGCGTCTGTCGCATTAAACGCCGCAATATGTATGCCGTTGCCGGCGTCGATAGCCATAGACACATAATTGCCGACATAATTTGGGAATACTACCGGAGAATTATTCCATGTTATAGCCGTTGTCGGATTGGCTCCCGTAACTGCGGCGTCAGAATATCTCATTTTAAGTCGTCCCGCCGTTTCGTCATAGTATACGACGACCACTATATTGCCGGAAGTAACCGCCATATCAAAGTATTGAGAGGCTCCCGACGCCGCGGTTAAGCGACCGCTCTCCCATGAATCGGAATTCCCGGTATTTTCAGTAAAATTCGTATATCTACCGTAACCGGAATGAAGAGCGGTCGTCCTATTCCCGGCATTTGTCCCGATTTGTAGATTTCTAAATATCAAATCTTTATTTGTCGTATTATCGTCGAAATATAACATATACAAAGTCGCATAATTTGTAGCAGAGTTACCTTTTGCTATTAATTTTGGATACTTGTATCTGTCCAGTAACAACGAACTATAGCTCGTTGTTTCAAGAGCGATGGCGTTATTACCTGTATCTTGTACCGCCGAACGTTGCGGATAACTAGTAATATTAGAATAAGTAGTGCCGGCCCCCCATCCTACCATATTAGTTGTATCATGTAACTCTGCAAATCTATCATAAATTAAAGCAAAGCCGCAACCATCGCGATTATAAAGGGTTGCATGATAGTATCTCCCTCCATCGTCCTTCGCCATACCCATCTGTTCCCAAATAGACGCTTTTACAAGATATTCTGTTGTATCATTCTTTGTCCCATCAGACAGGTTATATTTAGTTCTCTGCGGCATGGCGTGTGAAGGAAAATAATTTCCGGCGCCGGAAGCCGCCGTTCCGCCGCTCATGTCAACATATCCGAATACGGGATTATCATCGCTATCCATTATCATATTCGGATAGTACCCATTCCTTGTTGGAGTCTGTTTTGTTGAGAAAAACCTTAAATATCTATCGTCTGTCAGCGTCGGATTTCTTGTAATATAATGATCCGCTTCTTTGTTTGTTTCAACGCTGTTAGAATTAACATTATTGATAGACCCAACCGGATTAGCGACAGTACCGCTAACAATAGCAAGATAGCCCGAGTTTGACGAGTTATTTGTTAGAGTCAGCGATGTGTACGGCGAGCCGCTTCCTGTAAAAGCTATATAGACTCCCTGTAAAGCAGTTCCGTTTAATCCATTTTTATAACTGCTTGCGCTAGAGACAATCCTTGTTCCGTTTGTTATAGGATTAAGATTATACCCTCTTACCGTTATAAATGAACCGCTGCTTCCCTGAATTATAGAATATTTGCCGCTTGCCGACCTTATATTATTACTCTTGAGTCCGCCGTTTAGTCTATCGGCTGTTTCAATTTCAGTTATATACGGGACGACGTCCAATACAAATTTAACCGCCTTAGCGTTGTCGTCGCTCAAATTCGAATCTTTAGTTATAATTTCAGTCCCCGCGCCATAAAACAACGAATCGCTTATAGTTCCAGTATTTTTGGGACGAGCCCCGCCCGTATAGTCCGTCAAGTTTCCAACCCAGTCTTCTGCAACAATTTCCAGATGTTTGTTTAGTCCGGCGACATTAGTCAATTGAGCCGTATTAAACTCAACTATTAAGTAAACATAGTCGTAATTATGACCTATAACCGAACCTGTAACGTTTGTTACCTTCATATAATCTCTCGTTGCGACGCCTGAAGTTATACTTCCTCTTTGAGCCGCTACGGTCCAATTATCCGTATTGTCTCTATACGCGAGCGTATAATACCCGCCGCCTAACGCTCCGATAAACGCTAAATCGGTCATCTTAGCCCTAATTCTTTTCAGTCGGTAGTTATCTTTCGCTTTAATATGAAATCTAATAACTCCGGAAACCATATCTGCGCCGACAATACCCGTTTCCGCGTCCGTTCCCGTCGTATATCCCGCGGCGCTAAAATCCTCGTTTCTATCTACATGTCCCAATTTAGCCGCGCCGTCGAGAACGTAATCCGTATTCTCGATCTTCTTCACCCAGATATTAGGCTTGGTATTGTCTACTATGAAATACCTCCGCATATTAATTAACGCGGCTTCTTGATGCAACTCAACTTTATACTCGTATTCGCCGTCGGGCAACCCCGCATACGTATAGGTTACGTTACCGCCGACGACGCCGCCGGTATTCGGATTAAGCGTTTTCGTCGCCAATAGGGTTTCAAACCCCGGAGTCGCCGAGCTCAGGTAAGCTCCGTCGCTCTGTCTATATCCGGCAACCTTCAGTTCCGCTCCGGTAAATTCAATGCTGTCCTGTATCTGCGTTTCAAAAGTACTAGTCGCGCCTCTTATCATAAAGAGAGGATCCGAAGCGCCTATAGTCGTATATTTACTCTTGAAAGTAGCGTTATTAAAAGAGGTAGAACTGCCGTTCGCCTCAAATACATCCCAACTCGGAGGAGGACCTTTTGTTACGGTAATATCGGGCAACGTATGCGTATTGCCCGCTTTATCGGTTAGCGTTACTCTTACCTTCCTGCTTTCAGATATGTCAAAATCGTCGCTCGCGTCGGATATCAAACTCCAATCTTGCGTCCAGTTGTTTGAAGAATCAAGAGACGTATTCCACTCTCTCTTAAGAGCGTCGCTTGTAGCGTCTAATATCTTAATATTCACGCATCCGGCGTTAAATCCGCCGCCAGCCGCGTCGCTTGCAGTCCCGCTTATAACAAACAAGTCCCCTTTTACTACCTGATTGTTAGTAGGCTGATTTACTACCAACGTAGGAGCGCTCTTGTCCAGATAGACATACTGCCTCTTCCTGGCGGTAGAGCCAGTTTTATCCCTTACCTCGACCATTATCATATAGTTGCCGTCGAGCAAATTTATGGATTGAGCCGAAATAAACCCCCACGTTACCGGATTCGCATCTCCCGTCGGGTCTTCGGATATATCGGGCGCAGTATTGATTACTTTTACCGGTTTTTTATTATTATGCATCGAATCAGGTACGTCATGTTCCGACGTTTTTGAAGTGTATATTCTCTGAGTAGACTCCGGAATTCCGTCGCCGTTATCGTCCTTCATAATATAGACTCTTACTCTCTCTATACCCGGAGTCGGATTAGTTCCCGCAACGTAGTCTCTAACGACGCCGTTCATAGAAAAACTATTACTGATCCACTTTCTGCCCGCCGGCGTCTCGTCGGTTACAGGCTCCTCAGGTAAGGACCCCCACGATATATTAGCGTCCGTAACGGTAGGAGGATATTCGCTGAACGTATGCTCGTAAAACTTCCTCGCCTTATTGCCCGCGTTATCAACCACCTCAAGACATATCAACTTCTTGCCGTCTGAAGGATAAACATCCCCGTATTTAGTAGAAATACCGTAGTACGTACCCGGATTGCCGTCCGCGTCGGACGGACTCTCGTCGTTAGTATATATATACCTGACCCTCCAACCGCTGGATAGATATTTATACGCCCTTATCCAGCTATTCGGATAATTATCTGAAACCGAACTGGCGGGATTAACGTCCCCGATATCCCCTACGCCGTTTTTAACCAACACGCTCCCGAGATTTTCAGGTATCGAGACCTTATGAACTCCGGACGGAACGTTAGTAGGATCGTTGACGGTTATCAAACCGCTTCCGTTCTCTTTATAGTTCGG
>Ga0209718_1003859_pt1 | contig 13028 bp, 12 predicted proteins | sample AD_JPNAS1_MetaG_FD_184420 | JGI IMG/M metagenome (GOLD analysis project Ga0209718, IMG submission 184420) | Active sludge microbial communities of municipal wastewater-treating anaerobic digesters from Japan - AD_JPNAS1_MetaG (SPAdes) (version 2) | ecosystem: Engineered > Bioreactor > Anaerobic... | reverse complement strand
CCGTCGCGACTGCCATTGGGGGCTCTACAATCCCCGAAACGGCCTCCGATTTCGCCCGACCGCGCAGAACCGTACGGAATTCCGGCAGGTGGACGAAAAGACCGTCCGGTTTTCCGGCAGGCTGGATAGATCCCTGCTACGCATGGTTTTGTCGGGCCTATCCCCGCGTAAGGCCGTTTTGTCATCCGGATGGGATGCCCAGGGCAGCGCCCACATGCCGAAATGGTAACATCTACGTGCGGAACGTGGGCTTGAGGGCAATTGCCGGCTCTTCGATAGTCAGCTTCCTTGCGTGCGCGAGGGCGGCTTCAAACTTCTTTCTGGAGTAGGGTGCACAGCGGAGCCTGGCTGCCTCGATCTCGCCTTTGCGCAGCCACGCAGCAAGAGCCCAGCGGTTGGACTGGAAACTTGGCGACTGACGAAAGGCTGCTACTGCCGCCCCCCAAGTGTCTCTGAACGCATCTACGCTGGCGACGCCGAAGAACTTGAGGGCATTTGCCACATTCTTGGCGGCGGTGTCGCCGGGTTCAGCCCAGCCTTCTCTCACCATTGAGGCCATCGGAATTTCGTCAAGCCAGTCTGCATGTTCTTCAAGGAGGCGCAGATCTCTGGATTTCAGAATGTGCTGCTGATAGTTGTCCTCCAAGGCTCTCCAAAAGCGCGCGGGGATATCAAGCACCCTCTCAAGCTGCAATGCAGTCTCGTGAGTAATGGCGGCTTTGCCCCTGATGATCTCGTTTATCGTCTTCTTCGGACGTCCCATGCGCCTGGCGAGCTCGGCCTGGGTCATTCCGATCTCGTCAAGGGCCTCTCTGAGCGTATCGCCCGGAGGCGTAACAACAACAGGAACATACTCGATGAACCCATCGCTATTCATGATAGTTAATCACCTCCAGGACCAGTATTTCCTCGCCTTTCCGCGCCGCAGAGCGCCTTTGATGGTAGCAATATCAAGGAGGGACTTAGCAGCGCCAAACTCACTTAGCCTCTTGACGATCTTCTTGTAGACCGACTTGCCCCACCGATGCTGCCCAGCTTGCGGGTTCATGCATGCCTCAGCAAGTTCCTTGTCTGAGAGCAGTATGCGCAAGAACAAGCCTCCAGTCAACGCAGAATTAACCCCAGGGGTTAACTAGACATCGTTGCTCGGGTACTGCTGACGGGAGCCTGCCGATACCTGGGCACATGGCGATCATGCCATACTCCCCTGCGACGGGAACACGGCCCACTCACGCCTCCTACGTCAACTGAGTCAAGGAAGACAGGAAGGACGACCGGGGCTGTGATGATAGCCCAGCAGCGCGGCAGCAGAGCATATCCATTGCCATTACAGGTGTTGTCATTCGAGTGCATGTGAAGCACACCCCCGGATCCGCATAGAAACATGCTCGTGCAGGGAGTTTGCGTTGCCGGGGTGCGCATGTGAGCGTTCGGGGATTCCGACGATCCGCTATTGCGTGATGGGCCGTTCTCAGGGGCGATGATCGCGCGTGATGACGAAGGGCCTGAACACGGCGTCGGTGATTGAGGAGGCACTACGAGTTCGCTGCGAACCCGGTACTGCACGATCGGGCAAGGAGCGAGGGGTATCATTGTGGGGGTACAGCGCGCAGGGCTTGCCAGTGATTGGGCCTAAACCCGTGGCGTTCACGTGCCGATAATGGAACCAGCAAGGGCTCCGTGGATACTCCGTGTGACGCGCGAGCGGTTTTCTTGGGGTAAGGCGTGAGGATGTCCGGATCGATACCAGGCTGGGTGACTACTTCGATCGACGGGGGTGTTTGATGAAAGTCCTGTAATTGGCAGACGGTATGTGGACTGTATATGGACGAAGCGCTCGCAGAACCTCGACAGCCCCGGCATGGATGCCGGGCGGACCACACAAGGAGGTAGATAGATATGCGAATCAACCACAACCTTTCCGCGCTGAACGCGTGGAAGAACCTGACCGTCAACGACGGCGGGCAGACCAAGTCCCTCGAGAAGCTATCGAGCGGCCTCAGGATAGGAAGGGCGGCAGATGATGCGGCTGGCCTATCGATCTCAGAGAAGATGCGGGGACAGATCAGCGGGCTCAACCAGGCCAGCCGGAATGCCCAGGACGGCATCTCGCTGTTGCAGACGGCAGAGGGCGCATTGGGCGAAACCAGCTCCATCCTGCAGCGCATGAGAGAGCTGGCCGTGCAGTCCGCGTCCGACACGGTAACCGACGCCGACCGCGGCGAGATCCAGAAAGAAGCTGACGCCCTCGCCCTTGAGCTCAACCGGATCGCGGGCACAACCGAGTTCAACACCCAGAACCTACTGGCCGGCAAGTTCGATGACAAGACCGTCCACATCGGCGCCAACTCCAACCAGAACCTCAAGGTGAGCGTCAGCGACATGAGCGCGAAGGCGCTGGCAGTGCATCAGAACATCAACTTCGGGGCGGACCATGCAAACGGCACGCCGTTTGGCGGGACTAAGCTGGTCGTGCACGGGACTGTGGACACCGCCGGAGGCGCCGCGAATGCGGTGCAGGTTAGGGTGACGGTGACTGCTGCCGGAGCCGGTGTGGAGACAGCCAACCTCGAGTGGCTGGATACCGCGGGGAACGTACTGGCCACCAACGCTGGCGTCGATATCAAGAAGACTTCCGTGACAGCAACGTACGGGCTGACGTTCGCAGAGGGTACAGGCGACGTGGAAGTCGACGACACCTGGACCATCGACTTGATGAACAAGGGCATCAACATGTCGACGCAGGCGGCTGCGAACACGGCGATTACCACGATCAACACGGCGATCAACACTGTGTCGAGTGAGCGGTCCAAGCTCGGAGCTGTCCAGAACAGGTTGGAGCACACCATCGCCAACTTGGCCACGTCGGCGGAGAACCTGACTGCGGCCGAGAGCCGTATTCGAGACGTAGACATCGCGGTCGAGATGATGAACTTCACCAAGTATCAAATCCTGGCGCAGGCATCCACGGCGATGCTGGCGCAGGCGAATGCGAAGCCGCAGGCGGTACTGCAGCTTCTCAGGTAGCGCGCCGGAACGACTAGGTAAGTAGTAAGTGTACGAATTCTCAGATGCACTAGGCCCACCCGCATGGATGCGGGACAACAGGGCACAAGGAGGTAGACGTACATGCGAATCAACCACAACCTCTCCGCGCTGAACGCGTGGAAGAACCTGACCGTCAATGACGGCGGGCAGACCAAAACCCTCGAGCGACTCTCCAGTGGCTTGAGGATCGGACGCGCCGCAGATGACGCGGCCGGCCTGTCGATCTCGGAGAAGATGCGCGGCCAGATCAGTGGTCTTAACCAGGCCACGCGGAATGCCCAGGACGGCATCTCGCTCCTGCAGACGGCAGAGGGCGCACTCGGCGAAACGCACTCGATTCTGCAGCGCATGAGAGAGCTGGCAGTCCAGGCGGCGTCCGACACAGTAACCAACGACGACCGCGCCGAGATCCAGAAGGAAGTCGACGCTCTCGCACTTGAGCTGGGCCGTATCTCCACCGATACCGAGTTCAACACCCAGAAACTCATCGACGGCACATTCAGCAACAAGGTGGTCCATATCGGCGCCAACGCCGATCAGTCCTTGAGGGTGTCCATAGAAGCAATGAGCGGCAATTCACTTGGGGTGGCATTCGGATCGGTACTAAACAACGTGCAACTGGTCAGCGGCGGGACGGGCGCGTTTGCAACGGTCACATCGGCTGAGCTTGAGGACGCAGACACCGAAAATAACCTTGCGGCTGCAGTAGCCGCTGCTGACACGATCTCCTTCAACTACAATGGCACGGCCTACGATAATGTAGCGATAGGGGTAGACGCGACAACAGTTGATGGGCTTGTAACCGCTCTGCAGAACGTGTTCAACGCTCAGGTTGGAGCCGGCGCGTTTACGGTAACTGCCAACAACGAAGCAGGCGCCAACAACGCAACGATAGCAATCCAGAACAACACTGCCGGCGGAACCTTCACGGTTACAGGCGCTACCGGGGGCCTAGTCCCATTCTTCACGGGATCCACCGCCTCCACCGCCGCCAGCCTCACGGTAAACGGCACCTACACCGGTGTCTACGACCTTACGAGCATTAGCTTCACCAGTGCAGCAGCGTCGGCCACGGTGTCGCTCGCGTACGCTGATGGCTCTACAGCGTCGCAGTTGATGAACTCAGGAGCAACAACGTGGACCGTGAGCGGCCTGACCTTCACCATGACCAACGCTGCGCGGTTTGCAGCGGGAACGACCTCCGGAACCCAGACCGCGTACGCTTCGGGTAGTGGGATCAACGTGTCAAGTCAGACTGCTGCGAACAGCGCGATCACAACGATTAACAACGCGATCAACACTGTGTCCAGCGAGAGATCCAAGCTTGGTGCCATTCAGAACAGGCTGGAGCATACCATCGCTAACCTGGCGACGTCGTCTGAGAACCTGACGGCGGCGGAGAGCCGTATCAGGGATGTGGATATCGCAGTCGAGATGATGAGCTTCACCAAGTATCAGATTCTGGCGCAGGCATCCACGGCGATGCTGGCGCAGGCCAATGCGAAACCGCAGGCGGTTCTGCAGCTCCTCAGGTAAGAGCGCCGGTTGGTCGGACTGCACGGATAACGCCTGCACGAATAGCGCATGGGAACCGCATGGAGGCGGGGCCCATTAAACTCAAACAGGGAGGTAGATCAAGGTGAGAATCAACCATAACCTGTCCGCGCTGAACGCGTGGAAGAACATGACCGTCAACGACGGCGGTCAGACCAAGTCTCTCGAGAAGCTGTCCAGCGGACTTAGGATAGGCAGGGCAGCAGACGACGCAGCTGGGCTCTCCATATCGGAGAAGATGAGGGGACAGATCAGCGGCCTGAACCAGGCCAGCCGCAATGCTCAGGACGGCATCTCTCTCCTGCAGACGGCTGAGGGCGCTCTCCAAGAGACGCACACGATTCTGCAGAGGATGAGAGAACTGGCGGTCCAGTCTGCATCAGACACAGTCACCGACAAGGACCGAGTCGAGATCCAGAAGGAGATCGACGCACTCGCTGTCGAGATCACGCGGATATCGTCCGACACAGAGTTCAATACTCAGAAACTCCTGAACGGCGGGTTCAGCAACAGGATCATCCACATCGGGGCCAACGAAAGCCAGAGCCTGACTGTGACCATATCGTCCGCGGCGTCGACCACGCTAAGGGTTGGAGGCGCTATCGCCAATCAGACTCTGGCGAACCATCAGGTCTCCGGCAGCATGACTCTGTCAATGACCGGAACCAGAGACCAAGCGGACACTGTACGGTGGAGAGTAATAGTAAACGACGATAACAGCACAAAAAGCCTGCAAAAGTACAACGTTTCGACGGGTGCTTGGACTGACATAGAAGCCGGCGTGGCTGTAGCAAGCGTATTTGCCGCGCATGAGGGAGTCACTATCACTGCTGCCGGTAACAGCGCAAACGCCATTACAGAGACCTACATCATGGGCTCTGCAGCCGGTATCCACGTGGAGAGCCAGTGGGGCGCTAACGCGGCGATCACGGTGATCAACGATGCCATCAACACGGTGTCGGGTGAGCGTTCCAAGCTCGGGGCGATCCAGAACAGGCTGGAGCACACGATTGCCAACCTGGCGACGTCGGCGGAGAACCTTACGGCCGCTGAGAGCCGCATCCGCGATGTGGACATCGCAGTCGAGATGATGAACTTCACCAAGTATCAGATTCTGAGCCAGGCGTCTACGGCGATGTTGGCGCAGGCCAATGCCAAGCCCCAGGCTGTGCTGCAGTTGCTCAGGTAGTTGGGGTACGTGTAGAGCGTTCAGGTCATTGGGCACATGACTATCGCGATCAAGTGTAGTACCGGGAGTCCCGCTGGCCGCATAGCGCCAGCTAACAAGCCCGCCCGCAAGGATGCGGCATAACCGGGCACAAGGAGGTAACCAAAATGAGAATTAACCACAACCTTTCCGCGCTGAACGCGTGGAAGAACATGACCGTTAACGACGGCGGTCAGACCAAGTCTCTCGAGAAGCTGTCCAGCGGCCTTCGGATAGGCAGGGCAGCGGATGATGCAGCTGGTCTCTCCATTTCAGAGAAGATGAGGGGACAGATCAGCGGCCTGAACCAGGCCAGCCGCAACGCGCAGGACGGCATCTCACTCCTGCAGACGGCTGAGGGCGCGCTCCAGGAGACGCACACCATCTTGCAGCGCATGCGCGAACTGGCAGTGCAGTCGGCGTCTGACACCGTGACAGACGGCGACCGAGGCGAGATTCAGAAGGAGATCAACGCTCTCAGGGTTGAGATTGACCGTATCTCCACTGATACCGAGTTCAACACGCAGAAGCTGCTCAACGGTGGATACACGGGCAAGATCATACACATCGGGGCGAATGCGGACCAGAGTCTGACGGTTACTGTCGGGAACATGAATGCAACGGCTCTGAGTGTGAACGGCGCAAGCCCGGAGCTGGGCATCAAGATCGACACCCAGACCGACGCCAACACCGCCATCACGACGATCAACACCGCGATAAACACTGTATCGGGTGAGCGCTCCAAGCTCGGCGCTATCCAGAACAGGCTGGAGCACACGATCGCGAACCTGTCGACGTCTGCTGAGAACCTGACGGCTGCCGAGAGCCGCATCCGCGATGTGGACATCGCTGTTGAGATGATGAACTTCACTAAGTATCAGATTCTGAGCCAGGCCTCTACGGCGATGCTTGCGCAGGCCAATGCCAAGCCACAGGCTGTGCTGCAGTTGCTCAGGTAGTAGGTTGACCGGGACAAGCGGAACGGATGACTAACGGGAACCGCATGGAGGCGGGATCCGACAACTCTGAACAAGGAGGTAGGAGCAAGTGAGGATAAACCATAACCTGTCTGCGTTGAACGCGTGGAAGAACCTCACGATCAACGACGGCGGACAGAATAAGTCTTTGGAGAAACTCTCGAGCGGCCTGCGGATCGGGCGCGCTGCGGACGACGCGGCCGGGCTGTCGATCTCGGAGAAGATGAGGGGACAGATCAGCGGGTTGAACCAGGCCAGCCGCAACGCCCAGGACGGCATCTCGCTCTTGCAGACAGCTGAGGGCGCGCTCCAGGAGACCCACTCGATTCTGCAGCGTATGCGCGAGCTGGCGGTGCAGTCGGCATCCGACACCGTGACCAACGCCGACCGCATTCAGATCCAGAAGGAAGTAGACGCGCTGACCGTGGAGATCACCCGGATCGGCAACACAACGGAGTTCAACACGCGTCCGCTGCTTGAGGGCAGCTTCTCGAACATGATAATCCACATAGGCGCGAACGCAGGCCAGTCGCTCTCAGTGAGCATCGCGGATATGAGAGCGACTTCCGCACAGCTGGCGGTGACCGGCGGAACTACGTTCGACAACTACACGGCTACAGCCACGGCTGTGGGCGGGACTCTGACCATGTCAGGGAAGTACACCGGCACGACAAACGAAGGGAACTTCACCTTCACAGTCGCTGCGGCTGCTGCTAGTGTAACGGTCACTGACTCAGGCGGGGGCGACAGCGGCGCTCAGGCTGCTAATGGAGGCGCCGTCTCGTTCGAGTACAAGGGCATTACGTTCTCATTCACCGGACTTGCTGACGGGAGCACTTTCGCAAACGTAGGCATCGACAACGACTCCTTCGGCATCAACGTGTCCACTCAGAGCGCCGCCAACACGGCCATAACCACGATCAACACGGCAATCAACAACGTGTCGGGTGAGCGCTCCAAGCTGGGCGCTATCCAGAACAGGCTGGAGCACACGATCGCGAACCTGTCGACTTCGGCTGAGAATCTGACGGCTGCCGAGAGCCGGATCCGCGACGTGGATATCGCTGTCGAGATGATGACGTTCACCAAGTACCAGATACTTGGGCAGGCATCCACGGCGATGCTGGCGCAGGCGAATGCCAAGCCGCAGGCTGTGCTGCAGTTGCTGAGGTAGTCGCGAGAGGTCCGTCAAGGAATCTGGGATACATAAGCGAGTTCGGGGCGGCCTGCGGGCCGCCCTCTGTCTCTTCAGTGCCGAGTTCGGAGCAACCATCATGATGCGGGCGGTCTGTGCGTCTGTCGACGCATTTTCGAACCCAATCGACGACGAATCGGGCGCAGTCGCCGCGCGGACTCATAGGGCCTTCCTAATCCAGTCAAGCGTGGCGTCTGTGGCGTCAACGTCGAAAGCTTCCGGGTCGAAGTCTTTTCCGAACCACTCCACGGCATGGTCGTGTGCCTCGGAGTTGGGGTCGGCGAGAGCTTCGAGAAAGGAATAATACCCGTAGATCCCGCCGCAGTCGTCGGGCGGGGAGGCGCGGCGACCGCCGGTGCACACTGGGTAGGTCACGCCGTCTTGGCGGGGAAACGTCTTCTCCACAGTGATGTGGTGCATCCAGTTGTCACCGAAGTCATAGACATAGCGGAACTTGCCTCTTGATGCCATGGCGGCGTCGGCTACCGTTACGTCCAGCTCGTCGATGAGGTCCCATTCTCCCTCCGCATACTCGAGATCCCCTACGTCCAAGCCGCTGATGCGGAAGACGTGCATGTGGTCGCCGTCCCACTTCATCACCGACTGTATGACCTTGTGCAGGAAGTACAGGGGGAGGTCGCCCGGCACAACCACTCTGCGCCATATGGGCGGACGGGCACGCTCAAGCGCGATCCTGAGCTGGTACACGGGGCCGTCCGGCGCGGCCTGCGCGATGCCTACAAGGCGTGCCGATTGCTGGGCAGCGCGACGCAGATCAGATGCGGCAAGGCGCACGGCGTCAGTCACGGCCATGGCCAATTCGGCATTAACGTGGGCCAGCGCTGCCAGCGCACGTGCATTCTCCACACCGTCATCGCTTCTTGTCATGGCGGTGACCAGTTGGTTGAGGTGTTCGGGGCTGTGCGGGTTGTTGACCAGATCTATGGTCAACAACGGTACGGCTTTAGCGGGCATATCCAGGTCGTTGAGGTACAGTTGACCGAGATCATGGGCGCAGCTGGGGTCATCCCCCACATGCGAGAAAGCGCGCTTGGCTGCCTTTGCCGACTCCTCCTTGCGTCCAACGCGAAACGAGGCAATTGCGAGGCCGGTGTTCGCTGCTGGGCTTCGCTTGTCAATGGAGCAGGCCTTCTCGAAGAAGGACAGCGCCTCATCCCATTTCCCCATTTCGCCAAAGCACTTACCGGCGCCGACCTGAGCAGCGATGTGCCGCGAATCCAAATCCAGCGCGGTCTGGTAGCTTGCCAGAGCGTCCTGGTAGTTGCACATGTCGTATAGGATGTCTCCGAGAACGCTATGGGAGTTCGGATTATCGTCAGCGATCTCCACCGCTTCCCTGGCGACCTTGAGGGCTTCTCTTGACTCACCCAGAATCCGGAGACAACTGCATACTTGGATGAGCGCCGCATCATCATCATTGTCAGAGGCTATAGCGCGGGCGCGCATCAGCGGGAAGAGAGCTTCGTCTTGCCTGCCTGAACGAGTATAGTAGGCGGCAATGGTCACCAGCTCAAACAGGTCATCGCTGACAGCCGCCCAAGCCAGACGCGTCTTCGCAGCTGCGCTGCTCGGGTCGCCGTCGAGGATATACGCGGCGGCCAGACCAAGGAGAGTCGCAGGATCGGAAGACTTTTGGGACCGGAGCTGTTTCTCGAACGAAGCCCGAGCGCGGTGGAATTGGCCTCTTCCCATCAGCGCGAAGGAATCCAGCAGGTTGCGGCGGTCTGTTGAAGATACGCGGCCCTTCTGTGCCAAGCATTGCCCTCCTCTACACTCGGTATTGCTGCAGGGCGCGCGGCGCGACGACCATCCGGCGCCTAGCCTCATCTCGATCCGGTATCTACAGGCACAATGTAACACGGAGCTCCCATCGCTGCAACAAGCAAGTGGGCAGGCTTTCACGTGTATTGCCAGATCACGTGGTAGGGCGTCCGAACCGCAGCTCGGTCGTGACCATTAGGTGTGTGAGTGCGTTGCGGGATGGCGCTATTGGGGCCAGCCCTCTGATGTCCAGGAGAGGGGGATGCCGAACACAGGAAGACAGTCGATGCTTCCCCGTTCGCGCCGAAGGTGGTATCATAGATGGTGCCTGAGGACATAGTATGGAGTGGAGCAGATGGGGCGTCCTGAGAAACTCCTGAGAGATATGCGAACCAGCCCCACTACGGTGAGGTATGACGAGGTTGAGCGAGGCACGCCCCATGAAGGCTCCGTACGTCAGGCAAGCTCTGCAGCTGTATGAGGAGATAATGGAGGCGATTCGTGATGACAGCCATCGGTAAGGAGGATTTGTTCGGGTACGCCGCTAGATTGACTCGGATTGCCCCACAAGATGGAAGCGGTTGGTTGGCCGAAGTGCCTCAGCTTCCTGGGTGCCTGTCCGACGGCGAAACGCCTGAAGGCGCATTAGCCAACGTGAAGGAGGCCATTGAATGCTGGCTTGCGGCAGCTCTGGAGGATGGGGACACGCCTCCCGTCCCAAGAGCATATGAGGTTGCCGAGTATAGCGGCAAGTTCACCTTGAGGGTGCCTAGATCCCTGCACAGAGCGTTGAGCGAGGCAGCTCAGCGGGAGGGCGTCAGCCTGAATCAGCTTGTGCTGTCGATGGTGTCTGCCGCCATCGGAGCGGATCCGATCCGACCCAATCCCGTTCCTCGTCGCGCCGTTCATCTGTCGTATTCTCTGGCCAAGCGGCATCGAGCACGCGTGCTTGATCGTGAGCCCTGATGAGTACGGCAACCCTGCAAGTGCATTGCGCCATGGCACCACGGAGACGGCTATCACCGCGCATGCCCAGCTCTAGCCCAACATCCTGATAGCCTCCAGCATCTTCGGCACTCCTGTGCTTGCATTCTCTCTGATGAAGGTGATCTCCCGCCATGAGGGAACGGCTACGTCTTTGGGGTCTACTACAAAGATCGGCGAACCATAGGGAACGTACTGGACCAACGCCGCGGCTGGATAGACTACCAGGGAACTGCCTACTACTGCGAAGATGTCGGCGCTCTGGACGATTTCTGCCGCCTCGGGCATTGCCGGCACGGCTTCTCCAAACCAGACTATGTGGGGCCTGAGCTGTGATCACAGTTCGCATTGGTCTCCCCAGCTCAGCTCGGTTCCTTCTATGCCGTAGACCAAAGACGGGTCGGCTGTGGAACGCGCCTTGTTCAGCTCGCCGTGAAGGTGCAGCACCTTGGTACTGCCTGCACGTTCATGGAGGTCGTCGATGTTCTGGGTAATAATGTGTACGTCAAGCTCTTGCTCGGCTCTGGCAAGCGCCAAATCAGCCGCGTTGGGTGTTGCTTGGTGCAGATCTCTTCTTCGCTGGTTGTAGAAGTCGAGGACCAGTTCCGGGTCGCGGCGCCACCCTTCCGGGCTCGCCACCTCCATGATGTCGTGGTCATGCCATTGCCCGTCTGAGTCGCGAAAAGTCTTGATTCCGCTTATGCCGGTTGGCCCCAGAATGGACAGGATCGGTCGGCAGGCCTTCGTCCGGACTAAGTGGACGATTCGGTCGGAACACGCAGTGACTGAGCAGAGGTCAGATGATGCGCAGGGAACTCAGGAGACTGGACGTGTGCGAACAGCCGGAACCCGGCGCTACCCATGGTAGTCGGCTCTGACACGGAGCACCTGTTACCTACCTTGAGATCTGATTCGCTGCCTCACGTGGTACGGCAGTCAAAATGAGCATTGATGTCGGCCGAGAGGCGTGTTACATTGGTAGTGGATTCTGGTGTAGAATGCAACATAGGTGTTGCGCATCCTGATTGCGGAGGGATGAGGCTTGAAAGAGATCATGGAGTGTGTCGGCATGAGGCTAAGGGATGCCAGGGAGCGTATGGGCGTTACCCAAGAGCAGGTGGCGCACTTGCTCGGCGTCAAGAGATCGGAAGTAAGCTATTATGAGACCGGTCGCCGCCTGATAAGCCTGGGCAAACTGGCGCGGTTGGCTGCCCTCTACGGTTATCCGGTGGATTACTTCCTCAGGACAGACGGCGCCGACGCAAGTGAGGTTGCGGTAGCCTTTCGAGCCGAAGACCTGTCCGATGAGGATCTGGAGATTGTCACCTGGGCAAAAGGGCTGATCGCCGACATAGCCGAACTCGATGCCGTGCTCAAGGGGCGTGTTCACTGATGTTGCGGGCGAACGCGGCGCAGTTGGCCGCTCAGGTGAGGCGAGAATGGGGAGTGGGCGAAACACAGCGCGTAGATATCCTCCGCATTCTCTGGTCATGGGAGAGCATCTCGGTCATACGGACTCCATTCGGCGAATCTTCCAGGGCGTCGGGGTTGTTCGTGCGAAAGAACGATTCCGTCCTGATAGTGCTTGACAGCGGCAGGACACTGGGGCACCAGTTCTTCACGGCTGCGCACGAGCTGTATCACGTCAGGTTCAGTGAAGGGATGACCGGCCGAGTGTGCACGGCAATGCAGTTTTCGGAGAAGCAACCAGGCGAGATGGATGCAGATAGATTCGCAGCTCACCTGCTTCTGCCCAGGGCCGGCATTGATGCCATGCTTGCCAAGCATGCAACCCACGCGGAGCCGAGCTGGCCGACGGTCCTCCGACTTGAGCAGTACTTCGGAGTGAGCCACGAGGCCATGCTCTGGCGCCTTCTGGATGTGGGGTATTTTGGAGATCACAAACAGATGGAGGAGTACAGGCGAGGCGTGATCAGGCAGGCGCGGATGCTCGGATATGATACTAGCGTCTACCGACCAGACGGTGCGCACGAGGTTCTATCGAGTGTTCCTGAGAGTATTAGCGTGGCGCTTAGAGAAGGGCTCATAAGCCAGGGTTGGGCCGACGAACTCATCGACGCCATGGGCGTCGACCATCTAGATGCGGGGTGCGCTGACGATGACCAGCTGGATTGACTCAGACGCGCCGGTCTTCTTTGATACCGATTGCCTGGGATGTTTCTTGTGGACGAGCAACTTGCTCGTGTTGCGTAGGCTGCTGGATGGGCGAATCCGGATACCCGAGGAAGTGGTAATCGAGATCATGCGCCGAAGGCCTAGA
>Ga0209718_1003857_pt1 | contig 13030 bp, 7 predicted proteins | sample AD_JPNAS1_MetaG_FD_184420 | JGI IMG/M metagenome (GOLD analysis project Ga0209718, IMG submission 184420) | Active sludge microbial communities of municipal wastewater-treating anaerobic digesters from Japan - AD_JPNAS1_MetaG (SPAdes) (version 2) | ecosystem: Engineered > Bioreactor > Anaerobic >... | reverse complement strand
GCGAATCCAGGTCCTTCGGAAACAACCGGCCGGCCACTCCCAGAATCCCGCCCGCGCCGAGTCCGGCGAGGACGGCGAGCGGCATGAACGAGACAAGGGCAAAGCGCACGTCCGCCCCGTAACCGTAGCTCCCCGCGTAAAAAAAGAGGAAGATCCCCCAGAACGGCAGGAGCCACAGGAGCGTCGCGAGCCGCGCACGCCATGGGGCGGAGCCGCACGCGAGCCCGGCAAGCGCGAGCAGCGTGAGGATCGCGGGGAACTTCGCGTTGACGAGGTAGTACAGGCCGTTGACGGCGAGGTTCGGCCGGAAGAACGATCCCGTGAACTTCGCGCCCTCCGCGCCCCAGGACTGGCCCTTCATGACGAACAGGTGCAGGGCGTGGGGCACGAGGAGCACGCCGCACAACAGCCCCGCGATCCAGACCTCGCGACGGGCGAAGACCCCGAGGCGCCGCTCCCAGGCGCTCGCCGGGGCGCCGCCCTCCGCGTCCCCCGCGCCCTCCGCGCCCGCGGCCGGGCCGGGCTTCAGGAGGAAGGCCGCCGCGACGAGCCAGAAGAGGATCAGCGCCGACTCCGCGCGCATCTGGCAAGCCAAGGGGATCGCGCAGGCGAGGACGAACAGGTGGCGCATCCTTCCCGTCTGCAGGTAGACGATCAGGAGCAGGACGACGAGGCCCGTGAAGAATGCCGCGGACGGCTCCACGGCGGCGGTGTTCGACCAGAGCAGATTGTGGGGAATGATGGCATAGGCGAGCGCCGCGAAGAAGGCCGCAAAAAACGGTATGTCGAGGTCGTTTCCGTACGGGCGGGAACCCACGCCCTCCCCGATGGCCTGGCGCGCCGTTTGGGACGGCGATGAAGATGGAGCGCGGGCCCCGCCCCTCGCCAACCGGTACGCGATGAAGAAGGCGAGGAGGATGCCGCCCAGGTACAGGGCGTTGTTGAGGCCGAAGGCGTAGCGCTCGTCCACGCCAAAACCCTGGAACACGAGGCTCATCAGGAACGGCCAGCCGGTCGGCTCCTTATTCATCAGGAGCCAGTGGGGGAAGTATTCGCCGTACTCGAACGTGCCGTAGTTGCACATCGCGGCCTGGTGCGTCAGCGCGATGTTCTGGCCGATGTTGGCGTAGATGTCCTCGTCGTAGTAGATCCGGTGAACGCGGGGGGCGGCGAAGATCACGAGCACGGCGGCCACCGCGACGAGCAGCACGAGGGCCCAGGCGCGGGCGTTGGGGCGCCGCGAGGGCCGCGACGACGGCGACGACGGACGCCGGGAAAAGATCTCCCGGCGGAAGGCCGCGACGTCCGGCCAGCACCAGAGCGCCCCCGCGACCAGCAAAAGCATGTTCGCCCGGAGGACCCAGGGCATTGTCTTCACGAGGGCCGTTTCGATCCGCGGCGGGGCCGCGTAGTCCAAGACATAGAGGAAGGCGCCGATCAGGGCGGCATACAGGATCAGGACGGCCGCCGGGACGGCCCGGGTTTCAGTCCATTTTCGCATGCAGATTCTCCATGAGCCAGTCGTCGAGGAAGAGGTAGCGGATGCCGCTGTCCACGAGCATCCGGACGGCCTCGTCGGGCGAACAGACGAGGGGCTCGCCGTGGATGTTGAAGCTCGTGTTGAGGATGACGCCGTAGCCCAGCGCCGCGCGGACATGGCGCAGCAGGTCGCGGTAGGCGGGGTTCTCGTCGCCGACGAACTGGGGGCGGCAGGTGCCGTCGATGTTGATCACGCCCGCCATGAGGGGCAGGCGCTCGGGTCTGACGCGGAAGGCCATCGTCATGAAGGGGTTGTCGGCAATCGCGGCGGGGGTCGCCTCGATGAGCGCCGGGGCGTCCTCCGCCAGCATGCTCGGACAGAAGGGCTGGTACCAGACGCGCTTCTTCAGGACGACGTTCAGCCGGTCCTTGATGTCGCGGGAGTCCGGCCGGGCCAGGATGCCGCGGTTTCCGAGGGCGCGCGGGCCGATTTCCATCCTGCCGCGGAACCACAGGACGATCTCGCCCGACAGGATCAGGCGGGCCGCCTCGGCCGGCGCGTCCTCGCAACGTCGCTGCGCAAACAGGGCGCCCTCCCTATTTGTGACCTCTGCACAACGGTCTACTTTATCATGTCGAAATTCCCCCGTGTCATTTCGACTGTCTTTCATGTCATTTCGACCGAAGGGAGAAATCTTTGAAGAACGCCCCTCATCAAGATTTCTCGCCGCTTGCGCTCCTCGAAATGACACAATGTTTAAGTCTCTGTTTTTCCGCACGGTGGCGGCGATGTCGGCCGGCGAAAAGTCCGGGCCGAGGTAGAGATGAGGGAGGGCGTAGGCGGAAACGCCGTTTCGCTCCAGGTTCGCCGCCATCGCCGCGCCGATCGCGAGGCCGCCGTCGCCCATGTGGGGGAAGATGTAGACGTTCTCCACACCGGGGAGCCCGGCGAGGCGCATGTTGAGCTTGATGTTCGAGAAGACGCCGCCCGCCGCGGCGATCTTCTTCAGGCCGGTCCGGCGGAGGGCCTCGGCGACGAGGGCGGCGGCGCCTCGCTCGAGCACGCGCTGGGCCATGTAGGCGAACTGCTCCGAGGGGTAGCGCCAGAGGATCTTCTTGAGCTCCCGGAACATCGCCGTCGAGGTGTGCGGCGAGACGACGTCCAGGCCGTCCGCGCCGATCACGGCGAACAGCGGGTTTTCCTCGTCCGGGATCGGGTAGGCGTAGTTGGCCAGGGCCATGACCTTGCCCTCGTCCTCGAGTTCGCGCATGTTCATGAGGTTTGTCACGTGCTCGAAGAAGATGCCGAACGAGGCGCGGGCGGGCAGGGCCCGGATGAGCGCCAGGCGGCCGTCCGCGAACCGCCACAGGCTGCCGCAGCGCCCGTCGCCGACACCGTCGAGGGTGACGACCAGGGCCTCGGCGAAACCGCTGCAGCAGGCCGCGGCGGCGGCGTGGGCAAAGTGGTGATCGACCCACGCGACGGGGGCGGCGCCCAGGCCCAGCGGTCCCAGCCGACGCTTCAGCCAGGCGCGGCTTAGGGCGCGCGAGGCGGCGTTCGGGGCCAGCTCCGTGAAGCGGTACTTGAAGGCCTTCTTGAAGGGGTCCGCACCGCGGGGCGCCAGCTTGCGCCGCCGGATGAGGTAGTACTCCTCCTTGAGTCGTGGGACGAGGCGCGTCAGGGTCTTGGCCGGGTCCGTCGTCGAGGCGGCCACGAGATCCACTCGGGCGGGATTCAGCCCGGCAAAGTCGAGGCAGGCCTGTATGGCGCACGCGGGGAAGCCGACCTCGAGCTTACGGCGCGTCAGGCGCTCCTCGTTGATGGCGAACAGGAGCCGGTCGCCCGTAACGAGGGCCGCCCCCGCGTCATGCCCATCCCAGATCCCCAGCACCGTGCGCTTTTGCATGTCCTCCTCTCACGAAAAATAGGGGCGTCGCCCTACTTTTCTCCCCGCAGGGCCCCGACATCGGGGTTGTCCCCGTGGATGGGAACCGTGATCTGCCTCCCGGTATCGCGGCCGAACCAGGCGAAGGCGGCGGCCAGCAGGTAGTCGATGTCGTACCGCAGGTCCGACGACGTCTCGGTGCTCAGCGTGTCCCCGATCCAGACGACCCGCTCCGGCCCGCCCGCCCTCAGGGGGCTTGCATCGACGACCTTGAGCGTCAGGCGCCGGGTGAAGGTTTCCGTCACGGTGGGCCTGGTGGTGACGGCGCCCGGCACCGTGATGGCGCGGAAGGTTCGTCCGCCCCGGCCGTCCGACACGGCGACGATCTGCGTCCGCGGCGGGCCGTAGGAGGTCATCGTCCCGATGCGCAACCCGGCGCTCATGTCGTAGCTGAACGTGAGCAGGTAATCCGCCCGGTCCTGGGCGGCGATCTTGTAGCCGTGCTTCGTGAGCAGGATTTCGATCTTTCCACGGATTTCCCGGTCGAAAATGGGGTTCGGGACCTCGGCGTTTTCCAGGACGGCAAAGGACGCCCCGGCCGGCGGCGCGGACGTCCCGGCGGCCGGGTCCAGAAACCCGGTCGTGCGGACGTTCATGGCGCAGCCGCCCAGCAGGAGCGCGAGGGCGACCCAAAGAAGGGCTCTGTTCATCGCGGCACCTCCCCGATGCGTATCACGAGACCTTTACAGCCGTTTTGTCATTTCGACCGAAGGGAGAAGTCTTTTAGAAACGGCCACCATGAAGATTTCTCGTCGCTCACGCTCCTCGAAATGAAACGATGCAAATGTCTCATCACGGATCGATTCCTTCCGTCGCGGGTGCGTGTTGCCTTCCGCGCCGGCGGACGTTCCCCTTCTTTTTAACCCACCTCGCCGGATAAATCCAGCCATTCGGCGTCCGACCGCCCGCCCCGGCCACCTTTTCGACCGGCCTCCCCGCCGCGACGGGCCCGACAGCCCGGCGCCCGGGATCTTCAAATCCAGCGGAGGAAACGTTGGGCGCCGATCACCGCCTGGAACGCCGCCCGGGGCTCCAGCATCGAGAGCGTCCGCCGGATCGCCCGCGGCCGCAGGTAGAAACGGCGGTACGCCTCGCGCCGGAAGGCGTCGACGCGCGCGGCCGGCAGGTCCGGCAACTCGAGGACCGCCGCGCTCTGGGAAAAGGATGAGCCCGTCCCCGCGTCGCTCCGCAGCCAGCCGTTGCGGACGGCCTCGTCGTAGAGGCGCGTGCCGGGAAACGGCGCCGCCGCGTAGAACTGCGCGACGTCGAGGGGGAGCGCCAGCGCGAGGGCCAGCGTCTCCGCCAGGCTCTCCTCCGTCTCGCCGGGCAGGCCGAAGATGAAATGCCCCGCCGTGCGGATCCCCAGGTCGTGGGCCGTCGTGACGGCGGTCGCCGCCTGCACGGCGGTCGTGTTCTTCCCGCAGGCCGCCAGCACCCGGTCGCTGCCCGACTCGATGCCGAAGCTGACCATCCAGAGGCCGGCCTGTTTCATCAGGGTGAAGGTCTCGCGGTCCACCGTGTCCACGCGGCTGTTGCACGTCCAGGTGATATCGAGACGGTGCGTGATCACCGCCTCGCAGAAGGCGCGCACGTAGCGGCGGTCCGCCGTGAAGGTGTCCGCCCAGAGGAAGAATTCGTGGATGCCGAAGCGGGCGACGTTGTCCCCGATCTCGGCGACGACCGCCTCGACCGGGCGGCGGCGGAGCTTCGACCCGTAGTACAGCGGGGCCGTGCAGAAACTGCATACGTAAGGGCAGCCCCGGACCGGGGCCACGATGAGAAAGGGTCGGCCCTTGAGCGGCAGCCGGTAGGGGGTGAGGTCGAGGCCGTCCCAGGCCGGGGCGGGGATGGCCTCCGCCGGCAGGGGGTCGGCCTCGGGGTTGTGGCGGATATCCGACCCGTGGCCCCCGCGCCAGGACAGGCCGCGGACGGAGGCCAAGGCGTCCGGAGGGGCGTCCGGTTCGTTCTCTCCGCGGGAAGCGGAATCCGCGTCGTCGCCCGAAACCGGGGATGGGCGCCCCTGCATCGACGCGCACGCCCTCCGGCGTTCGAGCGCCCGGCAGAGATCCCGCAAGACGCCCTCCGGCTCGCCGCGCAGCACCGCATCGATCCCGGCATGCGCCAGGGCGGCCTCGGACCGGACGGACACGTGGGTCCCCAGAACGGCGGTAAAGGCGTCGGGCGCCGCTTCCCGCACAGAGGCCCCGAGGCCGAGATCGAACGACAGGGTGGGCGTGCCGGTGCTCCAAACCGCCAGGTCGGGCGGCTCGGCCAGGAGGAGCTGCGCGAGGTCGGCCTTACCGAGACCGGCCGCGGGAAAGTCGACGACCCGGACGTGGTGGCCGTCCGCCCGCAGGAGGGCGGCGGCGGTGGTGAGGGTCACGGGCGGCCACAGGACCGCCCAGGCCCCGGCCTCCTGGGTGCAGCGCCCCTCGCGGATGAAGGCCCGGTCGTCCGGACCGGGCGGGTTGAACAGCAGCACGCGCATCCTGAAGCCTGGACCCTCCGGTAAATAAGCTTTGTGAAGCAGGCGTTTTTCGGCCGCTCCCGCACATTTTTGGGGGCGTTACCCAACATAGGGCGACGTCCCGACTTACCCCATTTTTTCTCTATTCGTTTTCCCCGCTCGCGCGCCGGCCCGGGCGAATCAAAACAGGGCAACGTCCCTAATTTTTTGTTTAGAAGTAGAGGTATTTCACCATGCTGTAGACGTAGCGGAAGGCAACCTTGCGGACGGTGATCTTGGAATAGCCCGCCTTGCGCCGGTGCTCGTGCGTGGGGACCTCGCCCATCCGGTAGCCCTTCTTCAGCGTCTTGATGATCATCTCCTGTTCGATCGTCGTGATGTCCTCCCCGAGGCCCAGGTCGCGCAGGACCTCCGTCCGGATCGCCCGGAAGCCGTTCTGGCTCTCGGACAGGACGACGCCGAACCGGTGGTTGATGCAGGCCGTGATGAAGGAGCTGCCCATCAGGCGGAAGCACTCGTCGAAGCCGCCGTGCAGCTCGCTCGAACCGCCGACCAGGCGGGACCCGGAGACGTGGTCCGCCTCTCCCGCGAGGATGGGGGCGACGAGCGCGGGGATGTCGGCCGGATCGTGGGAGCCGTCGGCGTCGATGAAGACGACGATATCCCTCTCGAGGTGGCCGATCACGGTGCGGATCGCCTCGCCCTTCCCGCGGCCGTGATCGTAAACGACCCGGGCGCCCAGAGAACGGGCCACGTCGGCCGTGCCGTCCGGGGAGCGGCCGTCGACGACGAGGATGTCGTCCGTGTGCGGCCGGACGCCGGCGATGACCTCGGGCAGGGTGGCGGCCTCGTTGAGGGTGGGAATGACGACGGTCAGGGACGGAATCGGACTAACAGCTTTTCCCTGAGGGTTCTTCATAAAAAAATCCTTGACAAAAAGTTTCGGCCCTTATAGCGTACCCTCCAACGTTTGTAAATCGATATTCGTATCCGGTACGCGTGATTCCCGATTTCCCGTGATACGAACTTCACACAAGATACGGCAGAAACTGCTTGACACGCGCGTGTACGTTGGCTATTGACTGGAATCAACGGGTCAATTCAATCGGGTTTACGGGACCGCTCTTCGGGGCGGCCTTTTCGCCATTTTCATCATCGAACAGAAGGGGGTGCGCCGTGAAGAAGTACCTATTGAGCGTTGTGGTATCCGCATTCGTTTTTCTGATCCTGTCTCCGTCGGCCCTGCAGGCGGAGGGACGGATCCGGTTCGGAAACCTGACCATCGTTCCCAGTATCACCGCCCAGACCATCTACGACGACAACATCTACCTGGGAAACGGAAAAAGCACGGGTGGATTGGCCGAAGATGATGTGAGGGACTGGATCACGCACGTCAAGCCCGGAATCCTCTTCAACTACAATTTCCCGGAGCGGGGCAACCTCGCCCTGGGCTACCAGGGCGACTGGGCGTTCTACGCGGACAGGAGCGAAAACGACTGGAACAGCCAGCAGGGCAAGCTCGATTTCAACTATAACGCCCCGGCGGGCCTGATCCTCGGCGTGACCGACACGTTCATCCGGTCAGAGGACCCCTACGGCGACGCCAACCAGTACGCGCTGGGCCAGGTCACGAAGCGCTGGACGAACGACCTCCGGACGAAGGCCGGCTGGGAGTTCGGCAAGACCTTCCGCACGATCCTTTTCTTCAACCACTACAAGCAGGACTACAAGTATCGGAAGGACGACCCGCAGGACTACGAGGACATGGAAGGCGGGATCGGCATGGGGGCGAAATTCCTCCCCAAGACCTGGGGATTCGTCCGCTACTTCTACGGACAGCGGGAATACACCGAGGACAACGCGACCCTGAAGCTCAACGACGACACCAACTCCGATTTTTCCTGGCACCGGGTGTCGGCCGGTCTGACCTGGGACCCCGCCGCCAAGCTCCAGGGTGAACTGAACGTCGGCTATCAGTGGAACTCCTTCGACAATGACCGCACACCAACGGGGGCGCTCCGCGACGACCGCGACACCTGGGTCGCCGAGACCTCCCTCAACTACAAGCCTATCGAGTCGACCACCCTGTCGCTCACGCTCGCGCGCGCCGTGCGCGTCACCGGGGCGGACACGAACGAGTATTTCGACGATACCGCCGTCGGGTTCAACCTGCGCCAGGAATTCCTGCGGAAGTTCGTCTTCAGCGCGGGCGTCAGCTACAGCCTGAACGAATACGAGAACGCCTTTGCCGACAACGGCAAGGACGACCGCGAGGACGACAACTTCACCGCCACGGCGGGGCTCGACTACAACATCCAGGACTGGCTGTCGGTCGGTGTCGGCTACAAGTACCAGATGAAGAACTCCAATGCGGACGCCAACGATTTTACCGACAACCAGGTTATGGCCACGCTTAAACTGAGCTATTGATGAGGAGGACTTAAACGATGAAGACAAGATCGAACATCATGAAAGGGGCGCTGCTCTCGGGACTGATCGGGCTCTTCCTTCTCTGTCCTCTGAGCGGGGCCTATGCCAGCATCGCCCGGGTGACGGCGTTCACCGGGGACGTGGTGATCCTGTCCGGGGCGAACACGATCAAATTGTCGAAGCTGGGACAGGCGGTCAACACCGGCGACAAGATCCAGACGAAACAGGGCACGGCACAGCTCGCCTTCACCGACGGCGCCGTGCTCAAGATCAACCCCCATACAACCACGATGGTCCAGGAGCGCATGGAGGAGAGAGGCGCCTGGATGTTCAAGTCGAAGAAGATGGCGCGCCGCATCACCGTCTTCGTCGGCAAGCTCTGGTTCAAGTCCGGCGTATCCGACCGGAGCAACTACCTGCAGAGCCCGACGGCCGTCTGCGGTCTGCGCGGCTCCGACGGGGATTTCGGCTACGACAACCTGAACACCTACATCAACATGTACAGCGGCGAGGCGTCCATCACCGGCCGCGTCCTGCAGCAGTTCTTCCAAGACCCCGGCGTCACCGCGGCTCAGCGAAACGAAGTCTACCAGAAGCTGTCCCAGGCCTATGAGCAGACGCGCTCCGCCGAGGCCACGGGACAGGCCCTCAACATCAACGAGGCCCGCCTGGCATCGTTGGACGTCGTGAAGACGGCGGCAACCGTGCTTTCGCAGAACCCCGACGCCAACGTGAAAAACGACGCGGCCCTGGCCACGAACGTCGCGAACGCCAACATCGCGGCAACTGCCGCCGCGGTAAACCTGGAGAAGAACAAAAACGTCGCGTCGGAAGCACAGGCCGCGGCACAGACGGCACCACCTGAACTGTCGGCAATGGCGCAAGCGGCGGCGAAAGCCGCGGCAGACGAGTTGGCGGCGGCACAGAAACAGGTCGAGGCGGCGGCCGCGGCAGCCGCCAAGGTCAACCAGGCCGCCAACGACGCCACGAAGACCAGTGCAGCCCTCCTTGCCCAGACGTCGAAATGGTCCAGCGAAGCGCAGGCAGCGTCATCGGCGACCAACGCGGCCATCAGCGCCGCCAAGGCGCAAAGGGACAAGGCAGCGGCCACGGGCTTGTCGGAGGAAGCCTTTAAGGACGCGGATAGGGCGGCGGCGGCGGCGGCCAGGGCTGCAGAACAGGCAGCGGCCGCGGCAGCCAGAGCTGAGGCCGCGGCGACGGCGGCGGCGGCGGCGGCGGCGGCCGAACAGGCCGCCCGGGATGCGGCCCGCGCGGAAGCAGAAGCGGCGGCCGCGGAGGAGGCCGCGGAAGATCTGGGCGTCACGACGACGATCGCCGCTCCGGAGCCGACAACGGTGGAACCGACTACAGAGGAGCCGGCAACGGAGGAACCGGCCGCGGAGGGACCGACAACCATCCCGACGACGATCCAGACCACGACCTCCACGTCGACGACGTCGACCGTCGAGGCGGCGAGCCCGTCGGGGACCTGATTCACGGGCCGAATGGAACCTTTGATCCACGGCGAACGTGGGCATTGACGTCTGAACGTTGAACCCATTTGCAGGGCGGGCCCCAGTGACGCCCTGCAACTTTTTTATGAGGCGGACGAAACGAGAACGATGGCAACAAAAGCGAGAAGCGCCTTCCGGCGCCTGCTCCCGTGGGGACTGGTTCTCCTCCTCGTCGCCTGCGCGGGGGCGGGCGACGTCGTCAAGGTGACCCAGGTCAGCGACGACCCCCTCAAGGGGCTCAAACAGGAAGACCGCGCCGAACTGGAGAAACTGAAGAAAAGCCTTTCGACCGGCAAGACGGGAGACGAACTGAGCGATCTTCTGCAGAAGACGCCCAGCTTCACCGTCTCGGAGTACCTCGCCCGACATCCCGACGTGCGCAGCCAGCTGGACTACAAGGTGGGGGGGTACGACATCCTCAACATCCTCGTCTATGAGGAGAAGGATCTTTCCCGAGAAGGCATCCCGGTCTCCGCCGACGGCTTCATCACCTTCCCCCTGATCGACCGCGTTCGCGTGGCGGACCTGACCCCGTCGGAGATCGAGAAACTCATCGCGACCAAGCTCGCCGAAGGCCAGTTTCTCCACAACGCGCATGTCTCGGTCATCGTCACCAAGTACGAGAGCCGCAAGTACTCCGTCCTGGGAGCCGTAAAGAACCCGGGACAACTCAGCCTCCAGGCCCATGACCGCGTGCTCGACGGGATCTCGCGCGCCGGCGGCATCGAGGTCGCGGAAGGCGAAAAGCAGGAGGCGATGATCATCCGGACCCAGAACCCCGGCACGCCTCAGGAGCAGAAGATCGTCGTCACGATCGACCTGCCCGGCCTTCTTAAAGGACGGGACCAGATCTCGAACATCCTCCTCGCCGATCTCGACGTGCTCTACATCCCGAAGGCGGACTACTTCTACATCATGGGCGAGGTCAAGTCCCCCGGCCAGTACGCCTTCAGCAAGAAGGACATGACGATCGTCGAGGCGATCAGCATGGCGGGCGGCTTCACGCCGATCGCCGCGAGCGGCAAGACCCGGATCGTCCGGATCGAGGGCGGCGCCGAGAAGATCTACCAGGTGAACGTCGACGCCATCACGAAGGGCGGCAAGATGATCCAGTCCGTCCCCATCAAACCCAACGACCTGATTGTCGTACCGGAGAGCTTCTTCTGATGCAGCTTGAAATGAAAGACGTCAACCCGCAGGACTACCTGCGCGTCGTGCTGAAGCACCGCTGGACGATCGCGACGGTGTTCGCCGTCGTCTTCGTCTCCGTGCTGATCTTCACCTTCACCGCCACGCCCATCTACATGGGAACGGCCCGGGTCATCATCGAAAAGGAAAACCCCAAGGTCGTCTCCATGCAGGAGGTCATGACGGTGGACTCCTCGGGCCTGGACTACTACCAGACCCAGTACAAGATCATCGAGTCCCGCACCGTCGCCCGGGAGGTCGTGCGGCGGCTCAAGCTCGACCGGCACGAGGAGTTCGTCCCGAAACCGAAGGAAGGCCTGTTCTACGACATCGTGTACTTCGTCCCGAACACGATCGGCTATATTCGTTCGCTCTTCAAGACGGATGAGCAGCAGGAGAAATCCGACTCCGCCATCGTGGATGCCTTCATCAGCCGGATCAAGGTCACGCCGATCCGCAACAGCCGCCTGGTGGATATCGGCTTCGAGGCCAAAAGCCCGTTCATGTCGGCGAAAATCGCCAATACCCTGGCCAAGTCCTACATCGACAACAACCTGGAGACCAAACTGCGGGCCACCCAGGACGCCGTGGCCTGGCTCGAAGGCCAGATCGTCACCGAGCGGAAAAAGGTGGAGGAGGCGGAACAGGCCCTCCTGCGCTACAAGGAGCAGAAGGGGATCGTGACGGACTTCTCCACGGACGTGGAGACGATCACCGCCCAGAAGCTCGCCGAGATCAACAAGCAGGTCGTCGAGGCCACCTCCCGCCGCGTGGAGGCGGAAACCCGCTACCGACAGGCGGCGGACATCCGCCACAGCCCGGAGAAGCTCGACTCCGTGCCGGACGTCATCCGGGACGAGCTCATCCGCGACATTAAGAAGCAGGAGGTGGAGATCCAGAAACGGATGTCCGAGCTATCGAAGAAGTACGGCGCGCGCCACCCCCAGATCCTGGCCCTCCAGGAGGAGCTCAACTCCCTACAATCGCGCAAGGCCAACGAGATCGGCCGGATCGTCGACTCCCTCTACAACGAATACAAGGTCGCCCTGGCCAAGGAGCATTCCCTGAAGAACGCCCTGAACCAGCAGAAGGGCGAGAGCCTCGCCATGAACGTGAAGGCGATCGACTACAACGTGCTGAAGCGCCAGGCGGAAAGCAGCCGGGAGATGTACGACATCCTCGTCAAGCGCTTCAAGGAGACCTCCATCACCGAGGACATCAAGACCGGGAACATCCGTATCGTGGATCTGGCGGAGATCCCCAAGTCGCCCGTCAAGCCCAAGAAGGCCCAGAACCTGCTCCTGGGGCTGATCGTGGGGCTCGCCCTCGGCGTGGGGCTCGCGTTCTTCCTCGAATACCTGGACAACACGATCAAGGTCCCCGACGACATCAAGAACATCCTGAAGCTGCCGTATCTGGGGCCCGTTCCCGCCATTGCCGCCGCCGAGGGCGGCGCCGTCAACGGCGAGAGAAATCCGGCGGACGACCTCATCTCGCACCTCTCGCCCAAATCGACGGCCAGCGAGGCCTATCGGGGCATCCGAACGAGCATCCTCTTCTCGTCCGCGGAGCAGGCGCCGCAGGTCCTGATCATTTCGAGCTCGGGGCCGCGCGAAGGGAAGACGATCACCTCCGCCAACATCGCGATCACCATGGCCCAGGCCGGCAACCGCGTCGTTATCCTCGACTGCGACATGCGTCGGCCGCGCGTCCACAAGATCTTCTCCCTGTCAAGGGACCGCGGGATGTCGAACCTGCTGGTCGGCAACGACGAGCTGGACAACATCGTCATCCACACGGACATCCCCAATCTTGACGTTATCCCCTCCGGGCCGATTCCGCCCAATCCGTCGGAGGTCCTGAGTTCGCAGCGGATGGCGGATCTCATCGAGGTCCTGCGCGGGCGCTATGACCGGATCATCATCGATACGCCGCCCATCACGGCGGTGACGGATGCCGTCATCCTCTCCAAGGTTGTCGACGGCGTCGTCCTGATCGTGAGGGCG